>Ga0099850_1000830_pt1 | contig 14389 bp, 20 predicted proteins | sample CB_VirMetaG_5_FD_79182 | JGI IMG/M metagenome (GOLD analysis project Ga0099850, IMG submission 79182) | Freshwater to marine saline gradient viral communities from Chesapeake Bay - CB_1508_1D Viral MetaG | ecosystem: Environmental > Aquatic > Marine > Coastal | place: USA: Chesapeake Bay... | reverse complement strand
TGACGAAGAGGGCGATGATGAAGAGAAAGATCTTGACGAATTCTTGGATTAAAGATATTATAGCTGCATATGAATTGCCTCCCCTTGTTCAAGAGTCATTTCTCTTTTGGGAAAAGCATCTTGACGCTAGAGAATAAAGCAGAAAATGATGCAAATTCAGCGGATTCTATTTTCCCACTGCTGAAAAAAGCAGATCTAAAAGAGCTATACCTCGTAGATGATCATTTCTCGGGCTTTTTGCAAGCTAATCAAAATTGCTCGGATCTTGGTGTAAAGCTGAATTACGGATTGAGGCTTACTATCTGCGACGACAATCAAGAAAAAAGTGACGATAGTTTAAACTCAAATAGCAAAATTATTGTTTTTGCTAGAAATTTAAATGGATACAAGAGACTAGTAAAATTGTATACTGACGCCAGCACAGAAGGTTTTTATTACGAACCTAGAACCGATTGGGGAAAACTAAAAAAAGTCTGGAATGATAAAGACTTACTGATGACTTTTCCGTTTTATGACTCTTATGTTTTCAACAACCTCTTAACAAATAAGATTTGTTGCCCAGATTTATTCTCAGAACCTTTCTTTTTTGAAGAAGATAATGATCTCCCTTTTGATAATACTGTTTCGGCGCAACTCAAAAAAATGAATGGGAACATCGTAAAAAGTAAGTCTATTTATTATTCGACCAGACAAGATTTTCCAGCTTATCTTACATTTCGTTGCATAAATAAAAGAACCACATTGAGTAAACCAAACTTAGAACATATGAGTAGCGCAGAATTTTGCTTTGAAAGTTGGGAGGAAGCAAATGGATGATCATCTATTAAGATTTGCAAAAAACAAAAAGTTTACTTTCATTGATTGTGAGACATTCAATTTATGCCTTAACGAATTCAATAACCTTCCTTGGCAAATCGCTATGATCGAGACTCTTGGTGGAGAAACTATCACAGAAAAGCACGATCTCTATTTGGATTGGGATACCCATTTAAAAATTTCAGAAGAAGCGAAAAAAATTACAAAATTTAGTGATTACAAGTTTAATTCAAGAAAGTCTCCTTCAGAACAGTGCGTGATAAAGACACACGAAGTTTTAAAAAGTTCTGATTACATTGTTGGCCACAACTTGCTCGGATTTGACGTTTATTTGCTTAGAATTGCTTTTCAAAAATTTAACCTCGACTGGAAATTTATGATGCCAAAAATTTTGGATACGTTCGCCTTAATGAAAGGCGTTCGCCTTGAGTCCAAATATAAATCTGGATCTGATTTGCTTGCCTACCAATACAAACAAATACACACTATCAAAAGCAAGATTAAGTGCTCTCTCGGAGTACTCGGAAAAGAATTTGATATTGACCATGACTACAATTCTTTGCACGACGCATTAGTTGACTTGGAATTAAACTTGAAGTTTTGGAACAAACTAAAATACATGATTGAAGTATGATTGACAAGTTACAGCAAAAATTTGAAGGAGTAAAACTTCCTATTAATGGGGTTCGTTTGCCTGCTTTTGAAGTAGAAAAAAGGTATCTTAAAAAAATAGGATGCGAGGAAAAAATTTCTAACTTTGTTTTTCTACAAAGATTGTGCTTACAAGGTCTCAAAGATAAAGGCTTAGAAAATAATGAGAAGTATCTCGATAGACTCAGGTATGAACTCAAAACTTTAAATGAGTTGAGTTTTACAGATTATATTCTTCTTGTATGGGATGTTATCAATTTCTGTAAAGACAACGGTATCCCTGTGGGGCTTGGACGCGGAAGTGCAGCAGGAAGTCTAACGCTCTACTGTATTGGCGTTACAGGTATCGACCCAGTTAAATATGATCTATTCTTTGAAAGGTTTGTATCTAAGACAAGAGCCAAAAAACAGGTGATTGACGGAGTTACTTATCTTGATGGGTCTTTGATGGTTGATGTTGATCTTGATATTTGCTATTACAACAGGCCCAAAGTTCTTGAGTATATCAACACAAAATTCAAGGGGAACACCAGCAAGATTCTTACTTTGAATACGCTATCTGGAAAGCTCTTAATGAAAGAGTGCGGGAAAATAGTTGACGAAAAAGACGAAACAGAGATGAATCATGTTACATCTTTGATTCCTAAAATTTTTGGACAAGTAAAAGACATTGATGAAGCTTACAAAGAAGTAGAAGACTTTGCTGAATGGTGCGATAAAAATCCTCGCACTTTTAATATTGCAAAAAAACTGAAGGGTCTAAACAAAAATAGAGGCGTTCACGCATCTGGAATGCTTGTGTCATATGACAAGTTAGTCAATCAGTGCCCAACAGAACTAGATTCATGTAAAGCCACTGTTTCATCTTACGATATGAACTGGGTTTCTTTAATCAATGTCAAGCTTGATCTATTGGGGCTTCGAAGCGTATCCGTTGTTAATGAAGCTTGTAAGCAAATTGGCATTACTCCGTCTGATATTGACTTTAACGATCCAGAGATTTACCAAAATCTACAAGACCTAAAAACTCCTCATGGGTTATTCCAGATTGAAGCTGATACAAACTATAAGGTCTGCAAAGCGGTAAAGCCACAAAACATAGAACAGTTAAGCGCAGTTCTCGCTCTAGCGAGACCCGGAGCATTAGACTATTTAGATAAATATGCTTCATACGTGAACACCGGGACGTACGAATCTATTCATCCGTTTTTTGACGATATTCTTGGTCACACAGGAGGAGTTTGCCTTTTCCAAGAACAAATGATGAAAATGGCTCACAAAGTTGGATTCACTCTTGATGAAGCTGAAATCCTTCGTCGTATTGTCGGCAAAAAGAAAGTTGACCAAGTCGCAGAATGGAAACAGAAGATCGCAAATAAGGTAAAAGAGAATAATCTTGACCCAACTATTGGAGACGTTCTCTGGAAAGTCCTTGAAGATTCTGCAAACTATTCGTTTAATAAATCTCATAGCTTGGGATACGCAGCCCTCGCTGCGTCAACTATATACTTGAAGTTCAAGCATCCTAAGCAATTTTTCTTGGCTTTGTTAAAAATGACCCGGCATGAGCCAGACCCAGTTCAAGAAATAAATAAAATCAATAGAGAGTTGGGTTATTTTGGAATTAAGCTATTAAAGCCTCACATTGTAAAATCTGATTTGGATTTTAAAATCGAAGGAAATGATATTAGATTCGGCCTTTTGTCTATCAAAGGCGTTTCTGACAAGTCGATGCAAAAAATCAATGACTTTAAATCAGAAAAAAACAATAAGTTCGAAGTTTTTGAAGCAGCTAAAGAGTGCGGAATAAATATTGGCGTGTTGTCCAGTCTTATTCAAGCTGGAGCGATGGATGGCTACCCAATTTCAAGAAGTTATCTGTGTTATGAGGCGCAGCTTTGGAACATTTTGACTGATAGAGAAAAATCTTTGATGATGAAATTTGGCGAAGAATGCGATTATCGCGTTGTTAGAACGCTTAAAAAATTACAAGAAATTAAGAATGAAAAAGGAAAGCTAGAGATAAAGCCCAGCAGAGTAAACACTATCACTGAAAAATCAAAGGGATATAAAGACATCTTCGACCAGAATAGAAAAAATGAAGATTTTGCTAATTGGTATTATGAAAATATGCTTCTTGGTTATTGCTATGGGAAAACTCTAAACGACATTTTTTCAAGCAAGCACCCAAATTTGATAAACATAAGAGAAATGCAAAATGTCCCTAACCGGACTACCGTATTCTTAGTTGCCAGAGTTAAAGACAGCAAGGCGAGAACCTCTAAGAACGGTAACAAGTATTTGTGGATGGATGTTTTTGATGAAACCGGCGATCAGGTAGTGATGGTTTTTAACAGCAAAAAAGGTCCGCTAATGGATGATTGCATCGCTCAAAATAAAGGCATCCCAAAGAAAGACTCTATTTGCATAATCAAGGGACAAAAGCAAGAAGACACTATGTTTGCTGAAATCGTTTCTGTTCAAAGCAATAAAATTTATACCAAATTGTCAGAATTAAAAAATTGTGTTTGACAAAATGGTAATTTCACTATATAATTAAATATATGATTAATTTTTATAAGCCCAACCCCAAAAAGACAGGACACGCTTGCTCTTTTCAGTATGCTAAGGATGGGAACTTTTATTTTAGTTTTGCGAAACAAACTGGGTGGAACGATTCGAACAAGACTGGGTCTTTCAAGTCTAAAGACAAAAGCAACTCTATTAACGGAAAACTCAGCGTTACTGAAGTTTGCTCAATTATTGACTCTATTGAATCAAATAGAGAGTTCACAGCTTTCCATAAATCTCCGAAGCAAACTCTTTCAATCAAATTTGGCCCTTATGTCAGAAATGATGAGCAAGTCGGATACACTTTTGCTGTAACTAAAAAAGACGAATCTGGAGAAGGCAAGGGCTATTTGATCGGTCTTAATTTTGGAGAAGCTGTGCAAACAAGAGAGTTTTTGAAAACTGCCCTCAACACAGTTTTTCTTGAACAAATTGAGAAATCTCAAAATTTGAATTCTAATAGGTCAAACGCAAATAAGTCAAATTCAGAAGACGACTCTGATCAGCCTGCGCCAGAAGAAGATCAGTTGGATTTTTGATATGTCAAAGTTAAAAGTCCTTTATCACAGTGATAATTCATTAGCGAAAACGGGCTTTGGAAGAGTTTCCAAAGCCCTTCTTAGTTATTTGTATAAAACTGGCAAATATGATATTGTTCATTATTGTTGCGGGACACATGAAGCTCATCCAGACCTAATTAGAACTCCGTGGAAGAGTGTTGGCTGCTTGCCAGCAGACCAAAATACCATAAATGAATTAAACAAAGATCCGCACATTGCCAGACAGGCTAGTTACGGATCGCATTTACTCGATAGAACGATTGAGCAAGAAAAGCCTGATGTATACATAGGCACTCAAGACATTTGGGGCGTAGACTACGCTATCGACAAACCTTGGTTTGATAAAATCAATAGCGTAATTTGGACAACATTGGACTCTTTGCCAATTCTACCTTCTGCTGTAGAAGCCGCCAAAAAAGTAGAGAACCTGTGGGTATGGAGTAATTTTGCAGAAAAAGAGCTTCATAAAATGGGGTACCCCAAAGTCAAAACGATGCACGGGTGCATAGACGCTGGTCCATTTTATAAATACGATGACCAAAAAAAGGCTCAACTAAGGAAGAAGTTCAATATTTCTCAAGACGAGTTTATTGTAGGATTTGTATTTAGAAATCAATTGAGAAAATCTGTTCCAAATTTGATGGAGGGTTTTTCTAAATTCAAAAAAAGAACCACTTCAAAAGCAAAACTTTTGCTTCACACTCATTTTTCTGAAGGCTGGGACATCTCCCGCTTGATGCAGCAATACGAAATAAAGCAAGAGGACATTTTAACCACTTATGTCTGTAGGGACTGTAAAAACTATTTTGTTCATTCATTCGTTGGTCAAGACAAAGAGTGTCCTTTATGCAAGTCTGGAAAAGGTCTTGTCACAACTCACACTGGGTTTGGAGTGACAGAAAATCAACTCGCAGACGTATACAACTTAATGGATGTTTATTGTCACCCATTCACAAGCGGAGGTCAGGAAATTCCAATTCAAGAAGCGAAATTGTGCGAATTAATTACTTTAGTTACCAATTACTCTTGTGGAGAAGAAATGTGTGAGCCAGAAGCTTCATCTATACCTCTTGAATGGAGCAAGTATACGGAACATGGAACTCAGTTTATAAAAGCCTCCACTTACCCAGAGTCTATTTATAAACAGCTTACCAAAGTTTATAATTTAGATAAAGCTAAAAAAGAAGCAAAAGGTAAAGATGCTAGACAGTGGGTCTTGGACAATTTTTCTAGCGAAAGCGTTGGAAAAAAGTTCGAAGATTTTTTAGATTCATGCAAAAAAGTTAACTACGACTTCTCCCTTCAAAAACAAGGACGTAAGAACCCAAATGCTGAAGTAAAACAAATTTCAGACAATTCAGAATGGCTTATTAACTTGTACAAAGATATTTTGGACATGCGAGTCGATCAAAACGACGAAGGCCATAAGCATTGGATGGCCCAACTTTCAAGAGGTATAACAAGAGAAACCATAGTTGATTTTTTTAGAAAAACCGCTCAAGAAGAAATAAATAAAAATAAAACGATTAACTTTGAAGATCTTTTGGACAAAAGCGACCAAGGTAAAAGGATTTTATATGTAATGCCGGAAAGCATTGGTGATGTTTATATGTCAACGGCACTTTTTAAAAACATAAAAAATTTATATCCAGATCATAACTTATACGTGGCCACCAAGACTCAATACCATCAAATTCTTGATGGCAACCCGTATGTACATAAAGTAATTCCATTTATAGAGCAAATGAATAATCTTTTGTGGTTAGAAGGACACGGTGAACATAATGGATATTTTAAAGTAGCTTATCTGCCATACATAGGTACTCAAAAGATCTTTGATTATCAACATAACGGTAAAGATAAAATTCAATTTGACTTATGCACTTACTAGAAAGATATGCTCTTGGCTGTGGGGTAAAAATAGACAAGCCATTTATTTATGACAAGTATTTCCCATTGCCCATTGAAAAATATATCACTCTTCAACCGTTCTCAAAATACTCTTCAAAATGTTACGACTACTGGGATGAAGTAGTTGATATTTTAAATCCTTTTGTAAAAAAATTTGGAGTAGCTATTGTCCAAATAGGTGGACCCAATGAGTCTAATATAGAAGGATGTGTCAACATTCAAGGTCAGACCAGTATTCCTCAATGCGCTTATGTAGTCAAAAATTCTCTTTTACATTTCGGCGTAGATAGTTTTGCTGCCCATATCGCTTCTGGATTTAATAAAAAAATAGTTTGCATATATTCATCAAATTATATTGAAAACGCCAGTCCATACTGGAGCAAAAAAGAAGATTTAGCTCTTCTTTCCCCAGATTTCTCTGTTAAAAAGCCTAGCTTCGCCGCGCAAGAAGGTCAAAAAGCTATTAATTCTATTAAGCCAGAAACAATAGCTCAAGCTGTGCTCGATTTGCTAGGCGTAAAACAACAAATAAACCAAGAAACCTTATACATAGGCGAAAGTTTTAACAAAAAAACCTTTGAGTGGATTCCCAATTGTTTAGTTGACACAAACTCTTTGAAAGTGGATGCTTTGATTTGCAGATATGATCTTCATAAAGATATAAAATGCGTACATGAGCAACTGAAAATTTCAAAGTTGTGCATTGTAACAGATGAACCTTTTTCTCTGAACGCTAAAAAAGAACAAGTAAAAGAAGTCGTCTTTTTTATTGATAAAGAAAAGTACAAAACTGGTTTTCATAATTGGTGCAGGCAAATAGATAACCTCGGCATCAAGCTGATAGTCGTGTGTAAAAACCCAGAAAACGAAATTCAAGATATAAAAATGGACTTTATGGACGTAGCTCCAATATTTTACAAGAAACAAGTTCACCCCGAAGAGTTGCCTTTAGGCTCGAAAGTAAAATACAAAAGCAATAGATCTATTATTTCGAATGGTAAATTATATCCATCTGAACAGGCGATAAAAAATAACACCCCAGTTGATTCACAAAAAGATTTTGTTGACGGGGAAATCACCGAAGACTTTTTGAAAGAGGTTGAGTATTTGTATGTCAAGAAATAAGAAGATTTTTAAATGCGTTAAATGCAATAAAAATTATATTAAAAATAGAGTTTGTCCTAGCTGTGGCTTTTTTAAGTCAAAAGACGACCATCGCATTTATAAATCCGTTGAAGATTTAAAGAAAAATCCTTGACATTTGCAAAAATACGCGCAATAGTATCGACACTATGAACGTATTTGGAAAAATTCAACAAGTCTCAGAAGTTACCGCTCATACTGAAAAGTTTAAATCTGCTAAGTTCCTTCTTGAAACCCAAGAGCAGTATCCGCAGAAAATTCAGTTTCAATTGATCAACGACAGGACTTCGCTTGTCTCCAAGCTAAAGGTTGGACAGTTTGCAAAAGTCCATTTTAATATCAAAGGGGCAGAATGGAACGGCAAGTATTTTGTAAATCTGAATGCTTGGAAAATCGACTGCGAGCAAAATCCCGCCGCAAAAATCCAACAGTTTCAAGAGCAAACCTACGAAAACGAAGAAGCTTCTAAAGAAATTGAAATTGAAGAAATTTCTCTTGATGAAGACGATCTTGAGTTTTGAGGTGTAAAATACAATATGGAGTTTGAGATCATCAGGCCAAACATAGGAGAGCCTACAGATATTATAGAATGTCAACTGTGCGAGCTTTCTTATAATTTAGATGAATATCGAATTCTGCTTGATTTAGGAAAATTAGGATATTTCTTCAACGAAGAGCTCGGTTTTTCTTGCCATTCTTGCTTGTTTCAAATAGGCAAAAAGATGTTAAAATTGTCCGGTAAGGATGAATACAGGCTTCTTATCAAAGAAGGAGATAAATTGCAAAGCTTATTATTCAACAAAGATGCCTAGAAGAAGCAAAAATGAATATAAAGACTTTGCAGTTATTATAAGTTCCCCAAAATGGGAAGAAAAAAAGTTAGGCAGGATTGGCGCGTGGGGATTGTGTTACGATGATGGCAAAATAGAAATAGATCCGCGTTTAGCTTCAAAAGATTATTTAGATACCCTCATCCACGAAATGCTTCATCATCATTTTCCAGATCTTGAAGAAGAAGATGTTGAAGTTATCGCTACAAAAATAACTAGAGAACTCTGGAAAGCTGGTTATAGAAAAATCAAGAAATAAGTATAATAACATACATGAATAGACTCGCTCAAGCAGCAAAATCAAAGTATATGGCTCAAATAGATGAAGCAGTAGCAACACTTGACATTTATTTGAATGGGTCAGTTGGCATTGGAGAACACTCCGATCTTCTAGCAGAAGTTGACAAATATATCGACTTACTCAGCACGGCGCAGGACAAGCTTGCTACTCTTGATAGACTATTAAAGGTTCCAGAGCAGCCTAAAAACGTAGATCAAACTGCTGAATAATGGTAACACCAGAAAAGTTTTGGTATTGGTCGCAAATTTTTTTCGCGGCCAGTACCTTTCTTCTTGTTTTATATAAAGCTGTTGAGGATTTTATTAAAGCTCAAAAGCGATACTTTGAAAACCAAATAAAAGACCTTAATGAGTTTATAAATAACCAAAAACAAGAAATGGCTTTGATTAGAAGTCAAAAAAAATCAAGCGAAGTAAGATTAGGCCAAATAGCCGAGCAACTCACTCCATTTTTAGATCATTTTAAATACGATCCTAAAAAATGCCAGTTTTTAGGGCAACCAATTGATTATATAGTTTTTGACCAAAATGAAGTGGTATTTATAGAAGTCAAAACTGGAAACGCTAGATTGACCGATTCACAAAAAAAGATCAGAAATAATGTCAACGCTAAACGAGTAAGATTTGAAGAAATAAGGATTAAATAATGGCGAAATTGCTAGTAAACCTTCCTGCTATTCAATGTTATGTAAAAGGAGAATATCTCCATAATTTAGAGAGCGATCACGGTAAATATTATGATTGTTTTTGGGTTTCTGCTAAAGCGATTCATGGCAGAGCTTTTTTGATCGAATCTATGATTACCAAATACGGAGCCTTATACGACAAGCTTCCGTTATCAGCTTACACTTGGAAAAAAGATGTTGAGAACCCCCTTCCCTTGAGTTATCTACAAATGTGGGACTGCCTTTCTTATGATATTGAGATCATTTACAAAAGATTTTTGAGAGATCGAGACTGTAAAGTTATGTTGCCAAACAAGAAGTTTATGCACGGGCAATACCTTTTCACGATTGATCCATATGGACAATTTACTGAAGCAGAAACTCCAAACGAGCACAAATCATACAACTTCATCAAGCTAGATAACGGGCAGTTTTGCGCGTATCCAAATAACAGAATTCAATTTTTTGATAAATCATACATACCAGAAAATCCAGAAAGACCTAAATTTAAAACTTGCCAGCAATATTATCACGCAGAAAGCGAATTGTCTGCAAATTTTGATAGTTCTGACGAATATTTTTATCAATCAAAAGAAGAACTTTAATGAAAGCTAGAGAAAGACTTTCTTGGCCTAGAACAGCAATTAAACTAGCTCACACAATTGCTGAGTCACGCAGCGAAGATCCATATTTACAAGTTGGCGCAGTTGCTCTCAAAAAGGATAAAAGCATCCTTGTTGGTTACAATGGTGCTCCATCTGGAATTGAAATAGATTGGTCTGATCGGGACCACCGTAGAGCTAGGGTTCTTCACGCAGAAGTAAACGTGTTAAATTACTGCAAACCGGGAGAAGTTGAATTTCTTGCTTGTACTCATATTCCTTGTCCAGAATGCGTTAAAATGATCGCCGCAAAACAAGTTGACACAGTTTTTTATTCTAATGAGACTGAAAATTATCCTACGAAAATTTCTACTGAATTAGCTAGAGAATTTAAAATAACTTTATTAAGAATCGAGGAATGAATTTATTTAATACTCTAAGTAGATCTCCAATGCAAGTAAATAAAGATTGGGGGTATGAATTAATTTTTGCTAATAAACATGTAGAAAATTATTGCGGCAAAATCCTGCACATAAAGAAGGGGCATAAATTTTCTATGCACTTCCATGATTTGAAGGAAGAAAGTTTTTATATTCTAAAAGGAATAGTTAAAATATCTTTAGTTGACATAAACTCTAAAAATGGAGACCTATCAAGCCGACAGTTCAATGCTGGCGTTTGTATTGATATTCCAAGATTGGTTCCACACCAAATAGAGGCACTGGAAGATAGTGATATAATAGAAGCGTCTACGTTCCACAGGGACGAAGATAGTTATAGGATTTGGAGATGATTTATTCATTCATAGGACAACCAGAGTCAGGAAAAACTACATTGGCAAATAAATTGCGCCAAGAGTTACGAAAAGTTTACGGCCCTCATATGAACGTATTCAATATCGACGGCGACGACCTGAGAGAGATTATTCCAAATAAGAATTATACTTATGCTGGCAGATATGACAATATCGTTCGTGCAAATTCTATAGCGACCTATCTGAATCATATGGGCTGTGAAGTCATAATAAGTCTTGTTAATCCATTTGATCAATTAAGGAGAGAGTTAATCAGTTTAAACCCTAAAGATGTGAGGCAAATTTATCTTCATTCAGATAGAACATCTAAATTGGAATACCATGTAAAAGATTTCGAGATTCCTAAAAAACCAGATTTGACACTAAATACGTCAAATATGAATATAAATCAATGTATTTATAAGATTTTGGAGTTATAGTCCTTCATGCAGGTGTAACTTTTATAGGGTGCTTGAAGAGCTAAAAAAAATAGGAATAGATGTCGGATTACTCACTAGTGGACTTTTCGGAGCAATTTTACTTGTTAGTAGAAATTCTGCTGAAAATTTGCGTACCACAGTGCTTTCTATAGTTGGTGGAGCCGCATCTGCCAACTATGTTACCCCAATTGTTCTCGATATTTTGAAAATAAATACAGAACGAGCCGGATATGGAATAGCTTTTCTTCTTGGATTTCTCGGTCTTAAAGGTGTAGAAATTTTAAGTGAAAAAGTTTTTGGCAAAAACATTGTCAAGGAAATGATTGACGAGCCAAAAACCAAAAGGAAAACTACCAAGAAAAAAACAACTAGAAATTCTACAAGTAGGAGCAAGAAATGACAAGTCTTCCAATAATAACAAACGCAGTTTGCAATGGCATCATTTTTTTATCAATCTTGATGTTTATAGTTTTTGTTTTTGGCAGAAAAAATAGTAGAGTCTATCAATACGGCAATTTTCAAGCGTTTATGCTAAAATTCGGATTGGTCAGTATTTGTGTTGGTAGTTTTTTAAATATTCTTACTTTTAGTAATCCGCCTTACACTGAGCTTGTTCTAAATATTGGACTCGCCGCCGTTTTTCTCTGGGGTGCAGCTTTTCATTACCTTGCATTTGTTGCAAAAAAACAACCAAATAAGCCGGTGAATAAAAAATTGGCAAATAAAGAGATAAACGAAATAAAAATGGGATCGACTTGGCTTTTTAGTTTATTAGCTCAAGTTTTAAACTTTTCTATTTTAATTTATCTTTTTTCAAATTTGTGTGAAATGGGAACGATTCCATTGATAGCAAGCGGGGCTTTACTTCTTTGTATTCAAGGATGGAGTTTTTACAGCATATTTAAAACTGTTAAAATCAGAAATTCTTTAAAAGCTCCAACAAAAAGAAAATCTTCTAGGAAAAAAGCTGTCAAAAAAGATTCCTCAAAAACTTCTTGACTACATTCAAATAAAGCTCCATACTTGCTCTGTGTCAACGAACGTCAGAGAAACCCCCAAGCTCATTGTCCAGTCAGTTTCTTCGAATCTTCTTTGTAATTCGATTTTATTTTTTAATGGAGAAATGACTCAAGAAAATTTCATTGACAATCTCGAAAATTCGATAAATACTCTTCAAAACATAGTAAATAAATTGAAATATGGGAATGTATGATCAAATAAAGTGCGAGTATGCTTTGCCGGTTCCAGAAGATCTAGGCGAGTTGACTCAGGAGTATCTTCAAAATACCACTTATCAATCCAAAGATCTCGATTTTTATGGCAAATATAAAATCTGCAAAGACGGTTATCTGTGGCGTTTAAAGATCGAAGGTTATCACGAACAAGGCGATCCGAAGGCCAAATCTGTATTTGACAGAATCGGGAGATTTGTAGAAACTCAAAGGGCTTGGATCAAAATTGATAAAACTGTCGAGCTACATTTTTATGAGATGTTCTACCACTTAGATGAAGATGGTACAAAAATAGATTTGAAAAATGACTATTGGGTTGAATACAAAGCGTTGGTAATAAGAGGTAAAGTTGAAGAAATTTCTATTAAAGAGTTTAAGAAAACTGATAACTCCGCTAGAAAAGCAGCTTCAGCTAAATGGGAAAATAAATTCAAAAAACAGTTTGCCTTTGTCAATAAGTGGTATATAAAATTCTGGTATAATCCGTGGAGATGGATGATTAGAAACTTTTTTAGAAGGTTTAGAATGTCCATAATGCTTATGGACTCATTGAGTCATAAAGTAGAGAAATTTCTTGCTCCTTGGTGAACAATTTTAAAATATGTTAGAAATGATAACCACAATTGGATTTTTTTTGATGAGTATTGCCTTTTTGCTTCTCTTGAGGCAAAATTATATTGACCTTGCTGAATACAGCAAGAGAATGGATGGTATATTGAAATGCTGGTCTGCGGCTAATGAAAAGTTTTTTGAAGCCATAAAACGATTGCCTGATGAGACTAGCCTTAGAATGGCTAATGAGCTAATGGATGAGTATAAGAAATTGGAGGAGCATAAGAAAGTTAGCATTTATGAGCACGAATAACAAATGTCCGTGCTGCGGGAAAAACATGGTGGAGAAACCGCCAACTGTAATCTACACAAGTAATCCGCCGCAATGGGACTCGGTGCTGTGGTGCGCCTGTGGACACACCGAAAGTCGTGGGCGAGTCTATGGCCGTTCGCCGGAACAATTTCTGAGAGACGAATGGGAGAGAGCTAACGCATGAGTCCAGACATCGACAACGAGCGGAGCGAGGCAGGCGATTATCATGCGACGACTTGTTCGCGAATTGCTTTTGAGGAGTGGTTTGAGAACGATGCTTTCCCGCTTGAACACTCCAACTGGTTCCTACGAGATGAGGATGGGGACTACAAGCTTTCAAGCGTCCTCAATGCGTGGGAGGCGTGGGAGGCTTCCCGATTATTTCATGCGAACGCTGAGTTCTCTCATCCGAGGGACGAGGATTGAGAGCAACGTCTTGTTCGCAAATTTACGATTATGATACCAGAAATGATACCCGGAATAGTGACCCTTGCCGTGATGATCGGCGGGGCAATCTGGCAACGAGCCAGAGAGAAACGAGAATGGAATAACGGAGTCTGTGCCGCCAGCGGCAAGCCGTGGCTGCACTTCGATTGCGACTCTCACGGAGGGCGAGGCTACAAGGACGGATGCGGGAACTGGCTATGGGTCAGCTACCGCGTGGATTCTATTGCGAACCACCGAAGTGTCGCACGACGCGGAGCGGCGTTGTGACCACTGACTTGTTCGACATTTGTAACTTATGAAATACCGAAAGAAACCAGTAGAGATAGAAGCGGTGCAATTCCTCGGTGGGGACTTTGCACCGATAATCGAAGCATTCCCCGAATCCAAGAACTGGAAGGGGTGGCTCCACGAGGATGGGAAATGGCGGCTGGATATTCCGACCTTGGAGGGAGTGATGGAGGCGACCGATGGGGACTTCATTATCCAAGGGGTGAAGGGGGAACACTACCCATGCAAGCCTGACATCTTCGCCGCCACCTACGAAGAGGTTCCATTGTCGAACG
>Ga0099850_1000828_pt1 | contig 14393 bp, 13 predicted proteins | sample CB_VirMetaG_5_FD_79182 | JGI IMG/M metagenome (GOLD analysis project Ga0099850, IMG submission 79182) | Freshwater to marine saline gradient viral communities from Chesapeake Bay - CB_1508_1D Viral MetaG | ecosystem: Environmental > Aquatic > Marine > Coastal | place: USA: Chesapeake Bay... | reverse complement strand
CTCGCGGAAGGAACGGTCTCGAATCATCGCCTCGCGAATCAGGCCGATATAGAGCTCCTTGTCCTGGATGACCCGGTCGCGGAAGCTCGCGGAGTCAACGGCCTGCACCTGGAACGTGACGCCGCCGCCCATGCCGCCGCCCTCGACCGGGATGCGCTTACCGTCCGGCAAAGGCACGAAGGCCTCGCCCGAATAGAACGGATTCTCGCCCATGAGCGCGAGCTGGGGCCCAGTCGCGATGCCGCCCGAGGCGTAGGCGTTGAAGGGCAGCACGCCGCCGTTCGCCATCGCCGCGCCCTGGAGAATGCCGCCGTTAGCCTGCTTGGCGCCGAAGCCAAGCGCGCCCGAGAGCCCGGTGCCAGTCGAGGCCATTTGGCCGCCCTCGAACGAGATCCCCAGCGCCCTCAGGATCTGGGCCTTGATGATCATCGCCGCGGCTTGCTTCAGGAACATCTTGCCGAAATTCTCGAACGCCTCGCCGGCGCTCATCGAGCCATCGGCGACGGCCTGCGAGAATCGAGTAAAGAACATCTCGGAGCTCGCGACCGCATCGTTGAATCCGGCCAGGAACTCGCCGCTGCCGTCGGCGATATCTTCACCATCTCCGCCGGCGCCTCCGCCGAAGATCTGGTCGCGAACGTCGGCCAGGGCGCCGAGCGCCGCTTCGGCGTTGGCCTTCAGGGTCGTTAGCCCCGAGGCGATGGCGTCCGTTGCCTCGACCGAGTCGATGGGGCCGACCTTCCCCGGGACCACGTCAGCGGAAACTGAAAAAGGCTCGGCCGGCTGATCAAGGTCGGCGAAGGGGTTCGGGGTTTCGCCGCCTTTGCTTTCCAGGGCTTCCAGCTCCTGACGGAGCCTCGAGAGCTTCACGATCGCCGGGTCGACCTGCGCGTCGTAGTCCGCGAGCGCCTGCCGCGCCAACCGGACAGCCTCGTTCTGGCCTTGCCAGGAGGCGATCTGCTCGTCGGAGAGGTCTCCAAGGCTCTCGAAGTTGGCCTTGTTGAAGTCGATCGTCGCTGCGAGGGCGCGCTCCTCTTTCTCGAGGGTCGCGAGGAGCGCCTCGCGCTTCGCGATCAGCTTGTCCGTCGACTGCGACAAGAGTTCTTGCTGGCCCCGCATCTTGTCGAACAGGTCGAGCTTATCGGGCCGGTACTTTTCGAGTAGCTCCCTTTCTTGCTCGGCCATGTAGGCGTCGAGCTCATCCATGCTTTGCTCGAAATCGCGGTGATTCTGGACGAGAGTCTTTCCCAGGTCATTCAAGGGCGCCAGTATGTCGCCAACGGCGGTCTTCAGCTCGAGGAACCTAATCTGAAGCCTAAGGATCGCCGCCTCGCTTCCGCCGAGTTCGTTGATCGCGCCGATCGCGTTCTGAAGTCCGCCTTGCGCCAGCTCGACCAGGGCAACGCTCATCTCGGCGGCCGTCGCGGCGCCTACCCTGAACAGCTCGATCAGCTTGTCGGGTCCGCCCAGCTCGGTGATAGCCTGCGAGATCCCTTCGTTGACCAGGACGCCGAACTCGGCCGTCGCGTCCTCAAGCCCGCCCTTGAGCGCCCGCATCTGGTTAGTGAACGATCCCGAGGTGCGCTCGGCGTCGCCCATCGCCTTGTTGACCTTGTTCTGGAGCAGCTCCAGCCGCAGCAGAACCTTCTCGGTGTCGGTCAGCTCGTTGTAGAGCACGCCGGTCTCCTCGGCGAACTCCTTCAGCTGCGCCTCGGAGATCCGGGCCGCGAAGGCGTCGAGGGCTTCGGCGTTGCCGATCAGTCCCGAGCGCAAGCGCTGCGCTGCATCCTCCTGCTCCACGTTGTAGAACGAGGACAGGTCCACGGCCATCTGGGTCAGCTTGAAGCTCAGCTCGTCCGCCTCGTCCCCCGACAGCTTGAGGCCCTCGGTGAAGCCGCGCATGTCCGCCAGGGCTTGCCGGGTCTCGATCGCGCCGCGACCGACTGCCGCCCGGAAGGTCTCGCCCCAGGCCCGAGCGCGATCCGCGGAGTCATCAAACAGCGCGTTGAATTTAGACTCCAGCTCCTCGGCGTCCGCCGCCGCCTTGCTCATCGCGACGCCGGCGACGGTTGTCGCGGCGCCGACCGCGGCGAAGACCTTGGCCGAAACGGCCCCGATCTCCTTCACGCTTGCCCCGATGCTCTTGGAAGCCTCGCGGGCCTCCTTGTCTATCTGGTCGAAGGCCTTCTTGGCCTTCTTTCCAGTCCGGCTCGCCTCGTCGCCGATCTCCTCGATCTGCTCGCGCATATCGCCCTCGAGTTCGGCGATCGCTTTCAGGTGCTCGGTTGCCATGGCGTGGAGGTCGAGGAGATGTTAGGAGGAGCCGGGGACTAGCCGACTGCGGCGGGACTTGGCGGCGGCGGCTTCGCGCGGGGTGCGCGCTTCCGCTTCCTTCAGCTTGGAGATCTCGGCGTCGGCCAGGCCTTGCAGACGGACCCAGGCGCGCGACTGGTCGAACGAGCCGCCCGGCGCCGGCATGATCCCGTGCTGGCGCCAGGGGCCGTATGCCGCCATGAACTCGTCCACCAGCGGGTCGGTCGATCGGAGGTGCGACGCGCAGCGGTAGAGGTCCACAACGCCGCGCCCTTCGCAGCGGGGGCAATCGCTCGCCGTCCCGCCGCAAAGAACGCAAGAGACGGAATAGGTAGCGAGAGGCGAGGGCTCATCGCAGCCCCAGGCCTTGCGCTTAGCGGCGGCCTCCGGTCTCCGGCAGACCAGGCAGCTCGGGCCGGTCCCGTCTTGGCGGAGAGCGTCATGGACCGCCGCTAGGACTTTTCCGCCGTTGCCGCCGAAAGGCCCCGCAGGATCTCGCGGCCGAGCTCGCGGCGAACCGCCCGAGGAAGCAGCCCAAGCTGCGCGTCGAGCGCCTCGCCCTGGAGGTCCGGCTGCCAGGGGATCGGGTTGCCGTCCTCGCCCAGGAGGTGATCCCAGCCCACCAGGCCCTTGCGGAGCGCGCGGAGCTGCTGGGTCGAGGTCTGCGGGACGAACACGCCGTCCCGCATGATCCCGCCGGAGTCGGAAACCTCGGCGTCCTCCGAGGGCGTGAGGTCGCGCAGGTAGAAGGTCGTCGGGGTCGGCGGGTCCACCTGCCCCTCGCGGGGGCGTTCGGACTCGATGACGTAGGCGATCCGCCGCTGCGGGGTGATAGCTGAGACCATTGGTAGCGCCTTGGTCTAGGGGCCAGATCAGAAGAGAGCGAGCACCACTTCATGCTCGGCCTCGTCGGAAGAAAAAGAGAAGGCGATCGTTGAGATCGCGTCGTGCGTGAAGCCGTCCTGGTCCTCCTCGTTCGCCTGATCGACCGACAGGCGGGGGAAGTGAACCAGGCAGCGGTTGCCCGTCGCGGTGCCCCAGGAGGCGCCCGCTTGGAAGCTCTCGGCGTCGCGAGCCTTTTCGTAGACGTCGAACTCGGCCTCGGCCGCCGCCTCCGGGTTGAAGGTCACGCCGACGCCTCGCGCGCCGATGCGGCTCGAAATGTAGCCGCTCGACTCGCTCGGGCTCGGGCGCAGCGCAACCGCCGCCCCCAGGTCCACCGAGATCTCGCGCATTCCCGGGTTCTGGAGGTCGCCCAGGTAGGTCGTGCCGCCGACGAAGACCGGCGGAACGGCGGTGACCTGCTTCGTCACGCTCGGGAGCAGCTCGTCCGAAACGGACTCGCGGCAGCCGGTGAACGTGAAGTTGAAGCGGGCGTCCTCGCCGGTCGGGATGACGAGCGAGAAGGTGCCCCGGGCGCCCTTCATTAGCTTGGCCCGGCGGTTGTCCCAGAGGCACATGCTCAGGCTCGGGATGTAGAGATTCGACTGGCCCGAGGACGCGGTGCCCGAGCCAGAGCCCGCGCCGTCCGAGGTGATCGTCTCGCCGGACTGGAAGGCGCCCGTGCCGTCGATCGGAACGAATTTCAGCGTTCCGGTCGAGCCCGAGGCGGCTTCGTAGAGCAGCCCTCGAGCGCCCGAGGTGCCCCCGGTGATGACGTCGTCCACGGCCCAGGTGCCGGTGCCGCTGGAGAACGGGATCTGATAGACCCGCTCGGAGGTCGGCTTGGCGGCGAAATAGCTGCGGATCGAGGCGCCCGAGGCGGTGAACGAAACGCCGCCGTTAGAGAAGGTCGCGCCCGAGGTCGGGGCCGCCGTCGCGTTCTCGACGACGACGTAGGTCGCGCCATCGAGGTAGGCGCCGAAGGCGTCCGCGGTCTGGCTGGTGTCGTAGGTCAGCTCCAGCCCGTCGGTGACGGTGCCCGTGATGCCCGAGCCGTTGACCGGGATGACGTAGACCGTGCCCTCGGCCAAGCGCATCCCGCAGGCCTCCAGCAGGTCGTCCCAGATCGGCGCGGTGGTCGCGGTGTTATGCCCGGCGAACTCGACGGCGAAGGTCATCTCGGCCGAGTTCATGCCGCGGATCGGCTGCTTCTCGGAGAGCTTGCCCTGGGCCTGGCGGCGTCGCTTCTTGGGCGTGTTCAGGTTGATCGTCGGCTCGAAGGCGACCTCGTAGGCCGTCAAAGATCCGAGCGAGATCGCGGTGCCCTCGGCGGTTTCCTTAGAGAACGCGATGGCGCGGCGTTGATAGAGGGTCATTGGTGGAGACGGCGGTTAGGCGGTTGTGAATGGATCGCCGAAGGCGTAGCGAACGACGAGTTGGACCTCGAGGAGAGCTGCCGCGCGCCTATCGCCAGCGTCGTCCTCGAACTGGAACCGTTCGTCGCTGCGAACGTGAAGGTCTTTGGTCGCCCCGCCCAGCGTCGTGTCGAGGGCGCCGGTCGAGGGGTCGCTGGTCAGGCGCTTCTCGACGTCGGCGACGAAGTTGGAGAGCTTGCGCGTCCCCTCTTCGTAGGTCTCGAGCAGGAGGATCAGCGGGACGTCGATCCGGGCGTCGATCCGCTGGAGGCGCTCGTTATCCGGGCGCTCGGTTCGCAGCGGCTTGAACAGGATCGCGGGGAACTCGCGGACCTGATCGGGGAACTCGTCGAAGATCTGGACGAGCTGCACGTCGGTCTCGTAGCCGTTGGCCGTCGTGATCCCTTCCAGGCGGGTCTTCATGGCGTCGAGCGCCTGGTATTCGCGCGAGTTCGGCATGGCCTAAGACGGGATCGGGTGGACGATCTCCTCCAGCTCGACGGTGAAGGCGTAGACCTCGCTCGACGATTGGACCGAGCTGAACTCGGGCCGCTCGTTGAGGAGCACCTGCACGGTCTCGGTCGGGCTGGAGTCCGGAACGGTGAAGTCGATCGGCCGCGTGCCGTAGCCGGAGACCTCCCAGAGCGAGAGCGCCTCAAGCCAGCCCGTGCGGTCCTCTTCGTGGCGAAGTGTGAACACGCGAGGCCGGCGGCGCTGCGGGTCGCGGGCCTCGGCGTAGTGCGCGATCTGCGGATCGCTCAGGCTCGTCTGCACGGACGGCGCCTTATAGCGCGTGTCGATTGGGAACCGCGGGCGAAGCGTCCAAGCGCCATAGGAGAGCAGGGTCGCCGAGGCGGCGACTGGCGGGCTCGTCATGGCGAGCCCCATCGGAAAGAGGAGCGCGAGGGACACGGGGTTAGGCGCGACAGAGGACGTCGAAGCCGCTGGTGCAGCTCATATTGGAGTGCTGACCGATGCCCTGAACGCGAATGCGGGCGGTCGCCGGAACGACGATCGGCGGGTCGAAGACCATCTCGGACGGCGAGCCATCCTCGGCTCGCGAGCGCGCCACGACGCGCCAGGTCGGCTGCGTCGTCGGTATCCAGATCTGAAGGCGGGACTCGACGCCGCCGCTGGTAGCCGTCTCAACGACGCCCGTCCGCCAGTGTCGAATGATCCCGGTCGTGCCCGAGGGGATCGCGAACGTGGCCTGCTCGGATGTCCCGATGCCCGCCAGGGCGTAGGCGTAGGTCGCGCTCGAGGTGTTCCCGGTGGCGGTGAGAGCTCCAGCGTTGGTCGCTCCCGATCCAACCGTCAGAACCTCCATGCGAAAGACGACCAGGAACGTGATCGACGAGCCGACCGAGGTCGTCCCGTTCATCGAGATATCGTCGGTCGCGTAGGCTCCGGAGGAGTTCAGCCCGTAAATGCGGACTGTCCGCGCGCCCGTGCCGGCGGCCGTATCATTCGCGTCAGTCGAGGCGACGTTGATCGTCTCGGCCGTGGTGTTTGGAGAGTCCTGCCAGCTTCCGGCGCCGGCGCTCCAGAACGTCTCAGCCGTCCCGTTGATGTCGTCCGAGTAGCCGTTCGCGTTCCAGGTCAGCAGGTCCGAGTCGAGACCGAACGCCGCGCCCGTCGCCAGGTCGATCGTCGGCAGCGCGTCGCGGTGGTCGATCTCGGTCGCGACGCCGTCGCCGCCGAACTCTAGCTTGACGCGCTGGTGCTTGACGCCAGAGATGTCGTCGGTCGCGATGACGTCGCCGCCAGAGCCCGCGTCGAGTTGAGTGTTGTCGGCCATGGGTTAGCTGAGGGCCTGGTGAACGGCGTAGCGCAGGCGCTTGGTAAGGAACGGGATCGAGTCTCTTTCCCAGGTCTCCGCGAAGCCCAGGCGGGCCTTGAGCTTCACGCGCTTCTTGAGCAGGAAGAAGTTCTCGATCTGGCCGGACGTCAGGCGGCGGCCGAGGAGCGCGTTGCCCTTGCGGGACTTGTAGAAGAACAGGTCGTCGAAGGATCGCGCGGGGCCGCGCTGCACGCCCTTGGCGGTCTTCGCGGGGGGCAGCGGGATCGTGAGCCATTTAGCCCGGACGGGGCGAATGGTTCCGCCCTTCTCCTGAATGCGAGCATAAGGCACGCCCGCCGAGAAGACCTCGAGGCGGCGTCGGACGCGCTGCGCGCTCGATCCGGTCTTGATGATGCGCTGCCCGAAGGAGTCCGCCAGCCGGTTAGTCCGGTCCTGCACGCCGCGGCCCTTGGCCTGCTGCTTCGCGACGTTGACGGCGTGAATGCCGCCCGCCTTGAAGGCCTTGTCTACCTCGTCCACGAAGACCTGGCCCCGGCGATTCAGGGCCGCTCGCAGGTCGTCGGCGTTGATCCTCAGGCTCATTGGAAGCGCCTCCGGACCCAGGGCGCGAGCAGCTCGCGGACCTCCTTCAGCAGCGCGAGCTCGGGCTGCGTCGTCGTCTTGGAGTCGTTGACGGTCTTCGACGTCGCGCCCAGCGAGTTCCGGCGCTCATAGACGTACTGCACCTGGAGCGAGGCCGCGAGGACGAGGTCCTGATGGTCCGCGTTCGCGATCAGCGCCGCGGTGTTCGCCGCGATCCCGCCGGTGTAGGTGATCTGAACTGTGCGGTGCCCCTCGGGCGGGCGGTAGCCGTCGAAGATCACGCGGCCCTGCTCGGGGCTCCAGGTGAAGTCGTCGCCGTCGGTGAGCGTCGTCGCGCCCGTGCCCGTGAAGGCGTGGTCCTCGTCAACGATGATCGACGCGATCGACGTGACCGGGGCGACCTTCAGCGAGTAGCCCCAGGCCTTGCCGGCGGGGATCTCGGGGACACGCGAGACGACCTCGACCCGCGACTTCAGCTCGAAGCCGTCGGGCCGCCGGCAATGGCGCTCGATCCGCCGCGAGACGTACGGAATCAGGTAGCCCAGCGCCGTGTCCGCCGAGGAGCCCCCGATGTTTAGAAACGCCTTGACGGTCGTGAGGTCGGTGAGGTCGAGCGCCATCGGGTCGGGTTAGGCGTTGTCGAGGCCGACGAGCGGGTCGTCGCCGTCGGTTGCGTCCTCGAGGGCCTTACGGCCTGCGGCCTTCTTGGCGCTCGAGGCGGCCTTGCGGCGGGTGCCCGCGCGCTCGGTATTGACCTCGGGCTTTACCTCGACGTGCTCCGCGAGCTTGGCCTCCAGCGACTTCATGCGCTGGCGGGTCAGCACGGCCTTGGAGGTCTCGGGCATCTCGTCGCCGTCGTAGGGCAGGACCTTGTGCCCTTGCCCGTCGAGCCAGGGGTCGTTCCGGTAGAGGATCTCGCCAGCCCGGGCCCGGATCTCGGAGGACTCGGGCCAGTGAACCACGCGGCCCTGGCGGACCTGCACCCGCTCGGTGCCAAAGATCTCGCCGATGACCGCGTCGAAGGTCTCGGGGGTGATCGTCAGAGTTTTGCTTTTCGTGCGCGCCATAGCTTGAAAGGGTTACTCGAGGGTGAAGACCGGAGCCGTCTCGACTCCAGACTCAGCCGGTTGGGTGTTGCTCGGGGCGTAAAGCTCGCCCAGAACGCCGCCGACAATCGTCGCGCCGCTTGCTCGGTCGAAGTAGGTCCGAACGTAACGCGCGCCCAGCTCGGTCTGCCGGACAACGTAGGGGAAGGCCGCCGTGTTCGTGATCTGCTTCTCGGAGTCGGCGACGTCGGTCCAGGTCGTCCCGTCGTCGGACTTCTGGAGCTTCACGGTCGAGGCGCCGATGGAAACGTTGATTCCGAAAATGCAGGTGATCTTGACGCCTTCCCAGTTGGCAAGGTCGATCGCGCTTGAAACGGTGTCGATGGTGTACGTCGAAGGCTGGACGAGGAACAGGGTCCGGAGTTCGCGGCTCGCTTGCATTGGTCGGCGGCGGTGGAAGGGAAAGGAAACGGGCCGGAAGCCGGTCGAGGCTCCCGGCCCGCGTCAGGCTGCTAGTTGGCCGACGGTCAGACGATGACGGTCTCGTCGCCGCCGGTCGCGTCCTCGGAGTTCTCGGCGCCGTAGAGAGCGGTGAGCACCGAGAGCTCGCTGGCCGCCGTTCCGACGGTGATGACGACGCCGATGTGGGTGTCGGCCTGGTCGCTAACGTGCTCCAGGTCAACGTCGATCATCGCGTCGGTGTTGCTTTGATCGGTTCCCGCTTGGGTGATCTGCGTCAAAGCCGCGCCGGTGATATCGGCCGCCGAGGTGCCGGAGGCGTCGGTCGCGCTCTGCACTTTGACGTCGATCGTCGAGTTGGTGACCATGTCGCCGACGGACACGAAGACCGCGGCGCGCTTGAATCCCTTGACGGGGATCCAGAGGACGGTCGGGGACCCCGCAGCCTGCGAGTCCGCAGGGAACGAGGAGTAAAGGATGCAGTCAGATCCGAATCGCATTGGATGGTTCCGGGTTGAGGTTTTGAAGGTGGAGCCGTGCGGCTCGGATCAGATCGAGGAGACGTCAAGGCCAGTGGAGGCAGACACGCTCTCGGCGTTGCCGAGGTTCATGTCGACTTCCATGGAGGCGCGCAGGTAGGTCTTCTGCTTCTCGAAGCCGTCCTTGGCGACGTCGCTCATGGCGATTTCCATGGTGCCCCAGGTGCCCACGTAGCAGTCCTCGAAGTTGGCGAAGCCCAGGTCGGCGTCGGCGCCGGCCGCGAGCTGCGTCGAGGTAGCGAAGGGGTAGCCGTAGAGGCGGTCGGGCAGTTGGCCGGTCAGGCCGCCGGAGTGCGACAGGAAGACCGGGCGGCCGTCCACGTCGGTCACGGTCATAAGGCCGCGCTTGACCTTCGGGTGCATGAAGAACGCCGGGCGTCCGCCCAGGGCGTCGGCTTCCTCGAGGTCGCCGACCATCTCCATGAGACGGAAGGCCGCCTGCTTGGCGTTGGCAGCGGTCGAGGTCGAAGCGTCGAAGGTGACGCCGGACCAGTCCACCGAGCCGATGCCCGAGCGGTTCAGGATGCCGGTCGGCTGCTTGCCGCCGGTGCCCAGGAAGAACGCGAGGTCCATCGCCTTGCCCATGGTGCGGGCGACCTGGGCGCGAACGACGCGCTCGGCGCCGCCGGAGGTCTGACGCAGCAGGCGGTTCGTGATCGGGATCAGGGTCGCCAGGCCGCGCGGCTCCATCTTGAGCTGCCCGATGGTGAGCTGCGAGGCGGTGATCTCCTCGTCTTCGCCGACCCAGTAGGCGGTCGCGTCGCCGCGAATCGCGGGGATCTCGACCGGCGAGCCGACCAGACCGTCGAGCACGTTGGCGCCGAGCTGGATCGCGATCGCTTGCGGCTCCAGCAGCGGGATCAGCATGTCCTGCATGAACTCGCCGGGGACGAGGAAGCCGCCCTCGGTGTCCACTCCGGACTCCTGGGCCTTCTGCATCGTCGCCTCGACCATGTCGCGCTCCAGCTTGGAGTCGGCGACCTCATTCCAGCCGAACTTGTGCCCGGCGATCATCTTCAGCAGGGACGCCTTCTTGACGTCCTCGGGGTGGGCGCCGATGCCGACGCCCGCGGAACGACCGCCGCCCGCCAGGCCCTTGAGCTTCTCTTCGGCTTCCTCGAGGCGCTTGTTCAGCGCGTCCAGGGTTGCCTCGGAAGCCTCTTGGCCCTTCTGGATCTCGGCGGCGAGCTTGTCGCCCAGGTTCTTGATCTCGACGCCGACGGCCAGCTGCTCGCCCTTGGTCGAGACCGGGTTCTTGGTTTCGGTCATTTCTTGGATGGGGTAGACGTCCGAGCTTCGCGGACGCTTAGAAGACAGGATTCGACCGCGTCGTCGCTGAGGGCCAGTCCCTCGGGCTCCGTGGCCGCCTTATGCGCCTCGCCGTCCAGCTCGGGCGTCGGTCCTTCGGCGTCCTTCTCGGACGCGACCGCGCCGCCGTTGGCGTTGTCGCGAGCGTCGCGCTCGGCGCGAAGCTCGTCAACGAGCGCCAGGATGGATTCCGCCAGCGTCTCGGTCGAGCCTGCCGCCCGGGTTTCCGGCTTGGGCTCGCTCGGCTGGGCTTCGCCCGCGTCCTTTTCCTCGTCGGCGGACTCGGGCGCGGCCTCGATCGCCCGGCCCTCGAGCAGGTCGAGCAGGTCGTCGGCGTCGGCGGCGAGAGCCTGGAGCGCGGCGAGCCCGTCGGCGAACCGCTGGGCCATCGCCTTGGGAACGATCAGGTCGCCGTCGGCGGACTTGCGGGGGCGCTTCGGCTTGCCCTTGTCCTCGTCGTCGTCCTCGTCGTCGTCGTAGCCGACGCCCGGCGGCTTCTGCTCGGGCTCGTCGTCGGGCTTCGGGGGCTTGGGGCCCGAGCCCTTCTCGATCGCCTCGGCGGCCTTAGCGGCGATCTCGGCGACGCTCTCGCCCTCGGGGAGCGCCAGGCCTCCGAAGTCCACGAAGCCCCGCACGCGCGAGCGCAGGCGGCTGGCGGCGTCGTCCGGGCCCAGGGGGTACGTCGAGCGGAACTCGCGGATCTGGGTCTCGGAGAACCCGCCCTCGGCCGCCAGGTCTTTCAGCGCCTCGTCGATCACGCGCTCCAGGCCGCCCTTGGCCGACTTGCCATCGGTCGCCAGGGCGAAGGGGTTGGCGGGCGTCGGGGTGCCTGAGAGCTCCAGCAGGTCCGCCTCGGTGATCTCGATGCCCATCGGGCCGAGCCCGGCCGCCTCGCGCTCGGTCGCCGAGCCGTAGCGTTCGGACTTCGCGATGACGAAGCCGACCGAGCTGCCGGTCATCTTGCGGGACTTGAACAGGCGCGCGACCAAGTTGGCGAACGGGAAGTCCCGGTCTTCGTGGAACTCGATCTGGAACTTGAGCGCCGGCACCGCCGGGTCCAGCGAGGACTTGCCCCGCCAGATCTTGACCGCGCGACCGACCGGCGGCGCGCTGGAGTCGTGAGCCCACAAGAACGGCGAGCCCGCGCGCTCGTAGTTCTTGGTCTGCCAGCCCTTGCCGCCCTTGCGGCCGTGGACGCGGACGACGTCGCCCATGCGGTCCCGGTGCTCGGTCGAGCCGTCGAAGACGACGGTGTCGGCGGTCGAGGCGGCCTTGTCGATCGAGGCGATCGTGGAGCGGTAACGGGCGGACGCCTTGAGGTCGAGCACCTCGTCGGCCTCGAGCCCTCGGACGTCTTCGGGCGTGAGAATGCCCCCGGCGTACTTGAGCCGGAGGTCGTCGAGCTTCTGGGATTTGGAGACCATCGGTCCGGGGGTCAGGAAGTCGGAGGAACGGCCCCGGGGGCGCCGACGGCGTCCGGGGGATCGAGTTCGGAGTCGCCGGGCAGGACGACCTCGGGGACGTCATCGACGATGGCGGCGAAGTCGCAGCCGCAGTTGACGACGTTCCCGGCGCTCAGCGATTGGTGCCGGGGATGCGGGGCGCGCTCGGCGCCGACCTGGAAGTCCTCATTCGGGCCGACGACCGTCCCGTCGAGGTCCCAGTGAGTGTCGCGGCGGGCGCCGCCGAATCGCTCGGGAGCCCCGCCGCCGGTGATCCAACGCTTGCCGATCACGACGCCCTCATCGACGCCGGCCTGGATCTGGGCGGCTCGGGCGTGAGCTGCGGCGATCCCGGCCTCGGTCCTCGCGATGGCGAGAGCGCGCTGGCGGGCGTGCGAGTAGACCGTGCGGACGTCGTCGGTGATCAGGCCGCGGATCTCGAGCAGCGCCTGCTGGAGCGTCGTCACGTTGGGGGCGCCGTCAACGGCGCGCAGGAGACGGCGGCGGACCTGCCGGGCGATCGTCGAGTTGACGCCCTCGGCGACCTCGATCGGCTTCGTGGCGAGGAACCGCACCACGGCCGGGTCGGTCGCCGCGAGCTGCGTGATCCCGAGGTCTCCGGCAACGACCTCCAGCTCAGCGTCCAGGATCTCCCCCAGCACGGGCTCAACCAGGCGGGCCAGCTCGTCGGCCCAGCGTTTCTCGGCGGCGAGCACCAGCAGCTCGATTTCCGCGTCGGGGAACTCGGCCTTGCGGACCAGCTCAGCGTCCAGGTGCCGCTCGACGTCCTCGGGGCTCCAATCGCGACGAGCGGCGAAGCTCGCGACCTCGGGGCCGTCGAGCCAGTCGTCGGCGCCCTTGAGCTCCGCGCCGTCGCGCTCGGCCCGCTGGAGGATCGCCCGGCCCTGCGCCGGATGCGAGCGGCGCGGCGGGTCCAGCGTCCAGTTGTCGATCCGCGGCAGCGGCTCGGGGATCTGGCCCGTGTCGATGAACTCGTCGAGCGCCCGGAGCTGGGCGCGGCGCATCGCGTCGAAGACCCGCCGGAACTTCGCGCGCAGGGTCGCCTCTTGCGGCCGCCGGCGGCGCTCCTGGGCCTTCGTGAACTCGCGGCGAGCCGTCGCGTCTGCGAGCGGGTCTCGCGCTGCGGCGCGCTCCAGGGCGGTCTGCTCGGGCTGCGGCTCGGGCTCGGCCTCCTTCTTGCCGCCCGGGTCGTGGGCCCAGTTCTTCAGCGAGATCGTGCGCTTCGACGGGCATCCCTCGGCGGCAGGCTCGCCCGCCGGGTTGGCCCGCATTCGCTCGATGAAAGAGATCGCCCGCTTCGCGTTCGTGACCTGCTTGCGCTGCCAGGAGCCCTTGGGGGTCTCGAGCAGGTCGAGGTTGCGCTTGATGACGGCCGCCGCGTCCACCGACGCCTTCCGGCTGCACGGGTTGCGATCCCAGGCCTTGAGCTGGGTCGCCGTCATGTTCGCCAGGCGCTTCCAGCGCGGATAGACGTCTTCGATGTCGTCCTCAAGGTCGCGCGAGGATGCCCCTAGGGCGACGCCTGCGCGCTCCAGGGCGCGGATCGCGCGCTCCTCGGCGGGCTCGTCGTCGGAGTCGCTCGGCGGCTCGGCGGGCGGGACCGGCGGCGGGTTCTCGCCCTCCTTGACCTGGGCCAGGATCTGCTCCGCACGCGCTCGGTCGAACGGGAAGCCCGCGACGATGACCTCGACGGCCGTCGCCTTGGGCAGCTCGCCGGTCAGGACGCGCTCGACGATATCGACCAGACCCGAGACCTGGCCGCCGTTGAGGGTCTGCCGCGGGTCCGCCGCCGCCTCGCTGTCTGCTACGTTGGAGCTCGCCGGAGCCTCGGGGCCGGGCGAGGCCGGTTGCGGTGCCTCGCCATTGGCAGGCGCCTCGGGCTCCGGCGCTTGGCCCTCGAGACCCGAGGGCGCCGCGACCTCCTCCAGCGGCCGCCAGGATCCGACCAGCAGCGGCACGTCGCCGCCCGGGATCGGCTCGTCTAGGCGCACGCCGGCGATCTTCATCGCCAGGTTGAGCGGGATGCCCGACCGCTGGAGCTTCAGCCCCAGCTCGGCCTTCGACGAGAGGTCGCCCTGGAGCGCCTCGACCTTGGAGAAGTCGAACCTGACCCGGTAGCCCTGCGCTCGGCGATCCGCCAGCTTGGGGAACAGGTGCGCATTGAACTCGTTCTCGATCAGCCGCGCCCACGGGATCACGCGCAGCTTGTACAACGCGGCCAGCTCCTCGCGGAGGCGCGCGGCGAAGTTGGAGTCGCCCTGGCCGAGCAGCTCCTTGGACACGCGGAAGACCGCCGAGACCCGGTCCTGGTTGGCCGACAGGCTCTCGACGTAGGCCATCTCCTTCGGGTTGAACGCGCGAGCCTCGTAGGTCGCGCCGCCCTCGAGCAGGCGGGTGCCGCCGGAGTTCTCCAGGTCGTCGAACTCCTCAGCGATCTCGTCCTTGAGCCGGTCGCGGTCGTCCGGATCGAGGATCTCGCCGATCATCACGATGCCGCCCGGCTCGCCCCCGTTCCGCAGGACCGAGTTCCGGTAACGCTCGGCCAGGTAGTTCTGCGCGGCCGGGCCCCAGGCGGCCTCCATCGG
>Ga0099850_1000825_pt1 | contig 14410 bp, 17 predicted proteins | sample CB_VirMetaG_5_FD_79182 | JGI IMG/M metagenome (GOLD analysis project Ga0099850, IMG submission 79182) | Freshwater to marine saline gradient viral communities from Chesapeake Bay - CB_1508_1D Viral MetaG | ecosystem: Environmental > Aquatic > Marine > Coastal | place: USA: Chesapeake Bay... | reverse complement strand
CTCATCATAGCCGTAAGTCCCACTCGCCGTTGTTGCTTGGTAGAATACAGCGCCGCCAACCTTGGTTTCCCCGTAGATCACAGCGTGCGGCAGTGCTGGGCCGATACTGTTGACCGTGTACCCGCCCGAGACGCGATTGCCGCGCGAAGTGAGCGCGTTTATGGCGTAGCCCAAAGCCGCCCGGACGGCTACGGACGCGGCGATTGCGCCCATGCCAGACAGGCCGAGGAACGTAAACGCCCCGACCCCGCCAGCAGAAACCACCGCGCTGATTGTTGAGGCAATCGCCAAGGAAATTGGGTCAGCCGCCGCAAATGTTGGCGTGATGACTGCCGCCAACGCCACGAAAAAGAAAAGCCGCGCCATCATGTCACTGTCCAATAACGGTCGAATACAGTGAGAGGCACAACCTGCACCCCGGCCTCCTGCGTCACGAACGCCGCCATTCCGGCGACCACAACACCGAACGCGAAACGCAAGGCGCTACCGTCTGCCGAACGCCCGACAAGCGCTCCGTGGCGCGGGTGCAGCGTCATTTCCCGATGCCACCTCGCGTCGGCGGCGGCGACCGGCCCACCTTCCACCTTGCGTAACGCCACCGCAGTCGCCACTGCCCCTTTCAGGTCTTTATATGTCCCGAGCCACTCACGAAACGGGTGTGCCCCGGTATGGGCCGCGATAGCCGCATCAGCGAATGCAATGCAATCACGCTCGCCCCAAACGAACGGCTTGCCTATCTCCCCGCGGACGTATTCTGTAAGGGCGTCCGTCATGTCGGCCCCCAATCGAACGTCTCCGTTTGCAGCCTGGTCACGAATTCAAACGCCAAGTCGCCGGGAAAGCGTGCTTGTTGATCGTTGTCGGTGTAGCGCCGCAATCTCGGGCGCTCCAAGTCGATCATCTTGTTTTCAACGCTAAGTGAAATCGTAGATGTTTCCGGCCCTTCGTCTATCTGCATCTGGTCCATGAACCCGGTGAACAGGTCGAACATGTTAGCCACGCCTTCGTAGCTGACATCAAGTAGCGTCCCGGCCCCGTCCAGTTCCAGGTATTCCGTATCGCTCACCTTTAGGTAAGACCCCGACGACAGTCCTTCCCCGATCAGGCCGAACTTTATATTGCACGTCCGGCCTTGGTAATCCTCTGAAACTGCTAGATTTATCAGCGCTGACGGAATCCCGCTCAACGTCAGGGTAGCACCACGGGCCGCAATGTCGGTGCTCTCCTGGACCTCGGAAATCTGCATCAGATTGCCGGTGCCAGTGTACGTTACGCCGTCATAAACAAGATCGCCAGTCCCCGTCCAGAAGTACAATTCGTTAGGGCTATCAAACAGTAACTGCACGGCAAAAAACGGATAGATGCGGGCCTGCTCCGCAGCGTGTGTAATCTCCGACGAAATACCACGGCTCATCCTATGGCCTCCACCACTGTAAACGACATGCCGTAATTGGCCGACGCCGTTTCATCCCACAGCACACTATTGCTATTCAGCCTCCATTGCCCGAGTGTTGACGAAACAACGACTGTGGCGTTATTTGCGGGCGATGACCGCAAGTCCGGCCAAATATCCAACGTCACGTTGCCGCTGCCGTCTGAATCGGCATCGGCCATAACCATATGCAATGTCGTCGTGCCCGCCGAGCCGAGTTGGATGTAGTCCCCGGCCTTCAACCAGCCCGTTTGCGAAGCTGTGGCCCCGTCAAGAATAAGCTCATCACCAGATTGGTTTGCGCCGTTCACCAGCGGCGTGCCGCCAGCCGATCCTCGCGGCGTTGCCGCAAGCGGGTCACCCATCAAAAACGTCCCGCTGTACCCCTTCAATGAAACAAGCCACCCGATCCACGCCCGCGCGTCGGCGTGGCCCATGGGCGGCAAGAATATGTCAGCCTCCCACCGTTGGCCCGCGTGCGCAACGGATTGTTGTTTGTAAGTGAAAGGTGATTGGGTTAGCGTGTTGGCGTTGACTTGCCGGAAGGTCACACTGTGCGGGCCGATATGGGTGGGGAACGTGAGCGGGTACGATATAGCCATCAGAACGCCTTTCCGAACGCGCCGCCGCGCCGTTTTTCCGACAAGACAGCGGCCTTTGTGCTTTCAGCTATTCGCGGCATGAGCGCTATTACTTCGGCCCTGACGGTGCTCTGAACGCCGGTTGACACGTTGATCGTCTGGTTAACGACAACACCCCCCCCGCCGCCTATTTCGTGGTTTGGCACAACCGTGCCGCTCCGCGACGGAACAAACAATTCCGGCCCCCGTTCCCCGACTATATATGCGTGGCCAGACTGAGCGTACCCGCCGTCCGCAAACGCCCCGGAAATGCCGCGCATGATCAACCCGACCAGCCCGGACCCCTCACCGCTGGAAGCGTCGAACGACCCAACAAGCTGTTGAACGACAAGAATGCGGTAGAGTTCCTTGACCACTGCGAGCGCCATATCCCTAAAAGCCTCCTTGGCGGTCTTGGTCCCTTCTACCATCGCCATGAACGCGCTTTCCATGCTGTTCTGGATGTTGTCGGCAACCGTTTGCAGTGTTCTGGCGCTTTCTGCCGTCGTTTGGAATTCTTCCGCCGCCAGGGCAAGCAGCGCGTTATATTCCTCTTGGCTTTCGATCAACCCCGAAGCAAGCGCCGCGTCCAACGTTTTCACCGCCTTCTCGTAGTCCCGCGTGGCCTTCCATACCGGGTCAAGCGCGCCGCGCAACCGCTCGTATTCGTTGGCCAACGTATCAACAGCCGAGCGTCCTGAACTTCTGCGGCGATCTTGAACAGGGGCAATCTCAACAGGCATACTGAATAATTGGTCTTCACCGATAATCGTGCTTGTCCTGGTGTACGAAGAAATGTTGCGCGCAAGATTTGCCACTTCTGCCGACGCGCGGCTGAATGCCTCTGTTACCTCTTCGCCCGCACCCGCGAGGGTATAGGCGTTAATGATGGCATCGTTCAGGCCCTTGACAAATTCAAGCTGCTCCTGGTTCAGACTGCCGCCTTCGCCAACCACCCGGACGAATGCGTCCCGCAAGCGTTCCATGGCCTGCGCCTGCTCTACCGGCCCATCTGCAAGCGCCATAGCGTCGAAGTACGAAACAAGTTGCCGGGCTTCTTCGCCAGCAATGCCAAGCGACTTTGAAAGGCTTGCTGCCTTGCCAATGGCCCCGCCGAACAGCATTGACCCAACCGACCACGCCGTCGCCATCTCGTTAAGGCTGTCGATGGTATTCTTCAGTTCTAGATTGGCCAGCTGCAAATCAAACATGGCTTGCGCCTCAACGGCGCGCATGACCTCATCCGCGAGGTCGCCATACCGTTCCACCAACTTTGCCACCGCGCCGTCAGAGACTTGCCGCAGCGTTGTCTCTAACTGCCCGACCGCGCCATCCAGTTCGTCAACATCCTCGCGGAACCCTTCGACCGCGCTTGACCCGCCGCCCAACGCCGAAATCAGACCCGGCAGCGCAATGCCCGCGACAAGTCCAATGGCGGTCCCTATCGTGCCGAACGCAAGGCCGATGTCTGGAAGCTGGATCGCCAGCGCTCGAAAGAAGTTGCCGCCCGCCATAGTCTGCTGGCCAACTTGCGACAATTGCATCGACAACATGCGCATACTGTTGCCGGATGTGAGCGCCGTTCGGCCCAACTTGGACAGAGCCCCGGCGCTTGTCGTCGCGGCGCGGCCTGACACGGCCATACCCTTGCCGACCATTCCGACCGCACTTGTTGCGCGGTTGGCTTGGTCCGCGACGCCTTCCAATGCGCTTTCCGCTTGCGCGGCACCGGCGACAAGGGGGCGCGGGTTAAGTTCAAGGATCAGTTCTGCCAAGGTAGTCCCTTTCAGCGCGGTCCAACGCGCCAACCATGCGCACAAGCCGCTGCTTTTGCACCGGGCACGTCATGCCCAACCAAGCACAATACGCCGCTATCTCCGTGAACGGTATCGGCCCGACCGCCATCCCGATTTGGCGCGACCCGCGAAGCGCGTTGTATGCTGACCACATAAACAGGTTATCAGGCAAAACGCGGTTTGCCAGTTCCGGCGCGCCCTTGGCCTCAAGGTATTCTGTGTCGGCGGCGCTGTATCGCAGCGACCACAAGAGCGCGTCTATCAGTTTTTTTCCGTGGCCTTGTCTGCCTCGACATAGAAGGCGGCCACATCTTCCACGAACCGGGCGAAATCAAGGAATGCGTCGCTGATCGCCGGGATGCGAGTCGCGGCAAGGGCCATGAACCTTTCCTTGTCGCACACCATCGGCCTGCCGCCGTCCTGAATATTCGTCGCCCAATCAACTACACATGCGTCGTAGATTGCGGAAAACCTGTGCTCGCCGTACTTTCGCTTGTTCGCGTCGGACGCTGCTGCGTATTCGGAACGGTCCTTCATTTTTTCTGCAAGGCCGAGTTGGTCGGCCTGCCGCGCCAAGTCCGCCTGGTCAATCAGCGCAAGATATTTCGGGTTTACGTAACCACCGGGCCTGCAAGTGATCGTTATGCAAGCGGCTTCCCCTTCGGGTGCCAGGTAGGATAGTTCGTCCGGCAGCGTCCTAGTAAAAGTGCGGTCTGTTATTGTCGGCTGGTTTAGTTTCATTGTGCCCTCGGTCAAAAGTGCGGGCGGGCTGACCGAGTGCCCGCCCGCTGATGCGCATCAATCCTTCGCGGCCTTCGCCGCAAGTTCGGGCTTCTCGGCCAAGCCCAACTCCTTCGCCTCGGCTTCGGTGATTTTGTCGCCCGGGCGAAACGTCTTAGGCACGCCTTTGACGATGCCTGTGAATTTGCGGCGCGCTATCATGCCACCGCCCTCGTGATCTTCACTACGCAGTCCTCAGTGGTCGCGTCGTATTGCGGGTTGATAACAACTTCCTGAATGGCGTTCGCCCCGGAAAAGTCCAAGTTGCCGGAAGCGAACGCGCATTGCGGAAACTCCAACGTGTATTTTGAACCGGAAACAGACCCGAGAGGGAATGTAACCGAAAACGCGGTGTGGTTGGCGCGCGCGGCATTGTAGATCGCAAGAAAGTTGCTTTCGACGTATATTCTGGCGGTGATGACTGGCAAAAATGCGCCCCTGGCAATCCCGCAAAGGTCATTCGATGCTAGTTTTGGTTGGTCTTCCCTGCCTTCGAAGGCGAATTGGATTTCCGCCCGCGCCATGCAATCCAGCGTGTAGCCGTTGAATACGACTGTCCCGACATCAACCCCCGACGCGAGCGGCGTTACATTCGTTGGGTCAGAATAGGACGCGCCAGTGATTGCCGTGGTCGCGGCCGCGTCCGAGCCCATCCCGCGCAGATCGAGCGAATAGCCTATTTCCTCGCGCGATGCGAGCACCAACGAGCCGCCGACCGCCTGCACGCCGCGATAGCGCATCATGGTGCTGGTGCCGCCAACACCCGCCGGTATTGTGTTCTCAATAGCCACGGTCTTGACAGTCTTGCCGTCCTTCAGGACGTTCGTAGCCCACGCGCCTTGCAGCAGCGTCTCAAGGATGGGGTCAAGGTTGCCATAAACCAGCTTACCGCCCATCGTCCCGGATACGGTTATTCCGCCCACCGCTTGCCCTGACCGCGCACCGAGCGCGGGCAATGTGCGTTGCTCGATAATTTCAGGCGTGGCCGTTATGAGCGCCGCGTCCGCCAGCGTGGTGAAGCCCGGTGTTGCCGGTATTGTGCCAGCCGTGGTTTCGGCCACATAGGCCGAACGAAGCTGGGATGATGCGGAACCAGTCATGGTTGCCCCCTTATTTGAAGCCGTAGCGCACGAACGGCGCGTTTAGCGTGGTGATCAGAAACGGCGCGTCATGCGTCGCCCCAGCGATGTACGGGTGCTGATTTTGCGGCGAGAAACGCACGAATGCGTCAGCCGGGTCGGTGATCGCAACACCCGCGTTATCAATCACCGCATTTGTCAAAAAGCCCTGGATCGTCTCGACGTAGCCGCGCCACGTTTGCGAACCCTTCCCGCCCTCCGTGAACACTTGGACCTGCAGAACCCCGATATGGTCTATGCGGTCAAGGGCGCGGCCAATCGAGCCTTGGAGAACGGCCCCGCTCTGAATAGTGAGCCGCAGGGAGTTAATGGCTGGTTCGAACAAATGGCCGTCCATTCCGACCGGCGTTGCCCCACCCCACTGCGCGACGAAAAACGTTTCAATCGCCTTCCGTTCAAGTTGGTATGTCATACCTTGGTCCCGTCAAAAATGGCGCTGATCTCGGCCACCGTAAGCGCCACCATACCGCCCGGGGCTTGTGCAGAGTGGCCGTTTTCTAACGCCTCAGCATACGGCAGGTTGTTCTGGACGAACACGGACGGGTAAAGGCCGTCCGCCCCGTACCCGGGCATTGCGGCAAGGCCCCGCTCCACGGTCGCCCCGCCGCCAGCGTCTACCGTCTCAACCACCCCAGCCTGCGGCGCCCCTACGGAAAGCATCCAGTTTCCCCGGAACCTGCCGCCGACATACCCCGCCGGGGCGGGGCGCTTCCACAATGTCGGGTTGCCGACGGGCGACTTCTCAACCACGCGCCGCAAGGCTTCCCCGGCTACCCGCGCGACCATGATGCCGATGTCACCCTGCTTTTCGGCCCACTCCCGTTTTAGCTCGACCTCGAACATCTTCGCGCTCATCGCTATACTTCCCGCGCCACGGCGTAAAACAGCGCGCCAGCCCCGGCTATGTCTTGCACGGCGCGGACAACATACTCAACGCTGTTGATTGTCACGGCATTTCCTTCTGCGAGCGAAGTGACGCCTTCCACCAAAAGCAGTTGGTCCCCCGGCCCTACCTGGTAGTCTGGGAAAATATCCCTGACGGGCCTTTCGTTTGCAAAAACGGCCCGGCCTGTTTCCTCGCTGTCCGTCTCGGAATATGCCCCGGTGGCCGCGTTATACGCCCCCTGCGCCGTAGTCGTCACCGTGGCCGCATGAACGGCATCGGTTATGTCGTCTGCCACGGCGTCAAATGCCGCGTCGGCAATATCGGCAACGGTTGTCATCCACGCACCATCGCCGCCGCAGAGGCGAGCCGCCGCCCGTATGGCGCAAGCAAGCCCTCAATCGCAACTATACGCGGCGTCTCCCGCGTCGTCGCATATTCGGTTTCTGTTTCGACAGGCCCGGCCTTCGACCGCTTGCGCCCCACAGCCCCGTTCGTAACCGTGGCAAACGGGTTTAGCCCACCCTGGATCAAGTAGGCCAGCTCCATCTGCGCGTCCTTGACCGCCTGCGGGATTGTATCGCTATCAATCACGTAGCCGTCCACCAGAACATTGGATATGCGCGGCCAGTCGAGCGCCTGCGTGGACGCCACCCGGATTCCCACCCACACATAATTGGCGTCCAAATACACCGTAGCCTTGCGCAGATTGATTTCGTTTGCCGCATCTGTCCCTGCGAGGGTCCAGCCCAGAGCGGTTGCGCGGGCGGTGTAATCCGCAAGCGTCGCGTAAGAATCCGACGATGCGCCGCCAACTGTGGTTGTGAGCGCCATTGGGGCTACTTTCTGGCCTTGGGCGAAGCCTGTTTCGGCTCATCCCACAAGACATGAACCTTGGCATCAAAATCACTTTCGTTGATTTCGACAGGCCCGTTCTTTGTCTTGATCGTTACCGTCTTGCAAGTGTCAACCATTTTTCGTTCCTCTCAAAGTGGCTTAACAAGGGGCGCGGCGAACCGCGCCCCCGCCTTAAGCCGCCTTAACCGAGAAGCAGGGCGATGTGCTCAGGCTTCCACGCCTTCACGCCATACAGCGCGTCGACCGCGATCATGGCCTTCTTCCGCCCCTTATAGACAGAGATGCTGAATGCCAGACCGGAGTGCGGGTCTTGCACAACCATCATATCCTCCGCTGCGTCGCCGCCAAGCGGGTCGGCAGGCGCGCGCATGGCGAGTTCCACAGCGGAGCGCGCGAACGCAAGGTTGTCGCTGTGGGTCGCGACCACGGTGATTGCCTTGGTCGCCGCCGACATGGCAACCCGCAGTCCGGGCTCTTGCAGGACAATCGTGCCGCCGCCGGACACATCCGCGTCACCCGTGACGACAACGTATTTGTTGGTGTCGCCCGCAAAGGTGATCACGTCGCCCGCGAGAATCGTCCCGGTTCCAGCCGAGGCAAGCGTGATCGTGGTGGCGCCGACAGCATAGCCCGCGTTGTCGGTTGTGGCAGACGCGGCGGTCCCCGCCGTGTGTGTCCCGAGTTGCCCGCTTTCACGAACCGGCATACCTGCCAGATCGAGAAGCACGCCTTGGCGAAGCATCGAATCGGTGCCAGCCGCGTTGACCGCCGATTGCTTGCCCAAGAAGTTCGCGCCGGAGGTAGTGTTGATAACAAGCTGGTTATCGAACGCCCCGGCCCCGTTGTCCTTGAGAATGCGCAAGACGTTGGACGCGTCGGTGTAGTCGTTCGCAGTCCCGAACGGGGTAGTGGCTGCGGTGCCATAGGCACGCGAAGCCGCCGCGCGGGCCGCTACCACAAGGTCGCCTTCAATGGCATTGACGTGGGCGCGAAACGCCTGCGCGATCATGTTGCCATAGATGGTTTCGTAACCGGCACCGTTATTTACGCTCTTGATACCTTCGCCAGTCCACGGGATTTCAACCGTTTCCATGGTTGAAAGCGTCATGGTCTTGTTGGCGACGGTCTGCCCGGTGCCTTCCGGGATCGTCATTGCCGGGGTTAGGGTCGTGGGCGAGACGCTGGGGGCGAATGCGGCGCGAACCGTGTCACCCTTTGCAGCCGCTTCCGAGCCGCTGTTGAAAGTAACTGCCGGGATCATCCCGACAAGCTCGCGCCCGACGCGATCTGCGGCGGTGTAGATGTCCGCCGCCAAGTCGGTGAGAGTATGTTCAGCCATGTGTTTAGCTCCTGATTAGGCGGTCATCCTGAAACCCTGCCGCCGTCCTTGATGAAAGCCGCCCGCGCTACATGGTCCATATTGTCCCACTCTGCCCGGGTGGCTGTTTTGGGTGGCGTCCCGCCGTTTGCACCAGGCTGCTTCCCGCCGCCCGGTTTGCCGCCGTCGCGAACCGCATAAGGCTTCGCGGCGGCAAGTTCCTTGGCGAGATCGGCCAAGGTCGCTCCGTGGTCGGCACCGCTGCCGATCATCGGTTTTCCATCCGAAGTCATTACCTTCGGTGTTCCGTCTTCGTTGAATTGCAGCCGCGCCATGGCGGTTGCGGCGATGTCCTCGATAGCCTCGGGGATGAAGCCAGCCTTTGCCAGTTCGGCCTTCATCTCTGCGCCAGCGTATCGGTGCATCATGGCGGTGAGCCGTTTATCGCGGTCCCCCAACTTGGCGTCGTAATCAGCGGCCATGGCGTCCAGCTTTGCCTGCGCATCCTCGGCCACCTTGCCGCCACCCTTCGCCTTTTCTTCAAGCTGGGCGATTTTCGCGGCAATGTCATCCGGCTTGCCGAATTTTGTGTACGCGCCGACGTTTTCGCGCTCTTTCTGCAAGGCCGACTTGAGGCCGGTCAAGTCCTCGGCAGGCATCAGCTTAGCCAAGTCGAGGGTATGCTTGCCCCCGTCTGACTGGATAGCTGCTTTAATGGACTCGGGCACACCCGCGATGTCTGTAAGTTCAACTTTCATTTTTTAGCTTCCCGCTACGGTTTGTGGCGCGTCCCGCGCCGGTTTATGGCCGTGTGGCCGGTGATCATAGGGCGGCAGCGGCCCATGCATCCGCCTCGCGCCGCCTGAGTTCTTCCAGCGTGTACGCCTCGCCTTGCCGGTCAACGAACCTGTCAATTCTCAAGCCGCCGTCCCGAAACAAGCGCGCCTTAGCAACGCCCAAAACATCCTCTTGCACGCTCTCTGGCTGGCGTCTCAGCCATTCCTCATAAGTCACACCCGCCGCAACTTGGCCGTTCATGCTGGCCCGCGTTCCCGGCGCGGCGTCGTCAACATCAACCCCTAGTTCGCGCCAACTCTTGAGAACCGGCGTTGTCGTACTGCGGCAATTCACGTGGGCCGGTGGCCGTGGCCCCTTGCCTACTTCGTACACCTTCCCGTCACGGCTGGCGCATATCAACGTTGTCCGGCTGTCCAATGTGCTAACCCACTGGATACCCTTGAGAATGTCCCGGTTGGCCTCATAATATGCGTTGCGGGCAGCGTTGGCGGTGTGGTTGACCGCTGTTTGCACCGCCGCAGCGGCGTGCCGCCTGTTTACATCAAGTATGCCGTCACGGAAGCCGTTCGCCCTGGTGCCGCGAATGTCGCGGATCATCTGGTCAGTTGTGCGCCCCTCTACTATTCCCATGCGGATCGCGTCCCGCATCCTTCGCGCGGCTGCGGCGGTCAACTCCGCAAACCATTCGCGTAATAGCTTGCCTTGAAACGGCCTGCTGTTCACAGCCGCCACCAACTGATCACCGCTGATGCTGGCGTATTCCAGTCTGACCGGGATCACGCGCCGGAATAGCTCGCCTTGGTATTCGCCCTCGTACCGCGCCAATTCGTCAAGGTCTGCTCGCAGCGCGCCCGTGGCGTTTTCGTACGCATCTTCCAGGATGCGCCTGACATCCCGCAACAATGCTTCTTGCCGCCCCCGTGAAATCGCGCTGATGTCCTCGGACAAAAGCCGCTCAACGAGGCGCGCGTCAACACGGCGTAGTAGGGCGACTATCCTGCGCACGGTCGCGCTTGATAGCCTTTGCAGCCCGATTTGATGCCGGGTCAAGGCGTCTGCGATGTCGTCATTCGTCCCCATCTTCACCACCGAACAAGTCGCCGGTTTCGTCTTCTATGCGCTGCGCTTCTTCATCCGGGTCGATGTCGGAACGGATCAAGCCACGCCGCGCCAGTTCGGACAAGAACGTCGCGCGGCTCAATTGGCCGGTGTTGACCGCTGTCAGCATAACTTGCGCCTCTTGCGCCGTCATGGTGCCAGCCCCGAATTCCTTATTAACCGCGACTGTTATTTCCGCGTCCGGCTGGCCATCGTAAGCGGCCATCCACCCCAATGCGCGCTCAAGCGAATCTTGCAGTTGGTCCGCCGTCATCGAAAGCGTGGACGTTTCCTTTTTCGCGTCCAATACCTCACCCGTTGCAGACTGCGCGCCGCCGCGCGCCAGCAAAAGCTGCAAGCCGTGCATCTCCATTTGGAATTCGAGGTCTTTAAGGTCCTGCCGCCCCGCACCGATAGCCGCCCCAGTGTGTTCTACCCATTTCAAGTCGGCGTTATCGCCACTCGACTTGACCGCCTTGGACGTGCTGATGATTATATCATCTTCTTCCGCGAGGCCGCGCGCAAACAGGATTGGCACCCGCGCGACGTGCAGGATATTGCGCTGGTCCGATTGTGATTGCCAATGCGCGATATTCACATCCGCCAAGTCATCCAAGAGCGGCTCGCCAGTAAAAAACCCGGTGCGGTTCGCGTAGAACGGCGTAACCGTGATTTCATCAAGGCCGGTGAACGTTGGCTCCTGGTGTAGCTCCCATGTGTCCCGCTTCGCTTGCTTCCGGTAAATCCTGACTTGCACGCCAGATTCTGTCCGGTCGAGAACACGGACCTGCTCGATGGTGATGTCTGAAAATTCGTCCTCAGGGTCCGGCTCCGTAACGGTTTCGAAAATGCGTATCTGCGACAGGACCGTTACATTATTTACGGTCTCCGTCCGCCACCCAAGAATATCCTCGACCCTCAGGGAGATAAGGTACGGCCGCAAGTTCATATCGCGGGCCTGCGCCCGTGTGGTTGTCTCAGCCCTCGGTGGCGCGTCAACCATTATGAACGATATTCCGGCCCCGGAAAGAGCATCCTTGAACACTTGATCCGCGAAGGTGGACAAATCCCGCCCCGCCAAGTCAATGTTGCCCGCCCACTCCTCGATCTCGCGCGGTGCGGTCACTATTTCAACCGGCTTGTCGAAGACCCTCCCGGCCATGTCCTTGACCGTCTTCCGGTAGCCGTTGAACAGCCACGACAACCCGAGCCGCTCCTTGTATGCCTCCTCCGATTCAGCCGTGAACCTCGGTAGGTACGCAGTGCTGGCCGCGCGCATTGCCCGCGTGCCGCCCATCAAGGCCCGGCCCCTGGCCGCCGCGCTTTCCATTGCGGCGCTGGCGTCCGACCTTTTAGCAACTGATTGCGTCATATTCTGAGTTCCGTCTGTTCGAGGCGGGGCTTCACAATCGGCATTACCCAATGCGCGAAGTAGCCCTCGGCGTCGTTGTGGTGGTCATGCCCGGCTGTTTTGTCCGGCTCGCCGTTCTTATCGTAGACTTGCTGTTCCTGCGCATCTGCGAAGGTTGGGGCGCGGCTATCGTTGACCCAAAGCCGCCTTTTCGAATAGCCCGCGTTTAACGCCAAGATTCTGTCCTTGACGGGCGGGTTGGTGCTTTTTGCCCGCACCGTGAACCCGGCCCCCCTTAGCAACGAAAGGTCACTCTCGCTTGCCTTCACTGTCTTGCGGCTCGACCCGGATGCGTCCGGGTATATGTAAACCGGGTGGCCCGCGTAACGGTCCTTCACGACACTGATAAGGTGCGGCGTATCGCGCAACTTCGCCAATTCCCCCACAACATGCCAGCCCGCCTTGTCGCCGCCGTCATTGACCCCGTTTGGCCGCTCGACATTGATAACAGACGCCATGTTGTCGACGTTGAAGTCCTGCCCGATGTGCAACGCCTCGCCTGGCCTTATTTCCTCATCTGATCTGTTGGCAAGCCGGTCGTAACTGCGGTAAACAGTCCCAGCGACCAAGTTGACAAACTGCCCAAGCAAGTAGGCGTCTACTAACTCCTGTGGGTATGTTTCCATCAGCGACGGAATGTAATCGGGCGGCAGGTTCCCGGAGTTTTCATAGGTGCTGCTTTGCACCATTGAATAACTCTGCTTTGGCTCCTTCTTGAACGTCTGGTAGACGAACTTAAACCCTTCAGGGGTAGTCGTTACCCCCACCCCATTCACAACGCCGGGCACTTCGGCGCGCAGCCGCGCGATGATCTTGCGCCACGCATCCGTTGCCTTCGCGACCGGCAGGATATCTATTTCGTCAACCAGCGCGCGGGCAATCTTGAAGCCGACTATCGAGCCGGGATCGTCCATGGATCGGCAAATTATCGTGCCGTACCAGGCGCGGCCCCGGTACAGATGCACCTCCTTGTCGCCGCTGCGCACAACCACCCTGAAGCCGAGCATCTCACCGACTTCCTGAATAGTCGGCCAGAATGTATCCCGTATATCCCTATAGGTCGGCGCGAAGTATCCCTGCCTTTGTTTCGGGTGCTGGCCCGCGAATAACATCAGGTCAACGCAGCCGATGAACGTCTTCCCCGAGCCGAAGCCGCCGACGAACGCCCGGAATTTCGTGTTCAGACCAGCGAGGAATATCCCTTGGGGGGCGCTAGTCGCTAGATCGTGTGACAAGCACGTCACCGACCGGATCGCGGCTGTTGATATTCACCGTCAATGAAACGGCGTCGTCATCCTCACCGCGCCCCGCCTCATACATGCCAAGGTGCTTGGCTATCTTGTCCAACGCCGCTAGCTTATCGTGCATCCTGATCGTCACGCGCCCCGGCCCGTCAAACGATGCCCACGAGATCGCGGCTACCTGCTCCTCCGTGGCCCCCGAGAGGTCCGCGACATACTCACCGCTATCATTCACCTTGAGAAAGTGCCAGATGTTCGCGAACCCGACTTTCGCGAGTTCATTCAGCACCTTGTCTTGCGTGATTTCAGTTCGCTTGGACATTCTGGCCCTGGCGTCGGCTATTTTCGCCTGGATTTCTGGTTTCTTCAATTGTTCGAAACCCTGCGAATAAGCTGTCTTTTCGCTATACCCAGCCGCCTTTGCGGCGCGCGTAGCGTTGAAGTCGACCAGGTATTCTTCAACGAACCGTTCCTGCTTTGGGCTGAGCTTCTTCTTTGCTGTTCCTGCCATCCTCGACTTCCCGTCTAATGATGTTCTTTATCGCGCATCCCGCGCACAAAAAAAGGCGCCACCAATACCGGCGCGCCCCTTGCGATGATATTAATTTACACCCATTAGGCTTCCGCGTCAACCGGCCTACAGCCCGAGAGCGTCCGCCACCTTTTCCAAGCCTTCCGATAGCCGCGCCATGTGCCGCCCCAATGACCTCCCCCGCGCCCCGGCCATCTGCCCGGCTGGGCGGTTATCTATCACCACGTGGTCAATGACGGGCTTTGCGGATAGCGGCACATGCCGGTAAATGGCGTGGAATTTCGAAAGCCGGTCCGCCTGTATTGCTATGGCTGCATCCGGCTTCGTGGTGCTGTCTACCTTTACCTTGCGTATCGCTGGCTGGCTGCGTTGGGTGCGTTCCCACGCGCCTTGCAGCATCGTCGCCGCGTTGTACTGCCTTGCTGTTAGTTTGCCCTTGTTTCTGTAGACCTCGGCCCACGATACCCTGCGCGCGCGCTTTACCCCGTTCGGGTTTTCCTTCTT
>Ga0099850_1000823_pt1 | contig 14436 bp, 2 predicted proteins | sample CB_VirMetaG_5_FD_79182 | JGI IMG/M metagenome (GOLD analysis project Ga0099850, IMG submission 79182) | Freshwater to marine saline gradient viral communities from Chesapeake Bay - CB_1508_1D Viral MetaG | ecosystem: Environmental > Aquatic > Marine > Coastal | place: USA: Chesapeake Bay... | reverse complement strand
GATGATGTAGGAGCAGTTCTTTCACCAGAACCTTTTACGGTAACGACAGTATCTTCTGCCAAAAATGGTGCAGATATTGAAACTATCGATTCTATCAAATATTATGCACCAAGAATATATTCAGCACAAAACAGAGCAGTAACTGGTAATGATTATGAATCGATCATTAAAAAAATATATCCAGATGCAGAATCTGTTTCAATAGTTGGTGGAGAAGAATTAGATCCGCCAGAATATGGAACAGTTCAGATATCGATTAAACCGAAAAATGGAACTTTTGTATCTGACTTTAATAAATCAAGAATATTATCAGAACTGAAACAGTATTCTATTTCAGGAATAAATCAAAAGATTGTAGATCTTAAGTTTCTTTATGTTGAACTGGAATCCTACATTTATTATGATGATTCAAAAGTATCAACTGCAGAATCTTTAAAATCAAAAGTTTATACATCACTATCAGAATATGGAAAATCGATAGATGTGAATAAATTTGGGGGGAGATTCAAATATAGTAAAACCCTTAGAGTTATTGATAATACTGATACTGCAATTACCTCAAACATAACCAGAGTTAAAATAAGAAGAAATTTATCAGCATTATTGAATCAATTTGCACAATATGAACTTTGTTTTGGAAATCAATTCCATGTAAATCCAAAAGGATTTAATATTAAATCAACAGGATTTAAAATTTCTGCAGAATCTGATACTGTGTATTTGACTGATGTTCCAAATGCAGATGGCAAAACTGGTATTTTGTCTCTGGTCAAAACTCTTCCGAATGGGACAAATAAAGTTATTTCAAAATCTGCTGGTACGGTAGATTATGTTAAAGGTGAAATTAATCTGGGAACAATTAATATAGTATCAACATCAAGACCAAATAACATTGTTGAAATTCAAGCATTCCCAGAATCTAATGACGTGGTTGGATTGAGAGATCTTTACCTTCAATTAGACATCTCTAAAAGTAAAATAAATATGGTAAAGGATGTTATTTCTTCCGGAGATGAAATTTCTGGAACAGTGTTTAACAGAGATTTTTATACATCAAGCTATTCTAACGGTAATCTAATTAGAGAGTAATATGATACAGACTGGATTTGAATCTAGAATTAAGGTTCAAGACGTTATCGAGAATCAATTACCAGAATATGTTTTGGACGAAAGTCCAAAAACTGTAGATTTTTTAAAGCAATATTACATATCTCAGGAATTTCAAGGTGGAGTAGTTGATATTGTAGAAAATTTAGATCAATATTTGAAGGTAGATAATTTAACACCAGAAGTAATTGTAGACAATACAACTACAACAGGAATAACAACAGTCGGAGATACTGTTGTCAATGTTTCTAGTACAAAAGGATTTCCAAATCAATATGGTCTTTTAAAGATTGATGATGAAATAATTACATATACTGGATTAACCACAAACACCTTTACTGGTTGTGTTCGTGGTTTCAGTGGAATTACATCATATCACAATGATTTAAATCAAGAAGAGTTAGTATTTACTCAGACAGAAGCAGCGTCTCACTCTGAAAATTCTAAGGTACAAAATTTAAGTTCCTTATTTTTGAAGGAATTTTATAAAAAAGTTAAGTATACATTTACTCCAGGATTTGAGGATAGAGCATTCTATTCAGATCTTAATGTAGGAAATTTCATAAAAAATGCAAGATCTTTTTATCAATCAAAAGGAACAGATGAATCTTTTAGAATTCTATTTAATGTACTCTATGGAGAAACTCCAAAGGTTATTAATCTTGAAGAATATTTGCTAAAATCTTCTGATGCAGAATATATTAGACGTGAAGTAGTTATTGCAGATCTTATTGGATCTGGCAATCCTCTTAATATTGTTGGACAGTCTATTTTTAAAACTAATGATTCATCTACAACAGCATCTATATCCGCAGTAGAACCTTTTACGAGAGGTAACAAGACATATTTTAAATTATCACTCTTTGTTGGATATAGTGACAGATCTTCTTCAATAGAAGGGATATTTAAAATTACTCCAAATACAAAGTGTCTTGAGAGAGTACAATCGGGATCATCCGTAATTTCCGTCGATTCTACTATTGGATTTGAAAAATCTGGAACAATTTTATCTGGATCTAATTTAATAACATACACTGATAAAAGCATCAATCAGTTTTTGAATTGTTCTGGAATAGAGAATACGATTTTACCTACTGATGATATTACTTCATCGACAGAAACATATTATGCATACGAAAATGGAGATACAAGTAAAAAGGTTGAACTAAGATTAACTGGTGTTATATCTGATTTTATTGCAAAAAGTGAGTATATCTTGGCAGATGAAGGGCAAACTTTAACAGTTAAACATCTTGGTGATAGTATAAAAAATCCAGAAGGGTCAAAAACTTATAAAGAAGTTTTTGCAAATTCTTGGATTTATAATACAAGTTCATCCATAGAAGTAGAAAGTATTGATGGTGGTGGAGATTTTACTTTAAAATCTCCAATCGATAGATCTCATCTTAAAAAAGGTGATATTATAGAAATTATAGATACAGCAACCAAAGAAATTAAATTCCCATTATATGATAATAATGGAAATATTATATCAGATATTCCTTATATTGATGAGGAAATTTCTTTTGGTTCCAAGAACATTTCAATTTCAAACTTAGCAGGATTTGTTTCGGATTCATCTTCAAATTATTCCATTAGAAGAAAAATTAATAAATCAAAAAGTTCTATAGTTCCATTTAAGTATGGAAATGAATCTTTAATTTCTGATGTTCAAAATGTTTATATTGAAGATGATAAATTTGCATATGTAGCATCAAACTCATTACCATCTTCTGGAATTGGGTTTACAGATTTTAGATTTGATATAACAAATAATTTAGTTGAATCTTCTTTCAGTTCTTCGGATAGTTTAGTAGATTTAAATGAAGAAACTGGACTTTACAGCACTATTTTATTTGACAATGTTGTACCTTTTATTACTGGAGATCGAGTTTACTATAGATCGGAATCTTTACCATTAGATGGATTGGAAGAAGGTTCATATTATGTTAAAGTTTTATCAGATCCAGATCCCAATTTGGATAAAAAGAAAATAAAAATCTTTAATTCATTATCATTTATAAATGATGACAATAATGCAGTAAAATTCTCTTTTCCGGATTCTGGTTTTGGGGATCATATATTCACACTATATTCGCAAAGATCTAGAGAATTAAATCCACCAAAAATACTAAAGAAATTTTCATTAAATCCAAATATAGAAGATGGTTCTGATGAAAAAACAATTCCAGGTTCTGTTGGAATGTTGATAAATGGAGTTGAAATTTTAAACTATAAATCAAAAGATAAAGTATATTATGGTCCTCTTAAAAATGCTTCTGTTTTGAATGGAGGAGAAAATTTTGATGTTATAAATCCTCCTAGAATAGAAGTATCTACTGGTCTGGGAGTAACAGCATTAATTCAGCCAGTTGTAACTGGAGAAATAACAGATATAATTGTTGATACGCAAGATTTTGACATAGATAAAGTTCTATCGGTAAATGTAAGTGGGGGAAATGTAAGAGGAGGAAGTTTTAATACAGTTTTATCAAAGAGAAGAAGAGAAGTTTTGCTCGATGGAAGAACTGTTTCTGATGGAGGAGGAATAAGCACTAATTCTTCACAGTTGATTTTCCTTTCAGATCATAATTTTGTTGATGGACAAGAAATTGTGTATAGAAATAATGGTAACACAAATATTTCTATCGGTGCTGGCACATCTTCATTGGTTAATAATGGTGTTTATTATACGAAAGTTGATAATAATTTAACTGTAAAGATATTTGGTTCTTATAATGATTATGTTTCAAATACAAATCCAATATCATTTTTCAATTCTAGTCCTGGAGGAAATCATAAATTTTTAACAAACGAAGTAAAAAATACAATTTCTAAGGTAGAAATTCTTGATGGTGGAGTTCTAACTAATAAAAAACTTATAGTAAAAACTTCTGGAATTTCTACTTCTGATCATACAATTAATTTTGAAAATCATAATTTTTCTAACGGGGATATTGTAGAATATTCTCCAGTATCTGGAATAGGAACAATTGTAGGTTTATCGACAGAAAATCAATATTATATCTTATCATCCAATAAAAATTCTTTTAGACTTTGCGATGCTGGTATTGGTGGAACAATAAGATCAAACTTTGATCAACAAAAAATTGTTAAGTTTTCATCTACTGGAGATGGATTACAACAATTCAAATATCCTGATATAGAAGTTTCAATAACATTTAGTTCTGTTGGTCTTGGAACTACAACTCAAATTCAAACAATTAATGCCACTCCTGTTGTTAAAGGATCTATTTCAGATCTTTACTTATATGAACCAGGAACTGGTTATGGATCTACTATTATAAATTTTCATAATAAACCAATTCTTACTATTAAGAATGGAAGAGAAGCTAAAATTGAACCCATTATTGTTAATGGATTAATTAGTCAGACCAATATTCAATTTGGTGGATTTGAATATTATTCAACTCCAGATTTAATAGTAGTTGATCCTACAGGATCTGGTACAGGAGCAAAATTAAAAGCATCTATCAATGAAGGAAAAATTATTGATGTACAAATTGTACAACCAGGAATTGGTTATTCAACAACAAGTAGAATTGATGTAATTTCTAGTGGTAAGGATTCAGTTCTTGATTGTGATGTAAGAGATTTAACTGTCAATTTGGTCGAAAAAATTTCAACTCCGACATATAGCACTTTTAATGAAGTTATTTCTGGAAGTGGGCTCCAATATTTTGTCTCTGCATATGATCAAGGATTAAGGAATTCGTTTAAAGATTTTATTGGAAATTCTTCTAAAATAATAGGATGGGCATATGATGGCAATCCAATTTATGGTTCATATATAGATTCTGTTTCCTTTGCTGAAAGTGGTTATGTTAAAGATACTTCAAATGTAGTTGATAGACCTAGTTTTCCTGAAGGTTTCTTTGTTGAAGATTATAGGTATGATGGTAGTGGAAATTTAGATAAAAATAATGGAAGATATGCAATAACTGAAGAATTTCCAAATGGTGTATATGCATATTATGCAACTATAGATCCAATTACTGAAAAACCAGTTTTTCCATATTTTATTGGAGAATCATTTAGATCCAATAGTATTGAAGATAATAAAGTATTAGATCAAAAATTTGATTTTAATAATTCATCTCTAATTAGAAACACATTCCCATATAAAATTGCAGAAGAATTTGCTGATAATGATTTTATTATTGAATCTAATGAAATAAAAAATCAAAAAATAATTGTAGAATCTGTATCTAAAGGTTCAATAACTGGGTTTGATATTATTAATCCAGGAAATAATTATAAAGTTAATGACAAATTAACATTTAATAGTTCTAATACTGGTGGTGGAGATCTTAGGGCAAAAGTTTCTTCTATAAAAGGAAAAGATATTGTTAATTTAGAAACATCCTTTAATCAGTATACCAATTCGGTTTTTGTTTGGGATAATGATAAAGTTTCAATTTATACCTCACCATATCACGAATTGTCTGATGGAGATAATGTAATTATCTCCGGATTTAGTACATCATCTCTTACCAAGTTAAACGATTCATTTAAAGCATCAGTTACACCAATTTCAAATGTTGGATTAACCACTCAAATTTCTTCTGGATCTGACACCACTGAGATATATGTTACAAGTATTCCATCTCAAGTTTCTGCAGGAACGAGTATTCAAATAGGATCAGAAATTTTAGAAGTTTTAAATATTTTCCCGTCTAAAAATATAATTAGAGTAAAGAGAGGAAATTCGGCAATTTCTCATAATGTTGGAACTGCAGTAACATTTAAAAACAACTTATTGACAGTTGATGCAAAGTTAGATTATTTTGAATCCAAATTTAACAAAAAGGTATATTTTAATCCAAAAGAATCCGTTGCTATTGGTACACATATAGGAATAGGTTCCGATGTTTCATTTAATTTTGGAAATGAAACTATCTCTAGAAGTATTCCCACACAAAGCATTTACATTGAAAATCATCCATTTGCAACAAATCAAAAAGTTACTTTTAATAGCAATGGAAATACTACAATTGCTATTTCAACCTCACCTTCAGGATCTTCAATCTCTTTACCATCTACAATTTATATTGTAAATAAATCTCAAAATACTATTGGGATAAAAACTTCTTTAACTACTGATGAAGTTTTCTTTATCTCTAATGGTCAAGATAAAGATAATTATTATTTTGAGACTAATTTTGAACAGCAATTAGGATTAGTAGAAAGTGCAAAAACAACTGTATCGATATCAACATTCCACGAACTGCTTTCTGGTGATTTAATTTCTTTAAATGTAAAACCAAATCTTAATGTTGGAATTGGAACTTCTACATCAATAAAAGTTAGTAAAGATATCAATACAGGAAAAATTTTATTTAATCCTGTTGGATTTACTTCAGCAGGAATAAACACTATTACAAATGAAATTACTATACCTGGACATGATTTTATTACTGGTGATAAAGTAATTTACGATTCCACCGAGATAGCACTTGGATTGCAAACTGGTTCTTATTTCGTTCATAGAGTTAATAACACTAATATAAAATTATGTGAATCCTTTATCAACTCAATATCAAATCCACCAATTACATCTAATTTAATTGGTATTGGGGGAACTTTACATACTCTATCTGCGATCAATCCACAAATCAAATCAATAAAAAATAATAACCTTGTTTTTGATGTTTCTGATTCTTCATTAGTTGACCATCAATTAAAAATTTACTATGACAATGATTTTATTAACGAATTTGTGTCAGTGGGTTCTACTTCTATATTGAGTTTAGTAAGAAGTGGAGTATCTGGAAACAGTGGTGCAAAAGTAACTATAACTTATAATGAAAATATTCCAGAAAAACTTTATTATTCTCTAGAAAAAGATGGTGAGATAATTGTACCAGATAAAGATTCTAATAATTATTCTCAAATTTCTTTTGTTGATAGTGAATATGTAGGAAACTATTCTATTAGTGGTGTTGCAGGAACCACATTTAATATCAATTTAACTAATAAGCCAGAAAAACTTTCTTATGAAAATAGTGAATGTGAGATATTAGAATACACGACTACATCACTTTTTGCAAAGGGACCAGTTGATCAAATAAAATTAATTTCTGGAGGAGTAAACTACAAGAAACCTCCAGTAATTTCTGGATCAGATTCTGAAGATGGAGAAAATCTTTTTATAATTCCAAAATCAAAAAATATTGGCAATGTAAATCAGGTTAGAATCATTAATCAAGGATTTGAATATTCCTCGGATAAGACATTAGAACCACAAGCTTTCATATCACCAAATATTAAGTTAAAAAATTTAAATGAAATTGATTCTATTTCAATCTTAAGTGGTGGAAAAAACTTCGTATCAGAACCAAATTTAGTTCTTATTAATAGTGATACTAGAGACATTATTGATAATGGAATATTGAAACCAGTTTTATCAGGATCGTCTATTTCCAACGTAATAATAGAAATTAATCCTAAAGGAATATCAGATGCATCTGCAGAATTGTTTACTACAAACAATAGCAATGGAGTTAGTATTGTAAGAGTTCTTTCAAATGCATCTGGAATATTTACATGTTCAATAACAACTCCAGTAGTAGGATTTACTACATTCCCATTTGCAGAAAATGATGAAGTTTTTGTTGAAGGGATTCAAAAATTTGGATCTTCTGGGGATGGATTTAATTCTAGTGATTATGGTTATAGATTCTTAAAAGTTAAAAATTACACCTCTGGCGGAATTTATGGTGACGAAGTTACTTTAGAGATTCCTGATCTAGACTCTAATACTAATACGGGAATAGCAAAAACTATACAGGATTCTACAGGGGTAATTATTAATAAGAAAAATTATCCTACATTTTTAATTGATATTAAACCTTCATTATTTGAAATTGGAGAAAAATTATTAGTTAATGGCAATAAAGTTGATTTACAAGTTGATGAATATACTGATCCTGCATCTCCAAAAGTTTTTGGAACTTATGATTTATCATCTGAAGATGTAATAACTGGAAGTATTTCTAAAAATGTGGCAACAATTCGAAGTATAGAAAAATATAATGGCAGTTTTAACATAGATTTTTCATCTAAGAGAGATGAAGGTTGGAATAGGGACACAGGAAAATTAAATCAAGATTATCAAGTTTTACCCGATAATGATTATCATCAGAATTTGTCTTATTCCGTAAAAAGTAGTAAGCAATGGAAAGATATTAGAACACCAGTAAATAGTTTAGTACATACTGTAGGATTAAAGAATTTTTCGGATACTGAAATAATTTCAAAATCCTCCGATATAGCAGGTATTAGTTCTATTCCTGTTCCCGTAGATTCTATAGTTAAAGATATAATAACCGAAAGTAGAGTTGATACAATTAATGGATTTGATTTTGTTGTAGATACTGATGTAATTGACAATACGTCAAGATTTTTAAAATTACAAAATAAAAGACTTTCCGATTATCTAGAAATTGACTCTAGTATTGTACTAAGAATTGATGATATTAGTGAAGAATTTTCTAATACTGAAGATGGTGATGTAATTGATAAGAAGAATTTCGTTCTTAAAAATAATGGAACTCCTATTTTTGCAAAAACTTTTGATCCTAGTGATAGTAATGTTTTAGATACTTCTACAGGAGTTTTCTCTATAGAAAATCATTTCTTTAGTGACAATGAAGAATTAATTTATAGGCCATTAGGAGTTGGCGCAACTCCCATGGTTTTTGTTAATGGATTGGTATCAGATATTTTACCTTCTTCAGTATTTGTTACAAATAAATCTGATACTACATTCCAAATATCGACGACAAGATCTGGATCCCCAGTATCATTTTCATCGTTTGGTGGAGGTAATAGTCATCAATTTGCTATGGCAAAGAATATTGAAAAATGTATAATTTCAATTGATAATATTGTTCAATATCCAATATCCTTAACGAAAAATCAATCTACATTGTCAGGAAATGGTGGAAGCATTTCTACAACTTCAAGTATTTTTTCATTGAGTGGAATTTCATCAATAACACCTGGGGATATTTTAAAAATTGATGATGAATACATGGATGTCATCAATGTTGGTTTAGGAACTCAAAATATTGGACCAATAACTAATATAGGATCGGAAAAATTAGTACAAGTTGATAGGGCATTTATTGGTTCAGCAACTACTACCCATACTGATGGCACATCTGTAGGAATATACAGAGGTTCATTTAATATTGTTGGTGATGAAATTTTCTTTACAAAAGCACCAAGAGGAAATTCATCCATTGATAGAAATGAGAATAATTTAGTATTTGCTTCCTCAGACTTTAGTGGAAGAGTATTTTTAAGAAAGAATTATGACACAAATCAAATATATGATGATATTTCTGACGAATTTACTGGAGTTGGGAGAACATTTACCGTAACTGTTGGTGGTGCAAATACTATTGGAATTGGAACATCTGGTGGTAATGGTGTAGTGTTTATAAATGGAATTTTCCAAACTCCTACAACAGAAAACAATACAGATAATAATTTTTCTATTGTTGAAGATAATATTGCAGGAATAACCAGTATTGTTTTTAGTGGAATTAGATCTGATATCAATGATTCTAATAGCATTTATATTTCAGAAGGTGATGTTAATCAAAATGAAACACCAAGAGGTGGAATAATTATTTCTTTAGGATCTACTGGAGGAATTGGATATGCCCCTCTTGTAGGAGCATCTGTAACTGCTGTAGTTGGTGCAGGAGGATCAATTACCTCAATTAATACAAACTTCTCTGGAGGAACGTATGGTTCTGGATATAATGGTATCGTATCTATAGGAGTTTCTGTTTATGATCCATCTCAAGATATTGGTGGAGATACTGCATCAATAACTGCAATAGTTGGTGCTGGAGGATCTCTTTCATTTAATATTGGTGCTGGTGGAACAGGATATAACAGTCCAGAAATATTTGTTTCTGAACCATCTTATGAAAATCTGGAAGTAATTGGAGTTTCTAGATTGGGAGTAGGTTCAACTACCGAAACTGGTGTGGGACTATTGATGAATATAGAAGTAGGTGAAAGTTTTGCTACAGGAACAGCTTCTACATATTTCGCAGTAAATAATTTTTCAATATCAAGATCTGGATATTCATTTAAAAAAGGTGATGTATTTACTCCAGTAGGATTAGTAACAGATAGAAGGTTAGCATCACCAATATCAGAATTTAAACTTACTGTTTTGGAAACATTCAGTGATAATTTTGCCGCATGGCAATTTGGTGAATTGGACTTTATTGATTCAGTTAAAAATTATCAAGATGGAAGAAGAGTAAGATTTCCACTATTTTATAATGGTGATTTAATAAGTTTTGAGAAAAAAAATGAAAATTCTGAAATAAACCTTGCAAATTCCTTATTAATTATTATTAATGGTGTAATTCAAGATCCTGGAGTTTCTTACAATTTCAATGGAGGAACATCATTTGTATTTACAGAAGCACCAAGACCAGAAGATGATATTGCAATATTTTTCTATAGAGGAACAAGAGATGAAGATGATACTTTGGTAACAAATATTTTCCCATCTATAGAAAGAGGTGATATAGTTCAAGTGCTTAAAAATAATGCTGTTCCAGAATCAATTACTCAAGATAAAAGAACGGTATTTGATTTAACACAATCTGATAAATTTGAAACTAATCCTTACTCTGGAGATGGAATTACTGAAATTTCATCTGGTCTTCTTTCTTGGATAAAACAAAAAACTGATAGAGTTGTTAATGGGGAGTTTGTGTATAAGACTAGAGAATCTATCCTTTCCCAAACATATCCAACAGCAAAAGTTATTGGAGATGTTTTGACTAGTGATAATTATATTTTTGTAGATAATGCAGATATTTTTGATTATGAAGGTCCAGGAACTGATTTTTCTGCTATATTACTAGATGGCAAAGAAGTTAGAACTGGAATTCTTTCTGCATCTATTGGTCTTGGTGGTACTGTAACTTCGTTAACTATCGTAGATAGTGGAATCGGATATACAGGTTCTACTGTTAATGTAGAATTTTCTCAACCATATTCTATATCACAACTGTTAACTATTGGTGCTGGAACTACAGTTATTACTGGTGTTACAACATCAGTATTATCTGGAATAACATCAATTGCCTCTAATTCATTTATTGCAGACATTTCTGATAGGCCAGGAACTATAACTGGCAGCTCCTCTACAATTGGAATTAATACATCATTAGTTACTTTAGGTCAACATGTCATATGTGATACTGATGGTGTCATTTCTTTAGGGACAACGGTAACTGGAATAGGAACTAATTTTATATCGATAGGATCATCCTCTTTATCTGTCATTGATGTTACTTCAACCTTTGATTTTGGAATTTCTACTTCTATTATAGATTCTGGTACTGAAATTGTATCAATTGGAATTGGTACAATATTTTTAAATAAATCAACTTTAAATACTGATGTCTTGACCAATGTTGATGTTAAATTTGGATTCACTGGAATTGGATCTACTGCAGTAGCAACAATTTCAGTTGGTTCTGGAGGAACATTAACTTCTCCAATTACAATATCAAATCCTGGATCTGGATATAACAAAGCACCTGTAGCAATAGTTGCTTCTCCAGAAATTGATTTTGAGGGAGTAACAAAAATTGCTGACGTAAAAGGTTTCTCAGGAATAGTTACAGGAATTTCTACTACTATTAATTCTGGTCAATTAGCTCTAACTTTTGATTTGAAAAGAAATACTACATTTGGTTTAGATTTACAATCGGGTTATCCACTGTTGATTAAAAATACTACTATAGGTTCTGGTGTAACTTCAGTAATTAATTCGGATTCTGAGGTTGTTGGTATAGGAACTACATTTTTAGATAATATATATTATGTTAGTCAGATATCTAATAGTGGTAATACTGCATCTATAATTTGCAATATCCATTCTAATAGTTCAGTTTCTGGAATATTATCAACTGGTGATTATCTCGGAGAGTTTTCTTGGGGTCGTTTTGGGACAGTAACAAGATCTTCTTCTCCAATTTCTTTAAATGTTTTTGGAAAAACAGTGGATGTTGGATTGTCAACATTCCCATCTATTCAAAGAAGAGGAGCAGGATTAAGGCAAACTGGACCATTACTTGATGAACTACAAAATTGATCTTTTCAAAACACTTATAAATATCTAAAAAGTATGCAATATGGCTGCAATAGTAACAGATCAATTTAGGATCTCTAATGCAAATAATTTCATAGAATCTGTACTGGATAGTAATAATTCTTATTATGTATTTTTAGGATTGTCAAATCCTGGTTCTACAGGTAATCCAATCGGTTTTGGTAGAACTACCACTTGGGATAATGTACCATCAAGTCCCTTAGTTCCTACAGATAATTTTGAATATCTATCTCACTACAGAGATACCTCATTATTTGGAAAAAAAGTTAATAGTACTAATATAAGAAGAGTTATAAGAAGAATTAATTGGACTGCCAATACACGTTATGATATGTATAGGCATGATTACTCGGATAAAAATCCAAGTCCAAATTCAGGATCTTCTAGATTGTATGATTCTAACTACTATGTAATGAATAGTGACTATAGAGTATACATTTGTCTATATAATGGATCTTCGGGATCAGAACGACTAGGAAAAACATCTAAAGACGAACCAACATTCACAGATTTGGAACCATCTGCCGCAGGAAATAGTGGTGATGGTTATCTATGGAAATATCTTTTTACAGTTTCTCCTAGTGATATTATAAAGTTTGATTCCACAGACTATATTGTTCTTCCAAATAATTGGAATACTTCTACTGACTCTCAAATACAAAATATTAGAGAATCTGCAGATTCAACTATCAATAATAATCAAATAAAAATTGTTTATATTGAAAACAGTGGTGGTGGTGGACAATATAGTACAGGAACTTATGATATCATTGGAGATGGTACTGGTGCAAAAGTTTCAATTACTGCAAATAGCAGTGGTGAAATAATATCCACAAAAGTTGTTTCTGGTGGAACTGGATATACATACGGAATTGTAGATTTGAAAACATCTGGTTCTAATCCTTCAAATCCTGCAAAATTGATTCCAATCATTCCACCATCTAGAGGGCACGGATATGATATTTACACAGAACTTGGGGCAGATAAAGTTTTAATATATGCTAGATTTGATGATTCCACAAAAGATTTTCCAACTGATGCAAAATTTTCTCAGGTTGGAATAGTAAAAAATCCTCAAAAGAGCAACTCATCTGAAATATATACAGATAATCAATATTCTTCATTAGGTGCTATTAAACTCTCATCTGTTGTTACAGAACCAGTCGTAGGGGAAGAAATTACCCAGGTAGTTACTGGAGGAACTGCACGAGCATATGTTGCTTCTTATGATACTGAAACTAAGGTTTTAAAATATTATCAAGATAGATCTTTATATTTTTCTAATAGTTATGATCAAACTGATAGTATTACTGTTTCCTCAAAAGGAAAGGTATTAAGTTTTGAATCTTCAGGAAATTCTATATCTCCATATAGTGGTTCGATAGATACATCTTTTACAGGAATATCAACCACTATAAATTCTAAACAAATAAATTTGGGTTCAGTTTTTACAAATGGACTTTCAGATCCTGAGATAAATAAGAATACCGGTGATATAATTTACATTGATAATCGTTCTTTGGTAACAAGAGACTCTAGACAAAAAGAAGACGTTAAAATTATTCTGGAATTCTAAGAAAAATGTCACAAAAAACAAATTTAAACATCAATCCATACTATGATGATTTTGATCGTGAAAAAAATTTTTACAAAGTTCTTTTTAAACCAGGATATCCAGTACAGTCTAGAGAATTAACTACTCTACAATCAATACTTCAAAACCAAGTAGAAGATTTTGGTAGTCATATCTTTAAAGAGGGATCAATGGTGATTCCTGGAGGTATTACCTATGATGGACAATTCTACTCAGTAAAGGTTAATAGTACTCAATTTGGTGTAGATCTATCAGTTTATATTGAAAACTTTGTAGGAAAAACTATTACTGGACAAATTTCAGGAACTACGGCAAAAATTCAAAAAGTTGTTTTTCCTGATGACAGTGATGAAGTAGAATATATTACACTTTATGTAAAGTACTTAGATTCTGATAATAATTTCGAATTTACACAGTTTCAAGATGGTGAATTGCTTTCTGCAAATGAAAATATAGTATATGGAAACACCACTATTGCTGCTGGAACTTCCTTTGCTTCATTAATATCATCTAATGCAACTTCTATAGGTTCTGCATGTTTTGTTGGTGATGGAGT
>Ga0099850_1000808_pt1 | contig 14594 bp, 14 predicted proteins | sample CB_VirMetaG_5_FD_79182 | JGI IMG/M metagenome (GOLD analysis project Ga0099850, IMG submission 79182) | Freshwater to marine saline gradient viral communities from Chesapeake Bay - CB_1508_1D Viral MetaG | ecosystem: Environmental > Aquatic > Marine > Coastal | place: USA: Chesapeake Bay... | reverse complement strand
GTGCCGACGGCAACCGATAGCGTGTAGGTGCCGTGGTACAGATTGAAGAGAAGAGCGGAGACGGCATGGATGCTATCCCGTTCGGCCCCGGGATCCATGCGAACCGCAATATCGTAAACCTGCTTTGCCTGCACCAGTAGGTGCGGCCGATCCAGCGGTGCGGTTATGCGGATATGTCCGGAACGGTCCGCTACATCATCCAACACGGCCGCGTATCCGTCGTCGATCAACTCGCGGACGATGGTATCCGCGGCATCCTCGACTCCGGAACCGCTTGCGCGGTCCGGGGTGAAGTCGATGGAGATATACGCTGTATGGGTATGCGTTGCGGAAGTGCACTTTGACAATGTTCGATCCTCCAAAGTAGGGGCGGACAATCCCGCCACTACACACAATGTAGCCGCGTCACGCGCCCCGGTCAACCGTCCCGACGGCGAAGTCGCAATAAACACAATCAAACACTCGAGGGGAAACGGTCCGCCGTCGCGGTGCGCGCGAGGGGCCCGCCGCGGTGCGTCCGTGTCCCTCGAAGGACCGCGGTAGATTCCGAGTCTATCGCGGCACCCTGCAACATCGACGGTTGCGGCCGGACCGCGACCGGACCGCGGCCGGGGCGGGCGGGGCGCGGCCGGGGCGGGCGGGGCGCGGCCGGGGCGCGGCCGGGCCCGCGGCCCCCCCGACGGGGGAATCGGCACTAAACGCGACGAAATAACACCCTTTCGGATTTTTCTGCCGAAAGGTCCGCAAACAGAAAGGCGGCACAGACCCGAAAGCCTGCACCGCCCTGGAGGAAAAGATGCTTTGTGGTCAGTTGTTGCTGGCGATCTCGGCTTCCAACGCCTTGACCGAGCTCCACAAGGACTGATACACCCTGAGACCCTCAAGAACCTGCTCGTCCGGCCCCTCCATGATCTCCCGGAGCAGTCCGTCGAGCGCGGTCATGGCCAGCTTCGGCTTCCGCCTCTCGATGAACTCCTGCGAGAGCTTGGTGAACCACTCGACGCTGTTGTGCTGTGGCGATTCCGGCTCTCCGAAAGCCTGATCGACGGCATCTTCCGCGCTGAGCAGGTCCGCGACCATCTCTGCCCACATCTTCGTGATGTCGAACAGGTGGAGATTGGTGCCGCCGAAGGAGTTTGGCAGCTCGAACTCCATCACAACTCGGTCATCCTCCTGCTGCCGGATGTTGACCTGGGTGCCTTTGGGAAGTTGGGGCAGGTTCACTTGGCCTTTCCCTTCTTGCCCTTCATCTTCTTGGCGGGCTTGGGTGCTTCGGGCTTGGTGTTGGCCTTGTATCCCCACGGATGGCTCTTCTTCGGCTTCATTGCTGTTCCTCCTGGAACGCCCTGAGCGACATTCTCCGCAGGACGAGCGGCGTTCCGTGCCCGGCCCAAGCGCAGACGGTGTTGAACTCCAGGAACTCGATGGCCTCGGTGTGGTCCATCCCGTCCCGGCGCATGAGTATGTTGACCATGCGGTCATAGCTGTAGACCGCAAGGGGGTTGTGTCCCGCTTGTGCGGCGGACCCGACGAACGCCCGGCCCATTCCATCGAACAGAAGCGGTTTGGTCATTCGTCCCCCCTCGCCTCGAGCTCCTGGAGCCTGTGGGTCAGGGTGTTGCACCTGGTCCGCAGGGCATCCCGTTCTGTGGCCAGCAATGCGGCTTCCTCGACGGCGGACCGGCAAGCCTGACGCAAGGCCAGGCTCAGGTTGATGTCCTCCATTGCCCGCATCAGGACGGGTCTCCACGCTCTCGGGTCCTTCTGATCCATGTTTCCTCCAGCTTCTCCCAGAGCGGCCCCGTCCCGGATCGGCACGGGACAGGGCCTGCCTGGGGGAGAAGATGCGTTGATCCTAGCGGGGCTCGATCCCGCTGACAAGGGGAAGGAATGCCGGATTCCGGATGATCGTATCGGCCAGACCGGTCTCGATGGCGCAGATTTGCTCCTCCTGTAGACCGATGCCATATAGGTCGTTGATCGCCTCCAGGACTTCATGGAGAAGGGTCCTGCGTTGGATGGCTTCGGTACAGGAGGAGTTGATGGTGATCGTCGGGATGGGGCCCTGCTGCCACATCCCGAACAGCATCTCCCCTTCGGATGCTTCGATTGGCTCGGTCCGGATAACCACATCTAGACCGGCGATGACGATGGATTGAGACACCCCCATACCCCCCCTTCAGGTATCTACTTGGACTCTTGTAAGAGACTCCCAGTTACTCAATGAGTAGTCTGGATAGTGGTCCTACCAGTACCTATACCTATACCCTATAGGTACTTATAGGTATCTAGAGTTCTTCTAGAGTTCTTCTAGAGTAGTCTAGAGTTCTTCTAGCCCCCTTCCATAGAGACCCTAGATATCTCCATAGGGGGGGACGGGGGGTCGTCCCCTGGGGTCGGATCCGTGTCTCCCCTGGAAGGGTGGGAAGGGGATCACCGGAGGTGGATCACTTCCGGCTATTCCAGGAATAGCTCTTAGGTTCTCTGGGTTTGGGGATCAGTCGCCCTTCCATGAACCGCTCTATGCGCTCGTCCCGTTCCCGGTCCCGCGTCTCCCGGATCCTCTCGTCGGCATCCTGTGCCATCTGTTCGGTCCAGTAGTTGACGGCGATGGCCAGGGCATCGAGTCGGTCGTCGTGGAGCAGGGCTCCCCTTGCCTTGACGATCCGGGACATCTGGTAGAAGAGCGAGTAGTGCAGGCTCTTGTCGGATGTCTTGGCGGTCTCGTAGTCGCGCTGGATCACCCGTGAATCGACCACCAGCTTGTGCTGGTTCATCACGGGCTCCAGGGTGTCGATGATCCGCTTCTCCTTCTGCACCGAGTGCCGGACCTCCTCGATGAAGCAGTTGTGGCCCGCCCGCAGGTGCGGCTTCAGCAGCTCGGTGAACATTCCGTCACCGAAGTTGGACTCCACGACGATGTGGTTGACCTTCTGCCGGGCCGCGATGGCGACCAGCTCCTTCAGGGTCCTCTCGTCGTACCCGCCGGGCAGTCCTCCCGCCTCGGGGACGAACAGGAATCCGTTCAGCATCTTCACCACGCAGAACGCGGTCTCGTCGGTGCCGCGGCCGGAGGGGTCGATGGCCATGACCGATCCGTTGTACGGGCGGGGATTGTTTGCGTCGATGGCGGCGATGGCCCTGTACCACCTGTCGCCGTTCAGGCCGACGCACGGCAGGTCCTCGCACGGCTTGTCCTTTCCCCAGACCAGCTTCTCCGGTGCCCCCTCCAGGTCGCATTCGCTGACGATGATGTCGGACAGCCGGAGTGGGTACCGGTCCAGGTCGCTCAGGCTGGTGTCCAGCATGAACTGGAGCGAGAAGCCCGACCGGCCGAACGACATCTCCCGCTCCAGGAGATCGACCTCGGAGAACCGTCGGGGATCCGTCGGCTTCCCGACAAGGGTGGGATCCTGATCGACCTTGGCCGCGATCTCCGGTGCCAGCTTGGTCCCGTAGAACTCCCGCAGCCGGGCCTCGGGGAAGCGGGCGGGCCAGATCCGGATCTCGTACCCGCGCTCGGGCAGGGTCGCGTACAGCGATGCCTCCGTCTGCGGCGTTCCCAGGTAGACCACGCGGCCGTCCGGCTTCAGGACGGCATCGAACTCCTTGACCGCCTCGGAGAGCTTGTCACGCATCATCTGCGTGAGGCTGTTGTTTGCGCTTTCCACATCGTCCGCGACGATCAGGTCGGCGCGGCTTCCCGTGATCTGGCTGGTGATTCCCTTGCTCACCACGCTCGGGCTCTGGCTCGGGGGCGCAAGCCCCACATCGAACGCGATCTTCGACTGCCGCTGGTCCTCCCTCGGGCGCAGGTGCGCCAGGATGTCCATCGTCTCGATGATCCGCAGCGTGAAGGTCGTGAAGTCGTCCGCCCGCTGCTTGCTGCTGCTGACCACCAGGATGTTCTTGCTCGGGTCCAGCAGCAGCTGATGGATCACGAACGCTGAGGTGACGAAGGATTTCCCGACACCACGGAAAGCCTGAATCACGCATCGCTTCGGTCCAGTCTGTAGATATGCCGCCAGGTCGTACTGGACGGGGGTGGGTTCCGGAAGTCCGAGATGCTGCCAGGTCAGCCACAGAAAGTTGCGGAAGTCCTTGAGCCTGGGGTCGATTTCCATCTGGTTTCGTTTCTAGCCCCGTGGATGCCCGCTACAGGCGTTTCGTTGGTCGCGTAGGGGTTCCATAGGGGTCGAGTCTGGAACGCCTGTACGGCCGTTCTAGACGGCTTCCTGGGCATCCTGGAACGGCAGGGCCTGGGACAGCTTCAGGATCGGGGATCCCGCGGCCGGTACTGCGTTGATGTTGTTGTCCTTGAGCAGCTGTCTGGCAACACCCAGGTCCGCAGCGGTCGCCTCGCCCGATTCGATCTTGTCGATCAGGTTCTGCGTCAGCAGGTCGTGCAGACGCTCAAGGAGCTCTGGGCGGTTCACGGCTGCCCCGCAAGAATCTCGTCGGCCCGTGCCTGCGTAAGCAGTCCGACAGAGACGAGGTAGTTCATTCCAGCAACGGTCACGGAGTCGTTGTTGAGGATCAGCTGCGCCGCAGAAGCAAGCTGAATGAAGTCGGCAACAGCCGCGTCAGTCGTAGCTGCGGCGCGGAATGAAGCGCGTTCTTCAGCGGTGAAGCGATTCAGAAACTCGTAAGAGGTGAAGGCAAGTTCGATCATGCGACCCCCAAGTAGACAGCAGGCATATAGTAGTTGTTTGCGACAAGGGTTCCGGTTGGCATCGTCGGAAGAGGAACCGAGTAGTTCACCCCTGCGATAAAGAATCCGACGAACGGAGTAGTGGCATTCGGATCGTTGTACATGGCGGGCAGCGCGTTGTGGTTTATCGCGCGCATCTGGAACGACGAGGCGTTGACATGAGTTGCAAGCCAGTATTGCGTACCAGCCGTCATGCTCAATGTCGCGCTCGTGTCCTCCTTGAATCCGGTGGTCGAGCAATCAAAGTTTGACGACGAAACGAGAGGACTTCCCGTGGGGTATCCATCGCTGTCGGAAGCGTAGATGCCGATCCGCGACAGCGATCCAGCAGAGGCCGTTGTCACATAGAGGCCCACGCTGTTCACAGACCAGCTTCTTTTTGCCACAAACGGCAGAAGCCAGAGCCGGTTGATGAGTGCTGGAACCGTGCTTAGACTGGTGCAATCCTGACTCGCCGACAAATAGCGGCCCGCTGGCGGCTTTACAGAAGGAGTGGACGATGTGAATCCTCCACCACCGCCGCCGACCTCGACTCCACCGGCCGTGGATCCGTCACCGATGTACAGCTTGTTGGTGTCGGTGACGAACAGCGGTTCGCCCTGGACCGGAGTGAACGAAGTGCGGTCGGCCTCAACACCGCGTCGAATCTGAAGTGCCATGTTTGCTCCTTAGAACGAACCGTAGTCCGTGGTGCCGTCGCCGGCCTCGAATGTTCCGTAGTCGTTGTTGAGATCGAAAGCGTCACCGAACAGACCGTAGTCGTCGTTGGCGGTAAGCCCGGCACCGGCTCCACCTGCGGGGTAGAACTCGATGCGTATAGGAGTCCCTGCGGTGAACCCGTTATTCGGTACGGCGAGCGCAGAGCTGGTGACAAACCCGATGTACTGATTCGCCGGGAAGGCCGCTGAGGCATCCGTGTCGTCGCCGTCCACCGCGTTGAACACGCGAACCTGATTTCCTTCGGTATTCGGAAGTCCGATGTACAGCTTGGTCTGCCCGTTGGCGAACGCGGCCAGGAATGCGTTCTGCTCCACCGCTTCGCTGGATCCCCCGCCGGATACAAGGTTTCCGGCATCGACAAAGAACTGCGGACCGGTGACTCCTGCGGCCGTCCTGCTGAAGAAGATCCGGCTCAGGAACAGCGATGTATTCGTGGCTGAAGTCTCGAAATACTCCGGACTCGTCCACCGGGTGAACACGGGATTGGTAAGCGTCTGGCTTCCGTCGTTCGTCGGGCTGTACACACTCAATTCCGCGGTCATGTAGATGTCGGCAGATCCGTATGACTGGAACTCACCGAGCGGAACACTACCTCCCGGAACCATCGCCGCTGATGTAGCAACCGACATCGGCCCGCTGGTGGAACCAGGGGTCAGACCGAGGAACTTCATCAGCGTGTTCATGGATCAGACTCCAAGGAAACCAGAGGTCGTGCCGGATGTGGTCGTGATGTTCAAACGCATCTCCGGCATCAGCGCGACCACCTTCGCCAGCGATGTGTCGGTGTTTACGATGACGGCGATCTCCGTGAACGCCGCGGCTCCGTTCAGCCTGCCCTCCAGCTTGGCCGTTCCAGATTCTCCGAATGTGGCCTGAAACACGCCGACCTTCTCGTCACCCAGCACGAACTTGTCGAATGGGCGGACGCTGGCCTGCACCCCCGCGGATGCGCTGCTTCCTAGTGCAATGGTTCTCATGGCTATTCCTTGAGTGGAATGAACTTGACGACAATTCCCGCAAGGAAGGAGATGATCGCGGCGGCACCGAGCAGCCACGCCTTGCTCTGCTCCAGATCCCTTACGCGCACATCGAGCCGCTGAAGCTCCTCCTGCTGGACCCGCAGAGATGTCATCATTGAATCGACCTTGCCTTCCAGTCGGCCGAGCGCGATCAGGACCTCTTCGTTCACGGCGTGTACTCCGTCGCCTTGATGATGTACAGGGTGTTGGCGACGGGCGCGGAGATCGTCGGAAGCAGGAAGCTTCCGGCTGCGCCTCCGTACAGATAGCCGATGGCGGTGAACAGGGCGGGGTATGTCGTTGAGCTCACCGTCGCGCCGTTGCAGGCCAGCCACCCCTTCGGTGCCGTGGTGCCCGCGTACAGCTTGATGTCTCCCACGGCCATCAGCTGATTTGTATAGGTCCGGATTTCGGACAGGTTGTTCTCCGTCTTGAGAACGCCCTCGGTCTGGACGGCTTGTACGGTGTTCAATGGCACTACGATACCCTCACGGCGAAGAAGGTGATCTGGCTGTAGCTCTTGGTGGAAGCCGAGGTGAGATTCAGCAGCGCGGCGACATTTACCGCGGTGCCGGAGTTACAGCTAGCAATGAATCCGCTCTGGTATTCGGAGTTGGATCCAGCCGTGGCCAGGCCGCTCAGGACGATGGCCCATGTCCCTTGGCCGGACTTCGGGCGGATGCCGATCCCGTATGAGTTGACATTGGTGCTTGCGATGCCGTCGAAGATCGTTGATGGAGATCCCGAGGTGTCGTTGACGGTCGGTGCGTTGTTCTGCGAAACATCAATGCACCCGCCGATTGCGATTGACCCACCCGCAGAAACCGAATCGACATAGGACTTCGTAGCCGCATCCGTCCCCGCCGTCGGCGTTCCCAGGTCGGTGATCTTCTGACTCCCCATCGACAGCGATGCGTTCGGCGGCAACAGGCCCGACAACGAGAACGCGGACAGGATGGTCCCGAAGTTGGCGATGCCCTTGCTTCCGGATGCGTCCGCGTACAGCATCCTGTACGAGCCGGTCCCGCTATCGGTGAATCCCGTGCCGCGGAGCTGGGAATACGAGACCGAGTTGTCCGCGATCTTCCCGCCATCGACCGCTCCGTTTGCGATCTTCCCGTTCGTAACGGCGAGATCCGCGATCTTGTCGGTGGTGACGGCGTTGGCCGCAATCTTTGACGAGTCGATGGCACCGCCTGCGATCTTCCCGCTCGTCACGCCGAGATCAGCGATCTTCGCGGTAGTCACCGCCTGATCCGTGATCTTCGGCGTGGTGACGCTCGGCTCCGCAAGCTTTGCCGTCGTGACGGAGAGATCCTGTAGGTTCAGCGTCGAGACCGAGTTCGCCGCCATGTAGTCGTTGGTGATCGAGCTGTTCGGGATCACATCGAGCGCGCTTCGGGAGATGCCGAAGTTTCGGACGATGATGTTGGATGATCCGCTTGCAGGCGCGGTCGTGAATTGCAGCTGGTAGCCACCACCGACGGAAACGATGTCGTAGTTCGTGCTGGGCCGTTGCAGCACACCGTTGACTTCCACCAGATACATCTGGGGATCGGTGCTGCTCGGGGTAGGCGATGTCAGGTCGAAGTTGACCTGACTACCCGTTCCGCTGAATGCCCAATTCTGGGGGACCGTGTACGCACCGTACAGGGCGATGCTGTCCACATAGCCCTTCGTGGCCGCGTCCGAGAGATCCGAAGGTGCGCCGACGCTTCCGATGCGGAGACTCTGCGCGTCCCAGGCGTTGCCATCCTCGTTCAGCGAAAGGGCACCGCTTCCGGTGTCCTGCGCCTCCTGGGAGATGAACAGCTGCTGCTTCTGCGCGTTGTTCATGTCGGTCGCCGTGAGCACCGACGCATCCGTGTATGTCACCTGGAGACCGGCGACGGTCTTTGGCGTGATCCGCTGGATCTTGATGTAGGCCAGGCTCTCGGGGATGTTGCCCGCCGTGAATGTGACCGTCCGCGCAGTCGTGTTGATCGTGTACTGCGTGTTGACGGTCTTGGCGTTCCCGTTCACATACACATAGATGTGAGCCGCCGACAGATAGCCGTCGATCTGCGACCAGCTAAAGGTGGCGGTCGATCCGTCACCCGTATGCGTTTGGAATGAGTTGGCCATCATCTACCTCGGGAATACTGGAGAAGTTCAGCGAACGGCTTGCCGCTTGCCGCCCCAGCGACGGTAGCTCTGCGGCTTCTTTCTGCATCCATAAGGTCGGGAAACTCCAGCATCGTCTCGCGGAAAGCGGCATCACGGAACCGGGAGATGAGATTCCTGAGAACACCGACGCGGGGAGACTCGTATCCGTCCGGTGCCGTCGGATCCATGCGCTGATACTCGGGGCTGTCGATGATCCTCTCCATCGCGTCCCGGAGTGTCCTGCCCGATATCGTGACGGTCCCCGTCAGCTCCTGCCACCGGTCGTATGCACTCTGGCCGCGGCGGTTGACGAACGAACGGAGATCGACATCGTTCCGCATGGCCCTGGGAGGAGTGAATCCCGCGCCGAGCTGTGCAAGCTCCTTGGCGATGGGATCGCTTGTCGCCGTGTTGTACGAGAACGGCCAGGCGAATGGCACCGCTCCCAGGATCCGCCCGCGGCGCAGGGGTTCGCCCAGGATGTCGCGGCGGGGAGCCACGCCATCCGCGAGTCCGGGGATGCGGTTCCGGATCGCATCACTAAGCGTCTGTACATCGCGCATCACCGGATCCTCACCGATGATGTCCTTGGACTGCGCGAGAAGCGAGGGAACGAAGGAGCCGACGAATTGCTCAAGCCAGTTCGCGCCGTGACGCTCCGCATCCGAGATCGCGTTCGAGAGCGACACGATGCCGGTGAGATAGGTCTTGTTGGCGATGTTGTTGGCCGCAGCCGTGACAAGACCCTTCAGCGTTACTTCGATGGCGGACTTGTTCTGATCGTCGGCGTTCGCATACGCCTCATGCAGATCGGCCGCTATTCCGAAGAAGGTGGCGAACGGATCCATCTTCCGGTAGCTGATGTAGGTGTTGCCGATCTTGAACGAATACGGCTGCCACCCGGACTTCATCAGGTACGCCCGTTCCTCGGGGTCCTTGGGTCCGGAACCGGTAATCGTTCCGGTTGCCGCGGCAACGATGGCTGCCACGGTGATCGTCGTGCCGCCCGCGATGCGACCGACCGCCTGGGCCCGACGAACAGGATCACCGCTGGCGATGTCGCGGGAGAACCTGGTGCTGATCTGATTCAGCCCCGGCGTGGCGTACATGACTCCGGTAATCGGAGTCCGCTGACCGAAATACAGCGCAAGATTCGCAGGAGTCCGGATGAACGGAATCAGGATCCGCAGCGACGGGTGCTCGTTCACCAGCTGCTGAATACCCGCGCTGATGCCTTCAAATCCAGGGGTGTCCCGCCGGAGATCGTTGGTGAATGTGGCATCACGGGCATTCGTCCGTGCGCGACGGGCAAGCTCGCCATCAGCTTCGTTCCAGTTGTCGCGGATGTACTGACGCACGAATTGCAGGTGCTCCGCGCTGTTCTGCGTGAAGGTGCCCGCGGCGATCTCGGCGGCCGCCGCGTTGTTCGCGTCTGCCCGGATCTTACGCTCGGAATAGAATTGTCCCTGATCCACCATGCGCTGAAAGCGGGTCTCCACGAAGTTGCCCATCTGGTCACGCGCGAGTCGGCCAGCCGCCACTTCCTGCATGGCATCCGCAATCAGACCGGCGCGAACCGTGCTGCGGTAGTTCATCTGCTTGAAAAACTCGTCGGTCGCGCCGAGAGCCGATCCCGGCGCGTTGATGACGGTGCCCAGCAGGTTCACGAACGCGCCCAACCTCGAGTTATCCTCGAAGCCCATTGCGGCAGCCGAGATTGCGCGTTGACGACGCGATCCCGTACCGCCGAGAGCGTTGGGAGCCGCAGCATCCAGGATGTTGTCTCCCGTCCGCAGAGCGACACCCGCGTATGCAAGCGACTCCCTGATCTCCGTGAGGAACGCGCCGTACCGCATGAGCGATTCCCGCACCAGCGGGAAGTTCCGGGTGATACCGGCACCGAGAGCCTGCTCCAGCGGCGCGTACAGCATCGCCGCCGTGTTCGATGTGGCGTTGACGGCGAATGTGATCGGACCGCTCAGGATGGAGTTCATCCAGTATTCGGTCAGCACAGGCATGATTCCGTGATGACCGCCCTGCGTGGCGCGGACCGCACCTGCCTGGCCAGCGCGAGCCTCGGCCGCGCGGGAGATCCGCATTGCGTTCCTAATCGCTTCCTCGCCACCGGAGGAGGAGATGATGTCCTCGACCATCCGCTGATCTTGCAGCATCGAGTCGTCAATGAGACGCACGGCACCCATGCCGGGACCGGGAACGATGTTCTGCGATCCCAGGCCGCGGGCGATGGCGGCCTGATTCCTGCGGGTGTGCTCCAGCAGCACATCGACGCGCTGCTGCATGGCCACGAACCGAGCCAGGTCCGCCCGCGATCCCGATGTCATCGCCGCCTCACGGGCCTGGATCAGCTGCGTTCCCGCCTCGCTCAACATCATTCGAGTCGCCAGGTGACGCGACATGAATCCCTGAAGCGCGTCCTCGTCGTTACGCAGCGCGGCGGTCAGCTCGGGGACCGTCCTGTAGCCGGTGAAGTCGGCAACGCGGCCCAGCTCCTGCTCGGCGGCCGCGACCTGCTCGACGCGGCTCATCGAGTTGTAGGCGACCCGGCCGTCCGCCTCAAGCTCCTGGAGCCGGATGTCGTGGAACGCGCGGACATCATCCGCGGTGCTCATGTTCTCGATGTTGAACGGACGCTGCGGGGGCTGTCCTCCGATGGGCTGCGTCGGTCCGCCGGGGAAGGCGGACTGGTACATGGTATCCGGCCCCCTCGTCGGGGCCTTGTTCTCCAAAGCCTTAATCTGGTTCTCACGGAACACGATGTATTCAGGGCTTTGGCGGCGGCCTTCGTGATACCCGATCACTCCGTCGTATCCCTTGCTTTCAAGCCACTCGTTTACACGAGAAAGCTCTGCGGATTCCCACATAGACATCCGCACATCGACAAGGAACGACGAGTCGTAATACTCGTTGCTGGATCTCTTCTCCTGTAGTTTCTTGGTTTCTGCGAGATATTGCTTCCAGTTCTTGTCGGTGTCCTTGTTTGCAGCTCTTGCTCCAAACTTCTCAAGATCCAAGCTACGCTCAAAGTCGTACATCAACCGAAGGTTGTTGTCGTCTGCAACATCAAACGGCTTCCTCATGTCCAGAATGTACGCTCCGACATTGCTTCCGTAGTCCTTCACTCGGGTCTCGTTCCCCGTGAAGTAGAAGCCCTTTCCAAACTGTCCCACGCCCTGCTTTGCCCGATCAAATACACGGATCGGAGCTTCAGCGTTGCTGGCGTGGTAGACGATCATCGGAGAAGATCCATCCTGGGTTCGGATCTTGCTTTCCTTTGCCCATTCCAGCTGCTCCGGGCTGAAGTCTGGCGTTGCCGACTGGAACAAGGTCTCCTTCGCGGGCCTCTGGACGATCTGATCCTTGTTGAACACCGCATAGCTCGTCCCGAGCTTACCGCTGCTGTCAACGGTGTCGTCCACATTGCGGATGATGAGTCCGTCGTGGCCCTTCTTCTTCGCCTCGTCCACAAGATTGGAGATCCGGGCGGCATCCCCGACTTCTCCCTTGAAGTCCACCTCCATCGGATTCTTGATCCGAAGGCTCGCTTCGATGACCTGCCCCGGCTGACCCAGGGGAGCACCGGGTTCGGCCACGAAGATATCCCGTTCATAGATGTAGCCGTCTGCCACATCCATGTTGTCGGTGAAGAACACCGCTCCGCGGACCTCCATCGCCATGTTGGGATCAAGATCCTTCACACCCTTCGCCGGAGTACCGTGGAACAGCCGAAGCGGCTCACCCGCATCATCCACGATCTTCGTGCCTTCGGTCAGACGCTTGAAATCCGGGGATCCCGGCTCGGCCGACTGGAACAGGGTCGTGACCTTCGGTGGCGGGGGAGGCACCTGTCCCGTCGGGAATCCACGGGTATCCAGCGGATCGCCCAGCCGGTTCGCCATGCGGTACGGCAGAAACTCACCCTTGACTTCACCGCTGGTACGCGCAGCCGCCGCCGCATCGAAGTCGCGGAACATGAACCGCTGGTCCCGCTTCAGACTTTCCGCGGCCCGTTCATCCCAATTACGGAACAACGGGCTTTCTCCGGCCAGGCTCTTGGGAGCAAACTTCCCCAGCTTGAACCGCCGCATCAGGTCGGCCCGCGCCTTCTTAGATGCACGGAAATCCGCGTCCAGGATGTCGCGCGCGATCCGCTCATGCACGGCACCTCCCCAGATGCTCTTGATGTTCAGCATCAGGTTGTGGAACGCATAGCGCGAGTAGCCGATGAATGTGCGGGTGTTCTCCTGGATGTCGAGCTGTCGCCACGCGGCCGACTGGAATCCCATCGCATTCCACTCGTCAAGGTTCATCAGTCCGTAGACCTCGCTCCACCGGGATGGATTCTGTGCGAGCCAGTTACGGAGATCCTTGAACGCCTGGGTCCCGTCCTTCGCGCGGGGATCGACTCCCTCGAGACGGACAAACTTGTTGTATGACCGCGTGTAGTCGTCCTTCAGGGACTTCACGATGTCATCACCGAGGAACGACGCAATCGCGTGACCCCACTCGTGCGACCAGGTGTTCTTCACATCCCCGCCGCGCACAAGGTCAGACGCAATCGTGACGATGTTCCGGTTCAGGGAATACGCGCCGAGCACCTGGCCGGATCGTCCCCTCCCGAGCGACTTCGACTGGCGGAAACGCAGACCCATCACATCCAGCAGCTCCGGCGGGACCGCCTCGATGAGTCGCTGCATCTTCTCCATGTCGTCCGTCGAGAGATCACCCTGCATCACCTCGCGGCGAAGCCTGTTGACGATCTCGACCCGTCCCCGCTTCACGGGGTACGCCTCGTCGGTCGTCATTGGTCCGGTACGCTTCGCGCTCTGGTACAGACGCTCCTCGCGGTACACGCCGTCGATGGCATCCGCGGCCTCGGGGGGATTCAGGAAGTTATCGCTGGCCGCCATCATCGTCCGGAGCGAATGACCGAGCGAGGAGAATGCGCTCCTCTTTCCAGCACGGTTGAAGGCACGGATCGCTCCGTCCACCGTCACCGGGGCGCGGCTCATCAGCTTGTTCATCACCCGGCGGACCTGGGGATTGATCTCCGGTCCCTTCACGCCACCGGCTGCCGCCCACTCCTCCGGGTTGATATCCCGAAGCAGCCTGTTCGCCTCGACGCGGCTGTAGACCGCCCGCATCATCTCGGCCGACCGGGCCATGATCGAAGCGACTGCGTGATTCGGCGCAACGCCGTCCCACATGAACCGCTCGAACAGCTGCGCCCAGTTCTCCTCGGCGTTGATGTCCCACTCTCCGTCTCTCACGCCGACATAATCCTCGATCAGCTTGATGTCCGCATCGGTCAAACCCATCCGGTACTCGGGGTCGATACGCCGGTCGAGAACACGACGGCGGACGACATGGCTGATCTCATGGACCGGGCTGGTACGGTCGGCGGTCTCGAAGAACCTGATGACCGTCTTGCCGTCCTCGTAGAAATCGACGGCGGCGCGGCGCGGGCGGCCCGCCTCGTCCACTTCCTGCACGGCTTCACGGGCGAACGACAGCCTGTCGCGCGACATTCCAGTCGCGTCGATGACCATGTTGATGAGCTCGGCCTCGTCGGGAGTCGCGCCGGTCGCACCCATGATCTGCTCACGGTGCTGACGGCGGATGTTCATGTGCTCCGCGAACATCGCCGCGTTGGGGCTCCTGCCGACCTGGGCGGCACGGCGACCCGCGCGGACAACGCGGGCTGCACCCAGGATCGTGTCGATGGCCCCGCCAGCGAACGCGCCCTCGATGGCGTTCTTCAGCCTGCCTTCAAGGAAAGAGTCATCGTCGTCCGACGCGAGGTACTGCGTCAGCGCGTTGTTGAACAGCGGATTGTCCGACTGCGTGGCGAGATCGGAAAGACGCGGTGCCCATGACGAGAACGCAATAGCGTCCGCGATGGAACCGGCGGCGATTCCCTCTGCGGCCATCTTGCCTACTTCGATGCCACGGGCTGCCCCGGCAAGAAGTGCGGCACGGCC
>Ga0099850_1000807_pt1 | contig 14603 bp, 18 predicted proteins | sample CB_VirMetaG_5_FD_79182 | JGI IMG/M metagenome (GOLD analysis project Ga0099850, IMG submission 79182) | Freshwater to marine saline gradient viral communities from Chesapeake Bay - CB_1508_1D Viral MetaG | ecosystem: Environmental > Aquatic > Marine > Coastal | place: USA: Chesapeake Bay... | reverse complement strand
GTTCGTTTCACAACGTAAATAAGGGTTTGCGCTTCGACCCGCCCACAAAATGTCTTTATGGGAACCAGAAGAAGGTTCGACTACTTTAACTATTTGCTCAATAACAAATGTTTTAGTGTTCCCTGTGCTACTTGGCGTGAATGACAAATATCCGCTCGACCCGTCAGGATACGCGCTTCCCGAGATGACATACCCGCCAGCACCCGGCATAAAGATTTTTAGGGGAGGAAGGTGCAGCATTACGCGACCGTTGAGTTAGGAGCAAGCCACGTATTCGTGTCAATCTTCAAGAGAGACGCCCCCGCGTACTGCGCCAGCGTGAAGCTGCCAGCAGACACTCCATTGACCGTGACGCCGGTATCACCGGAAACAGTAACCTCGCCAGCGCCAATGTTGACGATATCAATGCGGGTTTCATCCGCCGTGAAGGCAATCGAAGCGTTTGTCGGGATCGTGACAGCCACCGCGCTAGCGTTACTGAGCGAGACAGTCTTGAGGTTGTCTGTGAGGGCCAAGGTGTAGGTGGTGCCGCTCTGCGAGTTACGCCCAGCGATTGCCTTGGTGGGATCAACCGCATCATCTGCAAGCTGCGTTGTATCGACACCGCCTGTGCCTACGCTGATTGTGCGGCCAGATTGCGTGATGGTGGAGCCGTCCACAACGAAGCGAGAGATGAGACGCGCCGACCAGTTATCAGGTGTGCCGTCGATGCTGATGAAGTGGACAACATCACCAACCCCGGTAAGGCTGGTGTAATCTGCCGCCGATCCGTTGATCGTGTCGGTGCCGTCCCGCGCAATCGTGATGCTGTTGGATGCGTCAAGAACCTCAAACGCAAGCGTCAGGCCATCGCTGGTCCCAACAGCCGGTAGGTTCATCGTGATCGACCCGCCACTGGCGTCGAGGATGTAATACTTGTTCGCGTCTGTGATTTCGATGTTCGTCGTGCCAGCGGTGATAGACACAACATCCGCCCACCCTTGCGCCGCTGCCGCTGCCGCCGCTTCACTTGCTGCTGCTGCCGCCGCGCTTGCTGATGCCGCCGCTGCGTCTGCCCCAGTTGAAACAACATCGGCATTTGTGCTAACGACATCGGCGTTAGTCAAAACGACATCGGCGTTAGTTAAGACAACATCCGCTGCCGACTTAGCCGCCCAGTGCCGAGCCGAGTATTCTGTGCTGCCATCACCTCCAGCAGCCGTGCTAATTAGACTATCTTCTGCCTTATTCGCCCACTCTTCCGCATAATCAACATTCGCCTCGACGTTGGATGCGGTAGGCGACATCATCTGAAAGGCGGTGCCGTTATAAATCAGCGCAACCTTCTGACCAGCGGCAATCTCTCCACCAGCCAGTGCCGTCGATTGACCCTTCACAATAGCCTTCGCGCCCAGAGCCGAACCACCGTCAGGCGTCAGGTTGATCGTAGCTGCCCCGGTGTTTGCGTTAGCAAAGTCAGCGACGATTGTGTAGCCGTCATAAAGAGCGAAGCCACTATCGACGTTAATGCTAGCAGTATAGGTGTTAGCACCATTAACAGCGATGGTGCCGTTATTATCCTTATGGTGTCGAGCGATGATCCCTTCTAGCTTGCGAGCCTGATTATTGACCTGACTAATAAGCATCCCTTCTGGGAAACGGGCGGTGTTGTCATCGTCTGTGACTTCAAGATCGTTGATTTCTGCCATTATTGCTCTCCGTCAAAGCCAATATGGGTTTCAGCTTGGGTGCGAGCCAAGTTGAACGCCTTCAAGACAGCCATAGCAGCCTTGTCTCTATTGGTGTTCTGCGATGTAATTTTTAACAACTCTTTAATGCTTTCGCCATTCGTTATGACATCGACAATGCGAGAAACATTCCCCTCGTTAATCAGGTTCTGCACACCTTGCTGCGCCCGACTGAGAATTGCTAGTGGGTTAGGGTTTACCGCAGTTTTCGCGGCCTCACCGGCGAAGGAACTACCCTCAAGCATCTTCTGACCAGCCTGCTGACGCGCAGTTGTCGAATTGAAATTAGACGCCCGTCCAGTAGCCTCAAATACATCCATCAATCGCTTGAAGGCTTCCCACTGCGTTGTGTTCATTGCGCTCTGCAATCGTTTTTTCTGGGCTGTGTTCCCGATCATATCTGCCCAGAAGGTCAACGGCTGCACAACGCCAGCCTTTGTGGGATCGCCAAGCTGTGACTTATAGACACGGCCAGACTTTTCCCACTGCTGTTCCAAATACCCGCGCAGAACAGCGTTCCAGACATCTTGCCCATTTTCGCCCTTAAGTATCGCGTTCCGAACCCTGCCGATTTCAGAGGGCGAAGAACCGCTAAAAAACAAGCGGCCCATATCTTCAAAATCACGCAATTCCTTGCCAGCCAACCGTGGCAACATACCGCCCTCTGCAAGCCCCTTCGCAGAAGCCAACTCTCCCCACTTATCCCGTGCTTCTTTGTATGCGGGAACCTGTGAGTCAACGGTTCTTAGAAATTGCGTCTTAACGTCCCGCAACTTATTGGCCGCTTTATTTTTCCCCTTTTGCACGAGCGTCGAAATAGCGTCATCCAGCGTTTCCTTAAAGCCATCTTGGAGTAAACGCAAATTGCTCTCATAAACAATATGATCGACAGGCCCGCTTGGCGTGTCACGAACTTCAACTCGCATTATCATGTCGCGCAGCCCCTTTAATTCTTCTTTCGCTGCTGGCATGATGCGCTCTAATTCTATAATTTTATCAGCAACATGCTTCACGTTTACGCCGCCACGCTTTTCGGCTTGGTCAAACGCACTGCGATACAACGGGGTGCCTTGCCGGTTCATCTCCTGAGAAAGCCGCGCTGTTGCAGCCTCAGATGCTTGCGATAAACGGCCACCAGCTATATCTGGAGAAACCTGTGGCCCGAATTCTTTCCCCAACATACTCTCGTAAGCCTTGCCAGATTCAGCGGCGCGGTTTTGGTAGAAATCAGCAAGTCGCTGCGACTGTTCTGGGTAATTGTCCACAGCCATCTGCTGTGCGCGCAGCTTAACGGAATTTGATATTTCAGCCGGGGTTAGCTGTATGTTGGTCCCATATTCTAAGTTTACCTTTTTCAGAACTTCCTCAAGCGCATCCGCAGCGTTCATTGCGCCACTTTTGAGCATTGAGTTCAATTCCTTGCCAGCGCGTGTTGCCGCAGCCTTGGTTAAGCCCTTCCCAATCAAAAGCCCCGCTGCCGTTCCGCCCAAATCCCACAAACCCTCGTTAAGCATCCGCCCTGGCGACGGCCTCTGCCCCATAAGTTTGTTGGCAAGTGCTTCCCGGACACCTTGGCCAGCCGTCGCACCCGCAAACCCAAAGCCAGCCATCCCAAGTGGCCCTGTTGGAGCCGCAGCAATAGTGCTAAGGGCACCTGTAACAGCGGGGATAGACGGCCCCGCGCCGCGAGCGATTTGATTGGCGACACCAGCTTCAACATTGTAGTATTTGTTGTCATCGCCACGGACAAAGATGCTATCGCCTTGAACGCGGAAATTACTTTCTGGGATACCCATCTCTTGCGAGTAATAACGAAGCCGCGCCTTCGGGTCATTGGCCAGTGACGCAACACCAACATCGAATGGTGAGGCCGTCAGCTTATGATCTGGGTCATATACATAGCCAGAAGATGCTCGCCCAAGAGGGGTCAAGACATCAGCTTCGCCATTCACAGAAGGCGTTGGGTCTTTGCCAAGAGGAACTAAAACGTCTGTCATTACTTAACCTGTGCCGTAGGCGTTACAATTTCGCCATCAACGATGACAACCTTACCGCGCCACTTGCCGCTCACAGCCTCCTCTCGGCTCACAGTCGGGATGAAGTCGCCAAGTTCATTTTGGAGCCTAGACCTGACATTCCGCCAAGCTTCCGCCTGATTGATCATTCTCCTCCCACCCTCAGACATCTGCTTTTGAAGTTCTTCGGCATAATACTGCTGCCCAAGAGCCTCGCGCTCTAATCGACGGATTGTAAGCCAGTTGCCCGCGTCAGTCTTGCCGAGCGTTGGGCCAATATTCGCGTACCTGACAAAATCAGGGTCCGTCATTGGCCCCATCCCCGGCTTATGTTGCTGCAATGCCAGCTTGTTAGTGACAGCAACCATCGCCTCTTGGATGGGAATATTTGGGTCTTCAATGCCAAACCCAGAAAGATACTGGCGAATTGGCATTGACAACTCAGCAAGGCGACCTGTCTCGACCCCTGTCGCCATCATACTTTCAAAGTCCCGTATGGCGTTCAAATTCTGTGCCGCAATACCAGCTTGAGTTTGGGCTTCTTGCATGGTTTCGATGTTATACTTGTCATATTCAGCGTTAGGGTTGAACATCTGAGTTGGCGGCTTCGCGGGGCCAATAACACGCTGCTGTCCCGCCTGATTAACCTGCACACTTGAATATCCAGTGGGGCTTTTAGCGTCAGCAACAACCGTTGGAGTGCCAAATTCACCCTGCGAAGTTATCTGCTTCATTCTCTCAAGAATAACCTCTTGCGGGGTGCCGAGAGGAAGGCCCATCTTCACAGCCATATTCTGCAACGCTTTGGATTGCGCCGCAGCCATATCTCGCGCTATCTGGGCGTCTTGCATCTTCTGCTGGATTTGCTGCATGGATAGGTTCTGCTGCGTAGCCTGATTTTGGCCTTGCATAGCGCCGCCGCCTAGAGCCGCTAGGACTTGCCCCATGCCTACAGGTTTACTCGTGTAGCCCGTCATAGGCGCAATAGCCTGTGCAGCGCCGCCCATTGCCGACATCGCTGGGTTAATGTAGCCGCCCTGCTGTGTCGCTGGCATTGCAAAGTTATTTAGAAAATTAGTCCCGTAAGGGTTATTTGGATAAAATGTCGGTGCCTTTGCCATTTCTTACCCCAACAATCCTAGAAGACCGCCACCGATGGCCCCGGTCATACCGTCAAACCCTGCGAGGTTGGCAATCTGAGCACCACCCAATGCGCCGCCGAGGAAGTTCGCACCTGGGTTGGAATAAAGTGGCGTTGCCGTGGAGGATTGACCGCCGTATTGCCCGCCGATAAGCGAAGAATACCGTGCCAACTGATCCCACGGGCGGTTTTGCTCAAAATTATATCGGTTGATCTGGTCTTGAAGCTGCGCTTGCTCCATACCTTCCCTAGCGCCACCAACAGCCATTAGCTTGTTTAGATCGCCGTAATCTTGCTGTGCCATCGCGCCAGCCTGTTTAGCCATATCAAGCTGGTTCTGACGCTCTTGCTGATAGTTCGCATAAGCCATCTTGCTCGACATATCGGTAAGATTACGGCCCAGCGTTGTCTCTGCCTGATTGCGCTGCTGCGCGTAAAGGCCAGACCCTAGACGCCCTGCGCCAGCAAATGAACTATCAATGCCAGGGGCGATCTGGTTTTGCCACTGTTCAATGACCGGGGCGGAAGCTGCTTGATACGCGCCAGCTAAAAACGGATTAGCGTTTAGGTAATTGCCTTGGATAGTATTAAGCGCCTGTTGCTGGCCAGCGTTCTGCAATGCAGACCCCTGCAAGGCGCGGTTTTCGATGCCAGAAAGCGCCGCTTCTGTCTGCGGGGAGAACCCAACAACCGTGCTATCGGGGAAATAAGAGGGGCTGTCGCTCTCATACGCCTGCTGTGCGCCTGAGAAGATGTTCTTTAGATGCTCTTGCTGCGGCCCCCACGGGTCTTCTGAAACCGTGGTTGTCTGGTAAGTTGGGCTGCTAGAACCGCCTCCAAATAATCCGCTTAAAAAACCCATGATAACCGCCTATCCTATCACTGCGTAATTGAACGTCCTGTCGGTCTGTGCGTTGTTCGCGTGTGTCACCGTGAACGTATCTTTACCAACGGATGAAATATACATTCCACCCGATGCCCATTCCGTCGCAGCATTGGCGGTTGTTGGTGAGACGAGTATAACGCTATCCGCGCCAACTCGCAAGTCCGTCACCGCTGTTGATGCCACGCTTGCCGTCAACGTGAAAGACCCCGTGTTGTTGGTCTTCCCGTCCATCACGCCCCGCAAGACGTTATTCTGCTTCCGCTGGCTTTCTTCATTTGGGGATACTGTCAGATACACTAGAAGCGCCCCCTACCCTTAACCTTGGTGTTCGCGCCCTGGCTGATTGTCCAGTTACCCGTCAACGTCTGGCGAAGGCGAAAATATCGGCCCTCTGCGCTTACTGGGCAAAATCCAGTTGCATTCACAGTGACAGGGCTAGACCACGAATAGCTATCAGCCTGTCTGTTGCGAACACCGACCTCGACGCTTGTGGTGGCACCATCATTAAGCGGCCATACCTCAGTCATGTGCGCCCTACGGTCTGCCACGGGCTGCTTTTCCATGCTCTCTATAACAGCAATCAGTGGCTCGCCTACATTCGCGTTCAATGTGAAACTATCGAACACGCCAAGAACCTGTGACCCCTCGAAGTAAATTCTCGAGTCCATGCTTACCGGAGCATCCTCGACATCGCTGTATAGGTTGTCCAAATCTTCAAGCGTGAAGGCCGAGGAGTTAAGCGGGATAATCATGTCGTGGTCAATCTCTGCGTAAGACCAACGATTTACCTCAAAGTTAAAGATTAAAATCCGATTAGGCTTGCCACTTGTGTTGACCTGCGCCGGGAAAGACCAGCACACGCTCTTTCTGTCGTGATCAATGGCGCAGCTAATTCTATCTTGATACGTTGCGTCGAACTCTGACCAAAACCACCTATCAACCCGCTCATTGCCTATAGGCTGGCTACGGCTACCGTCAAAAGCATAAAACCCGTCAGAATCTAGGTAGTAGATTATGCTGCCGTTTTGTGCCGCCGCGCCACTAGCGTACAGGCCACGTTCAGTTTCAATCTCGTCAAACTGGAAAACATTTGGACTGCCCACATAGTTAATCCGATAAATAGCATGGTCAAACAAAGCAACGCCATACTCGCCACCGAATATACGCTTAACAGCACCGCCACCAGGAGTGTCCTGGAAGTCAGATTGCGTTGTGGCGCTGATCGTGTAGTCCGTGATATCACCTAATGCGCTCCATCTGATCCGCTCCGGTTTAGCGCCGTCCGTGCTGTCTGTCGTAGCCCCAAAAACAAGGAAGTCCCGGATCGTCGCGACAGTGCTAGCCTTAAAGTCCGTTGTTAGATCGGCAAAGCGCCCGCCAGTAGACATATCCGCATATTGCGGGTTATCGACGTAATTTGTCCCAATGATGAGGTCGCCGTAGGCATCAAAGTCCCAGAACGTGCCTGTCGAGTATCCCCCAGCAGCCGTTGTCGTTGTACCCTGATATGTGCCAACGGTGTCGCCTGCCTCAAGCATAAAGCCCCAGACGATCATCTTAGAAGCGCCGTCGCCATTGTAGGTGATGCCACCGTCCGTGCCATCGTCATTCAGGTATAGGCTCATGCGTCCGGTTGTCACGGTAGACGTAACAGTGACCGATATACGATACCAATCACTAGCCAGGGCCGTGATCGTCGCTGACGCCCCCGTGAAAGTGGCAGCAGAGGCACTCGCAGATATGGTCCCGCCCTGGATGTCAAATGTGGCGCGGCCATACTTGGCGGCGTCTGTGCTGTCGGATATCTCTAGCGTCACATATCTGCGAGAGTTTGAGGACGGCTCCTTAACGTGGACAGATAAGGTGTACTCTGCCGCCGTAATGGTTACGTCCTGATAAATAGCATGCTCGTCAGAAGCCGTCGCGTCCTCTGTCAGCGTATCAGCGGTAGTGGTGCCGTCAGGCGCGGGGTCGCTGTTAGTGGTGTCAGTCGAATTGGTATTTGTCCACGTGGTAGAAATATCTGCACTCTGGAGTATTAGATTGGAGCGAGTTAGGTCAGCAGTGGTCGCGTTGGCAAGGCTATACAGCTTCGACGCGGTTCCGGCGTAAACCTTGCTAACTCCCGATAATGTAGTTTCAGAAGTCCCACCAAGTGGGCGAGAAGCCATAGCGGAGCCTAGAGCGGTTAGGCTCCCAAACGGCAAAAAGCCCCTTGGGGCTGGGTACACGTTCTTTGCAACCGTGCTGCCAGGGTTCCCGAGGTCAGGTTGGTCAGGAAGGAACTCACCGTTTTCAAATAACATGGCTTATCCAGTGAAAACATTAACGCGGCTGTAAAGCGGCCCGCCGTTATAGGCAGACCGAGCATCGTCATTCTTCAAACCTTCCCTTGCGCGTTCGTAATATGCAGCCCACACAGGGATACGCTCGTCATCGCTCATATACGGCATTGCTTGAAGAAGCGTCCCGTAAAGATACATATCCGGGTGGTTCGTAAGCAGCCAATTAGATGTCTGACTATCAGAAAGCGCAGGGATTTTTTGATAATACGTCAACTCAACGGCATACGCGCTATCAGGCGCTTGGCCGACCTTCATATTGCTGCCCACAATCGTGTACTCTGTTGGCTTGCCCGTCGATGAAGACGCCCAATTCGTGTCAAGCTGTACTGGCGTCACATACGTCAAAACAACAAGCGGATCAGACTGCAACACAGCAGCACGAGCCTCGACATAATCAGTCGGCAGCGCGACAGTCTTGACCGATGCTGTTAGCGTCAAGTCAGTGGTCGCCTCCATGCGGCGGTGGCGGATGTCGCGGTTGAATTGCGCCTCTGCCAAGGAAATCAACTCAGGGACGCGAGCGACATAATCTGTGTCGCCGTCTCTCCGTAGCCAATTCGCTGCTGCTGTTTGCAATTCTGAATATGTTGTTATTGCCACGGTCGCGGTCCTTTATAATCTTCTGGTATCTTGAACCCATAAATTCCAGAGGGCCAGCATGAACTTAACAACTCACTGTCTTCATGCACGTTAACAGTAATACCCTTGCCTCTAGCAAGCCCGATTAGATATTCGATATTCCCTCTTTGATAGTGATAATGATGATCGAAAGGTGCGCCAACGCCGCAAATGAAAATTTCGTCAACCCCCTCATGAATTGCATACGCTAAAATATACCCAATGCTACTCTCAATATATCCGCCGACACCATCGACTGCGCCTTGTGGGTATTCTTTTAAATTTGGCACATCATCAAATTTTTCCCGAGCCAGGATAGGAACCTCTAAATCCTTGAGGTTCCGCCTGTAGGCATCATCTATTCTTGGGTCTTCCTTGCCGTGCATCTCAAAATAAAGGTCGTAACTGCTGTCACCGCTCCACGGCAAACCCCACCGCTCAAACCCAGCGGGGATATCCATCATTCCGCCACCGCAGCCTATGACAGCAACTCGGCGCATTACTTTTTAACGCCTTTGAGCGTGAAGGTTACTGTCGGCGTTGCGCTGCCGCCAATCGTGCAGACGGCCCGGATAAAGTTGCCGAAGTTGGCAAGGCTTTTCAGTTCCGTCGCGGCGGCTGTCACTTGCGTAAATGCGGTGTGATTGATCCAGACACTGCCATCAGCACTCGACTGCAACTGCACATCAAGCGTTGGGCTTGTGCCAGACACAGCAGTGGCAGACAGGTAAATATCCAGAACAGTCTTGTCGCCAACATAAATCGCTGGGCCGTTAGTGGTAGCGCCGAGCGCCCCGCCGGGGAATAGTTCAAACTCTTGTTGTGCACTCATAGTCTGCTACCTCCATCGGTGCGAAAATATCTCAACTCAGCGTCATTCAGCTTCGTTCTAAACGCCTTCGGGTCTTTCTTGGGGCTAATCCCCATGCTGTCCCACAAGTGCAACAGGGCAAGCGGGACCGTCGCCACCTTTCTCATATTGCGGTTTTCAGTCCAACCACCGTTGCCGTGGTTCGACTCCTCCTTGGCCGCATCCAGTATCGGTTGAGCGTCAAAACGGTTCTCAACGATCAACCTGTCACCGTCTAAATGAAAGTATGTGTCAATCCCGTGCGACGATGTGACCTTCTCTGACTTCATTACAATGCTACTCGCTGGCCTTGCTCGCCCTTAACGTGCGTAACATCGTCTTTCGTCGCCTTGGCTTGTTTGTTCGAAATTAGAAGTTCAGCCTGATCGCTAGGCAACTCAACAACGTCATGCAGACGCCACTTAACATCGACAGCCCAGACGTTAGGGACGAGGATCAACACAATCTGCGTCTCTGCCTGGGCTTCTTGGGCTTGAGACTTTTTCGGGGGCATTCAAAATCTCCTAAAAAAAAGAAGGGGGCCGAAGCCCCGCTTCCTTAGTTGGTCGAGTGTTTAATCACTACGGTATAGGTCGCAGAAACCGCATTGGCCGATGCGCCGTCCGTGATGATTTCAATAGCCTGACCTTTGGTAACGTGGTTCAGTGCGGTTGGGACCGCGCTGGCTACGTCACCAGCAGCCGAGCTGGCGTGCGTGATGGTCAAGGCCGCGCCCGTGACAGCAGTTCCACCGATTTCCATCGTGATAGAGGCGTTAGCGGTAGAGATAGCGCCATCAATGACAGAAGCAAAGTAGACGATCTTACCGTCAGTCGGGGAAACAACCCAGACGCTGCCAGCCGTGGAAACATTAGTCTCAGTGACCGTCAGCGTAGTGTGGTCGATTGATAGAATATCTGACATTTTTTTATCTCCTAGTCAGAGACGTTGGGGAAGGCCGAAGCCTTCCCCTCAGTCAGATTACGAGGTGGTGAGGTCAGCAACGATGCCGTGGGCTTTCTCGTTGCGTACTTCCAGCGTCCATTCGCAGATGATCTGCTTACGCTCGCTATCGCCCGTCTTCGCAAGGTCAACCGTCTCCATGTTGCGGAGCGCAGCCATCGCAACGTGGTCGTGGTCGATCAAGTAAGCGGAACGTGCGCGGCAGTGACGCGACGGGACGATTTGCAACTCACCGAAGTCAGAAACGTAAATGTCAGCAGATGCAATGATCTTCTTATCATCAACGTCTTTGAACTTCGTTGCAACGCCCGTGAAGCCGGAAGCCACACGCTTGTTGAACGGGCCAACGTACAGGGTGTCAGGCATGCCGCCGTTATCCCACGCAAGTTGGTGAACGTCCAACAGAAGGCTTTCGGTGAAAGCGCGCTGCGTACCATCGCCGCGAGCCGTGGAACCGAGCGAACCGTCAGAACCGCCCGAGCCAGCAGAGGTGTTGGTATCAAGCCATGCTTCGATACCGCCAACCTCACGAGCGAGGGTGTCCGTGCCAGCCACTTTAGCGTTGTTGGCAAACATCGCCGTTTCGATGTCCGTTTTCAACTCGCGGCCACGCTTGACCATTTGGTAAGCCATTTCCGAGGAACGGCCAGCTTTGTCCACGGCTTCCTGGGTGCCAGTGACGCGAGCCACTTTATCAGAAATACCGCAGTAGTTGGTCAGGCGAACAGAAGCCGTCGATGCGTCAGTCGTTGCATCGTCACCTTCGATGACCCAGTTGGAACCGCTCGGCGATGACAAAGCGTCCGTTTGCCACTCGTGCAGAGTAGCGGTAGCCTAAACTTTCGGCATTTTCGACATGAACGGCGTCTCCCACGGGGAAACGTCATAGATAACGTCTGCGAGGTCTTCTCGGTTCCCAATCGCGTCATACGACGAGAACGTGTTGCTTGGCTGTGCCATTTTTTAAACTCCTAAAATGAGCGCTTCAATTACCCATGAGCAATGCAACTGCATCATTGGGCGAACCTGATTTGCGGAGTTTAGCCCTTTGCTTCTGGACGTTGTTCTGGGCAACCATTTTGCTAGTCTTCGGCTTGCCGGGGCGAAGAACCTTTGCCTTACCTTTGACCTTTTTGGCAGCGACCTTATCTTTGGACATCAACTCGTCATACTTACGAGCCTTGTCCGCGATAACAACCGCACGGTGGTCATAAAGTTGGTTTAGTTCTTCTTTCGAATAGCCGATACCCTCCATGTACTTGACCAAGTTGGCCTTGTACGTTGGCGCAGTCTCCTTGCTAGCAAACTCAGGGATCACTTCCTTGATGCGTTCAGCTTGCTCTTGGGCATACTGAACCATCTGCTGCTGGTATTGCTGCTGTTCCAACTGAGCAATGCGCTGCCGCTCTGCCTCTACAGCTTGTCGCTGCGCTGCCGTCGCGTCATAGATCGCCCGTTGGCGGGTATATTCAAGCGGGTCTTCTTCCGCTAACTTAACCCAATCGATATTCTCTTCCTGGGCCCGTTGGTTGCTAAGAGCGTCCAGCATTTGCTTTAAGTGCTGTCTCTCCGCTGCGATAGACGCCGCCTCTTGCTCCATAGCCTTTCGCTGTGCAGCTAGTTCTTGCGTCTTCTTGGTGTAATCTTGCTGCCGAAAATAAGACTTCTCAACTTCGTCAAGGGTAATTTGCTCACCGTTTACTTCGATGACAAATGCCTCGTCGCCGTCTTCATCGCTTTCAGCGGCTTCATACTCTTCCCCATCATCGTCATCAGCGGCAACCTCTGCCGTGTCATCTGCATCTTCGATTCCGGTGAAGGAGGACTGTTCTTCGTCCTCAACAATTTCGCTATCAGGTTCGTTGACGGGTGCAGCGTTTTTGCTGTCCTCCATCGAACCAACAAGCAGTGCAGCCGCCTGATCGTTTGTTAGCGGCCCTTCATGGGCAGTCCCTTGCGGGTTATTGCTCATTTTAAGTCTCCATCTGGCCCCCGAAGGGGCGCTGGGTTAAGGGCGTCTCTCGACGCTCCGTTTAATTAAGCTGACCATCCTCTAACCGTTTCAGGTCTGCCTTCGACAGTTTCCCGCTCTCTGCAATTTTGCCGAGGTGGCGGGATACCATTTTTATAACCTTAATCCCCTCCAAGTACCGGAAGCGACCAAGATCGTCTTCAACTGGAAGGGCTAAAGCCGTGTCAAGATAAAGCCCCTCTAATTTCTTCATAATATCAGAGAACTCAGCCGAAGCCAATATGCGCTGGGCCTCGACGCTAGCCTGGATTTCTTCGCGTAATTTTATTTCTTTGTCATTTGGCAATGTATTTTCCTACTACCAAGACGGGCCATCCTTGTCTGCACGATCCGACCGGCCACCATCCGTGTTATGCCCCGCATCGTCCCGGCCACCACCGTCGCCACCTCCAAAGCCCTCTTTTTCGTTTCTAGCCGCCGTCTTCGCCATATTGTCTATAACGTCAAACCCACTTCGATCATTCTTGGCTTCAAAGTCTTTCCAGTCCTTATTTTGGTTGTAATAATTTTCCATCTGGTCAACTAAGCTATCAAAGCCTAGCGCACCTCTCCAGCCACCACCCCAGCCCGGAGCGTTAGGCCCAGCCATGCCAAGGGTGTCTTGCATAGCGTTAGACGCCCCCATATTCCGCCCTAAATACCCGCCCGCAATCATGCCAGGAAGACCAAGCAGACCGAAACCAGCTAACTGCCCAAGAATTGACCCCGTGGTGACTTGCCCCGGAATATCAGGGTCAACAGCACCAAGAACGCCCTCTGCAATTAGCCCGACACCCGGCATTCCTGTGAGGGATGAGCCGAGTAAGCTAGCGGCAGAAAGTTTTGTAGAAGGATCGAGTGATGCATAAGTCCCAACAGGGTCTTCGATAGCGTCTTTAATCCCGCCAAACGGATTGTCAAAGGATTTGGATAAATTACTATTAATCTTAGTCGAAAGCCCCACCAGACTTTCATCAAATGCCTGTAGCGGGTCAGCGATGAACCCAGGCATATCGTCGTAGCCTACAGTAACTCGATCAGCATACGGATCAACGTAATCATCCCGTCCACGGTCGTCCTCCCTCTTTCCAAATACATCCTCGTTCCCTAGCAGCCCACGTTCCAAGCCCTTCTTCGGGGCTTCTGGCTCATCGTTCTGCAAATACCATTGCTGAAATTCGCGCTGCGGGATGCGAAAGGCATTGTTTCTGTCCAGGTAGCTAGACAGATAATCCACTGGGATATACGGGTTGCCAATAGCAGCATTAGGCGCAACGTCAAGCGACGTATTACCTAGCAACGGCTGCGCTACCTGTCTTGATTGCCAACTGTAAGCCATAATCGAACCTTTCGGATATAATGTAACACAAGGATTTACTTGCGTCTATGCCGTCAACTCCATACAATGTACCGTCAATTTAGGGAGAGATAAAATGGCAAAGTTTGACGAGATGGAACAGGACGAGCGCGAAGAATGGTTCGCTGAAATCGTGCCGCCACTATGGGCTGGCATAACCATTGACGCGAAAAGCGAACAAGAAATAAAAGACTTTTTGTTTGAAGTCGCTGATGTGCTTGGGATCATGCGTTAACGCTCATTCCAAATCTTTTCGTACCGCTTAAATCGCTCCACTTTCTCTGGCGTCATAACTGAAACAGGCTCATCAACATTAAGCATATTCATAAATAGTGGGCTGAAATCATTCCCTGTGGACCCGACTGCACGCCTATCGGCTATATAGTCATCAAACAACAGGCTCATAGGGTATTCAAACGATTTCTCAAACTCTCCCTTTCTGCCACCAGGGAGAGCGAGGTCAAATGCATCATGCGGCGTACCTATCTCTGAAGATTTGCGTAAAGCGCCACCTTGCTGAAAGAAGTTAACGTCTCCGAGCGACGGGTCACTCGGATGCAATATCTTATTCCTCATCTCTGGACGAGTAATTGCGTGACGCACACCGGGGATGTCAAATCCCGGTATCAACTCATATGGTGCCATACCTGTTGGCACTTCATCCTTTAGCGCCGCCGGAAATTTTGTAAG
>Ga0099850_1000806_pt1 | contig 14613 bp, 14 predicted proteins | sample CB_VirMetaG_5_FD_79182 | JGI IMG/M metagenome (GOLD analysis project Ga0099850, IMG submission 79182) | Freshwater to marine saline gradient viral communities from Chesapeake Bay - CB_1508_1D Viral MetaG | ecosystem: Environmental > Aquatic > Marine > Coastal | place: USA: Chesapeake Bay... | reverse complement strand
CGTTATTAGCAATTAATTGCCTTCAAGCCTGTCAAAAACTCTACCAGCAAATCCATTAACACACTCTTGTATGTCATTATCATTTGCTTTATCGAAGAAGGCAATTAACTGTTCCCTTCGGCTACTAACACTAAATAAATTCAAAAGCTCGTTCGCTGCTTCTCCAACATCAAGCTGTCCATTCTGCATTTGCAGTAATATGTCATTTATCTCTTTTTTCATCGCTTCAAAATTTATTATTTACATTGTAGGTAATGCTAAAAAGGCGGTTCTTTAGGTATATAGCTTTTAGAATTTAAGTAGGCGTCAACAATATCACCTATTGTGTTACATCCCTTACGTTCTTTTGGCTTGTTTTCATACCAGTAAGCAAAACCTACAAGTTCACATCGCAAATCACTACCTACAACATTTTGTATAGCGCATTGCGCCTTTGGTGCAGGTTTTAAATTTTTATCACATTTCATAATATAATCTGTTTTTGAAAGTTTCTACTATTAAGGCGCAACGAACGCCATACAATTTGCCGTTAAATGGATACATATTGTTACAAATATAATGTTTATATTGAAATAAAAAAAATATTTCATAAAATTTATTATATTTGTGGTCTATCGTATAGATTAACCTACCGCAGTTGTACTGCTCACCTATCTAACGGGTCGTACTCGTATTATAAATTCAAAATATTAAAATCATGGCAAATTATGTAGCTTCTGCGCTGGCAAAAGCGCAAGTTAAGGCAAGCCAGAAGTTTGGAGAAAGCGAAACTAGAAAGAAAACTCCAAGCGTAATGGGTCTTGCTGTAAAAAACGCAGACATTTCTATCCCGAAGCCAGAAATCGAAAGAGTTCACGAAAATAGAGTTGTAGATATTAACTACTTTACTTCTATTGCTGCTGGTTCAGACACAGCAAAAGCAGCTCTTCACACTGGTTCTATTGGTGATAGTGCAAAAGTAAATTTAACATACAACACCGTTGTAGAAAAATTCTCTATTCCAATTAAGTTAGCGAACAACAATGTTTATGCTTACGAGGAATTATTTGCGAATCAATGGATGCAACATTGGAAAAACCTTGTTTCTCGTCAAGACACATTAGCGTTGGCTAACGCTATTTCAAATCGCTGTCAATTAACTTCTGCTGCTTTAGCAACACCTGTTGCTGCTTCTGGAGCTGGAGATTGGAATCAAACAACGTATGCGTTAGAAATTCCTTATGCTGACAAAAACTTATCTGTTCAAAAAGCAGAGGCGTTTATGGCTGCTCGTTATTTTACTGGTTCTTATGATGTTATTTCTGACCTTCAAACTAAATCTTTATTTGAGTATTTAGTTAATCAAGGTTCAGCCAACAGCACGAACACTTCATTCCAATTTGGTAGTTCTATGATTACCCCTACTCAATCTATCGTAAGTGCTAGTTATTCTAACGGTGCTTTCTTGATTATGCCAGAGGGTGCATTAGCTGGAATTAACTGGAATGATAAAATGAATAAGCAAGGTATCAACGAAGGTCAAACTGAAACTGGTATTTTTACAACTGCGGAAGACCCATTTGGCTACGGAGTTAAAGCTGATATTTCTATTTACACAAAACGTGCTAATACATCTGCTGATACTACTGGTGGTTCTACACAGGACTTATTGACGCAAGTTGAGATGAGTTTAACTATTGCTTATGCAGCACCTCCATTGTCAACAGCAAATGACGGAGCTATTACATTAGTAGGGATTGCATCTGAATCTTAATGTACACTAACGGAATAAATATCACATCAGTCCAAGATGCACTATATGGTCGCATAGGATGGGAGCAGTCCACTAAAAGTGGTGCTCCTGTCGTATCGACTGAAAATAAAGCTAGTGTTTCTGGTCGTTATTTCCAAGAGTTTCACCCATTAGTAACTGTTGAAAACATTAAAGCCTCGCAAGAGAATCCAGACATAACAGATGACCAATTAAACACATTGTTAGAATCGAGGGTTAAATCCTCTATAACAAAATCATTGGTTAATGTTTATGAAGATACGCAAATGTTGGAGAAAGTTCTACTTTATGAGAGAACTGGAGATAATGACATACTAGAGAACAATAGTGATAGATTTGTTGGGTACGAAATCAATGTAGCAAGAGATTATTCTAAAAAAACGCAAGTAGTGGCTTGTGAGCTTTATTTTGACACAGAGGTAACATTTAACCTTTATCTTTTTAAGGATGGTGTAGCAACGCCAGTTAAAACGCAATCGGTTACAACAACTGCTGGTTCAATTAAGCGAGTTACTTTAGATGATGTTTATTTAGGATATGAAGGTGTTTCTAAATATTATTTAGGTTATTTCCAAAATGATATTGGTAGCGCAAAAGCATACAAAGAAAACGTATATAGCAAGGAAAAGACTTTTTGTTTCTCGGCAGACAGTATGTATTCCGAAAGAGTAGGTTCAAATTTTAACCGAGACAGTATAAGTTATCCAGATCAGCCGATAGGACTAAATTTAGAGATTATTGCATTTAATGATATTACAGAGATTGTTTTAAACAACCCAAGTATGTTTGATAACGCAATAGGATATAATGTAGCGATATGGGCTTTGGAATTGATGCTTAACAATACTCGTTCAAGTAATGTTGAAAGAATGACTAAAGAGATGGTTAATGTCATTTATAGAGACTTAAATCAAGTAACTACGGCAGAAAATCCTTTCAATAGCGGTCTTAAATCAATATTAAAGAACGAATACAAGAGATTGAAAGAATTAGTAAAAGCAACACCAAAAGCAACTGTAAATGAATATTGTAAAGGCAACAACGGTTGGCATAGATAAACCAATTCAGAACTTCCAAACATACTTGTATGGAAAATTAACTGATACTTGGACTTTATCTGATAGCAATAGTCTTTTTACTGGAAGATGTTATAAAAATCAAGTTGAAGAAGGTGTGATAGCCGAGATATATCTTGGTAGTAACGAATATAAAGAGGTCTTTTTAGACGACACAAAGAAAGCGCAAATGTTTTTTGTTGTTGATGATGAAAGAAACTTTTCTGACACTACCATAATTGGAACAAATGTTTCTATTATATTTATTGTTAATGCCGAAAAGATTTATCCAGACGGAAGATATGATGAAGAAATAAGAAACGATGTATTGAAGTTATTAGATACTGATTTATTAGGCTTTACATTTACGTCACTAGAGACAGGCATTGATAATGTTTTTCGTGAATTTTCTGGAAGCAGAATAAATGTTGGAATGAAATACAGGGATATGCACCCTTTTCATTGTTTTAGACTTAATTTCAATCTCACATATACAAAAGATTTATGTTAACTTAAAAATTATTAGACATGAGTACAATACTTAATCAATCAAGCTGTCTGCAAGCATACGGAAACACAGGTAAAAAATACTGTGTTGCGGATAGTTTTAATCACGTTGCAGCAATTATAATTGCTTTTGGAGACCAAAAGTTTACAGCTTCGCAACTAACCGATGCAACCACATTCCAAGCAGCCCTAAAAGCGGCTACAATAGAGGAAGTGGCAGATAGAGTGTTCTTATTGCCTGTTATTTCACAATTTACAGACAATACTCCAGATGCAACTAAGTTTACTACTGGTTACGGTGTTACAACTGGATATTCAGAACAAAACCATCAATTTACAGTTGAGTTCCAAGACACAGGTATTGACCTTTGGCAGCAACTTCGTAAATGGAATAATAATGACGATGTAAGAGTGTACTTGTACACAGATACACACTTATTATTGGGTGCTTCTAATACAGCAGAAGATTTCTTCGGAATGGATGCTAAAATTAGATTTAATCAAACTAAAGTTGGTAACAAAGAAACTGGCTTAATGCGTTCTATGTATATTGACTTTATGGATGAAGGTGCTTTATCTGACGAGCAACTATACTTTATGAAACTCGAAGATACATTTATCTTAAACAACGAGCTTAAAGGAGTAAATAACTTATCTTTAACAGCTAGTGATACAATCTCATTAGGATTTTCTGTAAAAGTTCTTTCAGAGCGTGATCCATCAATTAATGTTGGTGAGACTTATTCTACTGAATTAGCAGATATTACTGCATGGACATTTACAAATAAATCAACTGGAGCGACAGTAGCTCCTGCAACCGCATCATGGGATGCTGCTAACAAAGTATTCGATTTAACTTTTGCAGAGGCAGCTACCTTAATTGGTGGTTTGGTTTCTCCGAAAAACCTTGCTGTACTATCAGTTGGTGATACTACTGATGGAGGTTTTGAGAGTGATACTGTTGAGGTTACAATCGCAGCTTCGTAATGAGTAATATAAGATTGGGAGGCGGTTCTTTTTCCGCTTCCCTTTTAAAGTTACCTTTGAGAAAGTTTCTTAGTATAGTACAGGCTAACAAAGTTTTTCAAAGTGCTCAAATGAAGGAAATGCTAATAAAAATACATTCAGGAGATGAAGCCAGAACAACTATTAAGCAAATTAAAGCAACTGGAACAGGGAAAGCTCCAGCAAATAGTAGAAAAGGCAGCAAAAAAGCACAAAAATCTAGCAGAAGAGACAATTAAGAATCAGCTGTATGCAGGAAAAACTGGGTCTGGTGATTATTTAAATCCTAAATATAGCCAAGACCCTTTTTTTAAATCAGAAAAATCAGCGAGAAAATATGCTGGGTTTAAAAAAGGTTTAAATATCAGAAATAAATCAGACTTATTCCCAGAAAAGCCCTTTGATGTACCAGACTTGATTGTTAGTGGGTCACTATTTTATGATACGATAAACGCAAATATAGCTAATGAAGAAATTCGCTTGACTGCTGGTGGGATATATCAAAAGCTAAAAGCTAAATACGGTTCAGACATTTTAGAATATAATGAAATATCTGAAAAATTTCTATATTCCAAGATAAACCCAGAAATAAAGAAAAACGTAAATAAATTTTTAAATGGCTTGTAATTGTCAAAAAAAGAGAATAGATGAAGATTATAACATCGTTAAAGAGAAAGCTATTAAGTTCGTGGAAGCATACGAAGATTGTTATATCTACAAAGAAGATAGCTGGTGGATTGTTAAGAGCTTTAAATGCGTACCTTCATCAGCTACTAATGTTGAATATGTACACAGATTGTTATTCGTTCCCGATAATGAATTACATTGACTTAATATCTAAGAATGACATTAAAAAATTAAAGAGAACTTTTTTGCCAGTAACAATGAGCTGCTATATCGAGGCTGATAAGAAATTAAAAGACCATATTGTTGAGATAAGCAAAAATGAAAAAGTCAAAGTGTTGGCTACATTAAATGATGAATTAGATTACCTTGAATCAAAGTTTAATATATTAGTTACAATAGGATTGATTTTAGAGCATCGTGAGAGCGATATAGCCATCTTAAAGCTAAACGAACTAGGATATAGTTGTTCTGATAGAGAAAGTGGCTTAAAACGCATTAAATCGGCTTTAAAGAATTTATCAATAAATATTAAAATTAAACTAAAACAAATAGAGGACAAAAAAGGAGATGAGCCACAAAAGGCAACCGATAAATCTGAATTTATTGCTCAAAAGCAAATACTAAATAAACAGGGTTATATGATAACCGAAAAATCATCTACTGCCGACTACATTATAAGTATAGGATTAATAAGAGATGAGATAAAACGAGTAGAGCACCAAAAACAAAGAAGGAAACGATGAGTTTAGATTTAGGCACAAAACAAGCGTTAGAGGATATAAAAAATATCCGAAAAGAAATGTCAGCCTTAATTAAAGATGCTGAACAATACGCTAAGTCGTTTAAACTACCGACTACTGGTAGTGGTAACTCTGGTGGTAGTGGTGGCTCTCGTACTCCTAAAACAAAACCAGACACCTACACAAAACAATATACAAAGCTCATCAATGATGAAGCTAATGCTGTTGCTAAATTAAATGCGCTTCAAAAAGAAGAAATACAGCTTAAAATTCAAAGCACACAAGCTGCAAAGCAAAAAACAAAAGACACACAAGCAGAACTTCAAGCAACCAACAGTCAGCTTAATGCCTATCAAAGACTTCATGCTCAAACTAGACAGGCTATTCAAGATGCTTTAAGTGAAGGTGCTGCATTAGAGGCACTTAAAAACGATAGAAATGCTTCTTCTGTTGCTATACAAAATCAAAACAAGCTATATCAAGAGGCTAGAAGTAGAGCTACACAATACACAACTACATTAAACAGACTTAAAAGAGAAACTGGTCAAGCTGATTTTGCAACCAACGGAATGTATGGTGCTACATATTCTCTTACACAGGTTATGCGAGAGCTTCCAAACTTTGCTATTGATGCAAGGATTGGTTTTATGGCTCTTTCCAATAACTTACCTTATTTAGCTGAACAGTTTCAGGCTACTGCTAGAAGTATAGACAACATGACTGGAAAACAAGTTGGTGCTCTTGGAGCGTTAAAGACATTCGCAAAGTCATTGCTTTCTCTTAACACCATAATGATATTAGTATCAACTGCATTTGTGCTTTTTGGGAAGGACATAGTTAATTTTATATCTAATATAGGAGATGCAACTGACGCAGTAGATTCATTTGCAGAAGCGCAAAAAGCATTAAATGACGAAATAGAAAACTTTGAAAGTCCAGCGTATAAACAAAACGAAAAACTAACAGAGGGGTTGTCAATTTTAAGGGCAACAAGAGATGAGCTTCTAAATTTAAAATATAACTTTAAATCAGATGACGCAGAGCAATATTGGGCAAAGTCTGCTAAAGCATTAAATTACTTCAAACAGCAATTTGGAGGAAAACTAACAGAAGAAGAGCTTTCTTTTATTGACTTATCTGACATTAAAAACATTGAACAAGTAGAAAAAGCAATAAGAGTTACGACAAACTATATTGACAAGTTTACGAAGGCGCAGCAATATCGTTCTGCTGCGGATAAATTAGCTGCGGACAAGTCTAAGCTGCTCGCAGAAAACCAAAAGATATATAATGAAGCCTTAGAAAAATATAAAGACGCTACTGACGAAGATTCGATTAAAAAAGCAGAAAGACTAAAAGAGGCAATGGCAGCACCTTTAAGAGCACAGGGCTTTTTAATTGATGGAGATATGTTTAAAGGAAGCGAAGACGTTCTTAAAAACATTAAAACAGCCATTGAGTTGCAGCAGAGGATAGATGCGCTAAGATATGAAACGGCTCTACTTTACAACATACCATCTGAAAGTTCAGATAAAAGTGGATTTACTCGTTCTGCTAAAACCGACTTTGAGGAAGAGTTGTATTACAACGAGGAAAGAGCTAATTTAATGCGTAGCCTTGCTGATTTGGAGAACGAGATGAGCAAATCCTTAGAAGATGGAACTTTGAATAGCTTCGATGCTAGGATGAGGGCAACAGAAGAGTTTTATTCTGCTAAAGATAAAATACTAGCAATAGACTTCGATAAGACTAAATTTGAAATAGAGCAAGAGAGAAAAGTTAGAGAAGAGGCATTAAAGAAAAAGCAGGAGGATAATAAAAAGCTGTTGAACGAAGGGAAAATAAGTTCATCTGAATTTGCTAAAGCAGATAAAGAGTTGCAGGATGCCATTATTACAAATAATAAAAACGCTAACACAAAGCTAAAAGAAGCCGATGATGAATATACACTAGGAGTGATAGATAATGCTCACGATAAGGCTAAAAAAGTCACCGACATAGCAAAAGACCAATACGACCTAGAGGTTGAATTACTAGAAGATAAATACGAAAGAGAAAATAAGCTAAGAGACGAGGCGTTTGAAAAAGAGAAGCAAGCTATTAGGGATAAATACAAACTTAACAGACTGCTTGGTGGAGATAGTTTTACTTATGAGATTGAGATGCAAAATGCTCAAACAAAAAATAAGATAGACAACATAAATGAAGAAATAAAGCAAAAAGAAGAACAAATAAAAATACTTCGAGATAAAGGTATTGAAGATAGCGAGGAAGAAAAAGACTTGCTTAGAGAAGTGGCAAATCTTCGCAATAATATTAACCATGAAACGGCAATGAATGAATTAGAGCTTGCTGAAATGGTTAAAGACAAAAAAGAAGAGTTGGAATTAGAGATACTTGACGGAATGAAACAAATTGGTCAAGAAACAATATCATCACTTTTCCAAATATACTTTGATGAAATAGAGAAGCAAAAAGAGCGTTTTAATGTAATAGAGGATGAAAGACTAAAACAGATAGAGGATAAGGAAGAAGCTGGAATTTTAACTAAAAAAGAGGCAGAAGAGGAAAAACTAAGACTTTCTGAATATTACGAAAATGTACAAAAGAAACTAGATAAAGACAGAGCTGACGCTGAAAGAAAACAATTCTTACTTGGACAGGCAATTGCTCTAGGAGAAATTGCAGCAAAAACAGCGACTGGTGTTGTTACGTATTTATCAAATCCACTAACAGCACCTTTAGTTCCATTGGTTATAGCAACAGGAGCTGTTCAAGCTGGAATAGTAGCAGCCCAATCAATACCTTATTTTGAAGATGGCACAGACTATGCTCCAGAGGGATTGGCGGTAGTCGGTGAGAAAAGAAGTGAGGCTATATTTAACCCAGACGGAACAATACAAATAACACCGTCTACTCCTACGCTAACATATCTCAAAGAAGGGGCTAAAGTGATACCAAGTTTAGGTGAACTTAACGCAATAGAGAAACAAGCACTATATCATCAAGTGGGGCTAGAACCAAGCTATGACTTTGGTAGATTAGAGAAGAAAATAGACAATATAAGTATTAACCAGACTATGAATGTAAGCGAAATTAATCTTTTCCATAAGATGAAGTTTAGTTCAAGGTCAAAAGGATTATTTAATTAAGATGAAAAAACTAAAGATTTTTTTACTATGGTTAGCGATTTCAGTTATAACTGGATTTGCTATATGTGGTGTGACTAAATGGGAATGGTATAAGTGTGTTACCATATCTGTAATCGCAATGAGTGTTAATTTTTTAATTTCTTACGCTTCATTATATTTAGGTATTTTAAGCAAAAAAATTGCAGATGAATCGAGAGCCAAAAAGGTATAAATATTCTATTATTCATAACGGTAATAGTCAGGAGCTTGTCGCTGACCCAAAGGGATGGGAGCAACAGGCTATTGGCTTTGAGCGTGATGATAATTTTGGAATAAACTCTCAATTTACAGTGCCACTAGAGTTTGCTAAAGACGGCTACGATAAGCATATTAGCATTTTTGATGCTACTGGATTTTCGTCAGATGCAAACCTAAATATACTAAAAAGGCTTAATGATTGGACTTACGAGCAATTCTATTTGTGTACATTTGATTATACTACGGCAAAATATGATAGAGATATATTTACAGTAGAGGCACATGAAAATGGAATATATAAAAAGCTAGAGGCTAGAAAGTCGCAGGAGTATGAGATAGACTTGCCTACATCTCACAAAACTATCGTAGATTTTACTGGTGTATCAACACTTAGAAATAACATCTTACAAGCGTTTATATCAAACCCATATAGCGGAGAAGATAAATTAAGGGCAAAAAACGCTAGTGAAACGGTTTATGCTATTTATGGGAACAGAACAGTTCGTGAATATACAGACAATCTTTTGTTTACAAATCCAGAAAACTCTCCTTTCCCGTATTTTGTTTTAAAAGCAGCTAAAAGTGTTGAATTAAGTCTTTTGTTAACATTAAATTTAACGGTATCAACAGCAGGAACATTGCCAAATCAAGGGGAGGTGTGGCTTGCTAGATTCACATCTACTGGAGAAAGCGGTGCTTATTGGAATAATACAACCCCAATAAAAAAATATTATCCGACTAGAATTAAAAATGCTGTATTTGGGAATGTGGAGTTCTATGAATATCAAACAGAAACTATATCAACATCTTTGTCAAAAGATGAATACTTGGGGTTAATATACTTTAACAACACAAATGACGACGGAAGCATATTTACAAACTTAAATAATGTTACAATAAGTAATGCTTCTGATACAAAAATGGCAATAACAGACCTGTCTAATTCATCTTTTTCTCACTTAGAACTAGAGGGAGTTACACACGAATGGCTTATAGATAAGCTGTGCGAAAAAATACTTGATGGACACACGTATAATTTATCATTTGATTATACGGATTTAAATTATGTGCCAATATTAGTCCCAAATAGCAGCATAAGACAGTTGGATGATAAAAAAATTATTTGTAAATTAGACGATGTTTTAAAGTCACTTTATATATTAGCGAATATAGGAGTGAAAATATGGGGTGAAAATATACTTATATGTGACCAAGACGACTGTTATCCAACGGATAGAACACCTACCGAGCTGACAGTATTTAAGGGAACAGAAATATCGGTTGACACAAAACACCTGTATAACTCTGTTGAAGTTGGTTGGAATCCAGAAAGCAATGATAAAGAAAATGGTTTATTCGAGGTTCTTGCTAAAAATAACTTTCAAATAATTAACAACAATGTTGATGACAAGAAGTTAAGTTTAGTTCATCCATATATTGGAAGTCCATATTCCATTGAAAATTACATAAGAGAAACTAGAAACTCTGATTCAGTTGATAACAAGTCTGATAACAGAATAACTATTTTTGCTTGTAAGGAAATATCTTCTGGTTCTGATGCTTCTTTCAATGTTTTAACACAACCATTACTAGAAGATGTTGACATAGGCAATAGAGCGTCTTGTAGGCTATATTTTCCTTTTTCTGACAACAGTTTGATTAGAGAAGAAACAGGTAGCCAAAATATAAGCGTGCTAGATGGGCTTGTTTCTAGCTACTTTACTTTGGTTTATGCAAAAAAAACATGTTTAATTACACTGACTGGAACTATAACGGTTACTGTTGATTGGACTTTGGATGATATGAATACGGACTATATAACTGGGAGGCTGTTTGGTGATGGGAATTTTAATAAAGAATTTAATGCTTCCGTATCTGGTAAAAGAGCTACACTAACATGTGTATTGGATGAAAGTTTTTATCTTGATGAAAATAGAGGTTTTGGAATATATCAAACCATAAATGTGCCACCATCAAATGACACATTTACAATCACAGAGCAAGTAAACACGCTTACGATAGGCGCAACTGAAAATATATTGCAAAATGCAACATATGAGCTTTATAGAGAACAAACAATTATAAACGGGCAGTTTGATTGGGCTACAATGTATAATTTACCTATGTCGCCAAAAAGAATACTGAATAAGCATTTGCCCTATATAAGTGTTTCGACTTGGAGGAATATAAATGATATAGAGTTTACATCGGCAGAAAGAGATGCAAACGTAACTACAAAGATGGATTACGAAGAAACTGCAATAACAGAAGATGACGATGTAATACCGACAACGCCTGTTTTTTTGCCAGTAACGATAGATGTAAAGACGGCAATAAGTTTCGATAGCTTAATGGATATAGTAGGTGAAAATTCGTACACTCCATTTAAAATAGTTGATAGAGACTTAGGAACTATACAGGGATGGACAAATAAAATAGCATTTAAGGCGGGAAAAGAAGAAGAACAACAATTTGAATTACAAGCAAAAACAATATGATACTATCAAATGACATATTAATACCAAAGTCATGCCCTTTAAATTTTATTGAGGATAGCATCTCGAAATACAAAATAAGAGAGTATTGTCAAAAATGGATAAATGGAGATAAAATAAAACTTCAAGTTAGAAGCAATGTTTATTCAAGTGGGCTTTCATTAAGGGTTTATGATAGTAGGGGTGTATTCATGGATAGTGAGAACTTTTCCGCATTTCAATCTCTTTCTGATGGATATGACTATGCGAATGTATCATACACTATTGATTTAGATGACGGGTTTTATTATTTTTGTATTTGTGATGGTGATACATGGCTGGCTCAATCTACATGGAATTATATAGGTAAAAACGAAAATACGTTTATTTGTGAGTATTCTGATGAAGACAATAAAGTAGAAACAATATTTAAAAACAGCTCACTAACTGCAACAGCAGGGTTTAGTAGAACCGCACCAGCTGGGCTTAATATTCCTAGATTTTTTAATTCAAACGGCATAGACACTGGTATGTTCTGCTCTTATTCCGTATATAGCGGAAGTAGATATTTTGTAATTAACGGAATACCATCTAACTATACGGCAACATACCACAATGACTTAGCGGATGATGACGGCTCTATTAATGAGGTATCAAGTGGTGTATATAAGTACTCTATTGGTTTAGTAAGTGGAACAAGTGGATATATTGCTATCTACAATGAATCAAGCGTAGAGATTGCTAGAACTTTCACTTTTGAGCTAACAACTACATTTGATTCAGTCTATGTCTATCCGTATTTTTCTAGTGGATTTCTATACACAAACGTAAACACAAATGATTATGTTGAGTATTCTTCTCCAACTAATTGGAGTGTTTTTTCAGCAGTAATATACGAGAATAAGTTTTTAATAAGAGCAGAGGATTTTAACGGAGAATCATTTACACATCTTTTATACGATGAGGATGATAACCTAGTTCAAACACTAGCGGCTTCAACCGTTATAGGCTATGGTTTTATAGCTGATTTAGACGGGAATTATTACATAAAGACATACAGAGACTATGGTTTAACGGGAGAAACATTGCTTGCAACTACTGTCTTATTTTACACAGATGGAAGTAGCATTTCGATTGTAAATAACGAAGACAACTCTTTTTATTTTAGATGTGAAGGTGGATTTAAGCCAAACTCTGACAGCCAAAAGATAAATTCAACAGATTTTTCCGACCAAGAGGATGAGGTTGTTCCGTTACATCAAAACCCATATGTGCCATTTGAATTAACAATAGGCGATAATCGTGGTGTTCCAATGTGGGTTAGAGAAAAGATGAATATAATACTTTCACTGAAAGAGCTTAGATTTAACTTCTTAGACATGACAAAAGCAAGTGAGGTAAAAACATTTGAGGCAGAAGACATAGAAGATACTGGCAGTAAGATATTAAAGGTAGAATTACAGCCATCTTATAATGACTTCGCTCAATCAAATATAAATGCACTATCAAGCAAAATAAATATATTGTCTGATAATAATGAATTTTTAACTTTATAACTATGGATAGAATAACAGCAAAGGAAGTAAGGAGTGCGCAGCCAAAATCAACTCCATCTGATAGCGACTTAATCATTTATTTTGGCACATCTACTGGCATATATAAAATTACTCATGCTCAATTTAGAGCTTATTTGCAGTCTTATTTTGCCAAACTAGAAAACGGTATAGTTCCAGAATCACAACTTCCTTCTTATGTAGATGAGCTGGTAGAGGGATATTATTCTGGCGGAACTTTTTATGAAGAGGCAGGACACATAACGCCAATAACACCAGCAATAGATAAGGTGTATTTAGACTTAAATAATAGTCCAGACACATACAGGTGGGGCGGAACTGAATATGCTTTGATAGGGGGCGGATTAGAATTGGGGGAGAACTCAACTGACGCATACAGAGGTGATAGAGGTAAGATAGCTTATGACTACTCACAGGGGACAGAAGTTACTGCGATTGGCGATTTAGATACATTTTATCAAGGATGGGGATATGTTACCTCTGCTACTGGTATTGCTTTTGAAACCTCATATTATCTTTATTCTGTACAATGTGAGGCTGACGATGACACCACCCCTACTGTTGCTACTCAAAAAGCAATAACATCAAATGGATTATACACTAGAACATACACTAGCGGAACGTGGAGTTCTTGGGATAAAACAGACAAGTCTGGTCAAATAACACTTATATCTCTTGGTGCTGCTGCTGATGCCGATTTAACAACACTAGAAGGTAGGGTTGATAACGTAGAAGATGATATTTTAGATATTCAAGCGGATATACTAACAAATGAAGCTGCAATAGAGGCGATAGAACCAATAGTATTGACAGCAACAACAACAGACGATACTTCCGTAGAGATGCTAGACCCAAGTGGAAGTTCTCTTACAACAATGGTTGAACCATATATAATTAATTTTGAAGCTGTGGCAACAAATGGTGCTACTGCTGTTTATGTAAACTGCTATATGGTTAGACATAATTCATCATCAACTATAAACTACGCATACAAAAGTGGGAATGGAGTGACAAGCGGATTAAGCACATCAGAAACAGAAGGTATTTGGTATGATGCTGCAACACAAAAGTTTTATGCAAAAGGAGTTTTAGCGACAACAATAAATTGGAGATTAGTAATATCACAAATAATAGAACAAGACATTAGCTAATGGCAAGTTGGATACAAATAAATGAAATATGGGAAGCAATAAGAGCATTGCAAGGCGGTACTTTTATCCCAGACTTTTCTCGTAAATCAACAAATGATTTAGTTGAGGGAAGTAATAATTTGTATTTTACTGAACAGAGGGTTCTTGATGCAATGCTTGGTGGATTTACCACTGACTATATCCTATTTAACACATCTTACACACCTACTGGAAGCGAAGAGCAAGGCACTATTTATTGGGATTCTGACAATAACACTTTTTCTGGTGTTCTAGGAAACGGGGTGATAGGTCAAGTTTTTAAAGAGCAGTTTTTTGACGGT
>Ga0099850_1000805_pt1 | contig 14614 bp, 30 predicted proteins | sample CB_VirMetaG_5_FD_79182 | JGI IMG/M metagenome (GOLD analysis project Ga0099850, IMG submission 79182) | Freshwater to marine saline gradient viral communities from Chesapeake Bay - CB_1508_1D Viral MetaG | ecosystem: Environmental > Aquatic > Marine > Coastal | place: USA: Chesapeake Bay... | reverse complement strand
GAGAAAAATTGATTGTGACAAATATTTGGTTACTGATTTTTATGAAGATAATAAAGTAAATGCTTTTTGGAATTTAGATAAATTTATTGTTGATGTTTCAAAAGAGATATACAAATAATTAAAGAATGAAAATAATTATCTAAAAGGATCAAAAGCCCAATTTTTTAAAGCAATATCTCTTTTGGAATATTTACCACAAATTTTATCTCCTCTTGGAACTTTTTTCATTCTTGCAATAAAACTTATAGTTTTTTTCGCATCAATTTCTTCTTTAATCTTCCATTTCTTAAATGGTTTACGTAATAATCTTAAATTTCGCATAATTGGAGTTCTATCTAATGATGCTTCTTTAGAACAATTAGTTTTAGACCAATTAAATAATTGAGAATAAGTCATATTTACATATCTTTTATATTTATCATAAATTTCTTTTTTAGGCATAAACAAATATTAATTTTAAAATTTATAAGTTTTTCTGTTTTATTCTATTTATACCATTTTTCAATTATTTTATTTAAATCCATTTTATTTTTTCTCATAAAGACAGACTTTATTATCTCTTTTAACCTGGCTTGTTGTTCTATATAAACACTCTCTATCATCGTATAAATGTTGACAGCTAACTTCTTGATGCAGGTTATATAAACATAATATTTTGCTATTATGTTTCATTTGCATACCACCATTACAAATTATTGTTTCTAGTTTTTTCATTTTGAATCAATCAACCCCAAATTTTTTAATTTAGCTATATGTTCCATTAATTCTGAAACATCATTATAATATATTTTATGTCTACTACTTGCTTTTCCAAATTCATAAGAATGAGGTTTATCATTCTTATTTAATATAGTTTCCATCTTAAAAGTCTTTTACAATATTATATTTAGTATGAAGTCCTGTGCCTGTCTTAGTTATAGTAAAAGTAGCGTTTTCATCATAATCTTTAGCAATAGCATTTAAAACTGTACTACCAACTTCCCATAATCCTTCAAATTCGCTTTTATCTGCACCTTTCCCTTTAATTTGAATACCATATTTAACAATATTTTCTACAGTACCATCCTCCCTAGGAAATTGTTTATCTACTCTAATTACTTTACTATCTGTTAATAAAATTTTATATGCAATACCAGGGTCTGGTTTAAAATACATATTTCCAGAACCTAATTCTGAAATTAAATTTTCTCTCTCTTTTTCATCTTTTAAATCAAAAACTATCTGTTCTGCTCCAGTTTCTTTTATTTCTGTAATGTCCTTATTCTTTTCCATTTTTTATTTAAATATCTCTTGCTAAAATTGTCTTTCTTGAATTAGCTAATGCTCTATTCTCAGCTTGTTTCACTTTCCTTTTTATCTCGGTTTCTATTTGAGTTAATGCGTCAGCAGAGAAATTTAACTCGCTAAGCCCTTTAACTTGTTTTCTTACTATTAAATTCATTTTTAAAACGTATACGCTTACTAGCGTAAGTATAATATACTCTTAGCATTTATAAACTTAACGAAAATTTGTAACTGTAACACTTTGTAACGCGTCACGAGCAAACCTTTCTTTCCCAGCACCACACCACCACACCATATATAGTATATATATTATTATTATTACTTTTTAATATAAAAAAATGTTACAACGTTACTATATAGTTCTAACCTTTCAAAAATGCACGTAACACTTTATCACACATTCAATTTTTATTACTCAATTGTGAATTGTGTGATACAAAAATTTATAAATTATAAAATTAAAATTAAAATTAAGCTGACAAACATGATTTTGAGGAGTCCTAACAACTCCAAAAGAATAAGATATAGGATTAATTTATTATAGTCTTTATTCTTTATAAATTTAACGTTTTTAGCTTAAATTTAATGAAAATGGGATATTTAGAAGGATTCAAATACAAAATATTTAGGTTACAAGAATTAAAAGAAAGTGATGAATTTTTATTATATCATACTGAAAGAAAACATTATCATCAATTTAATTATAAAAGATTAATTGAAATATTAATTAAAAAACTATCAAAAGAAATTAAATTATTAGAATTTTGTCAAGATTTTACTAATAAAGGCTATGATGTTATTAAAAAAAGAGCAATTGATCCAAAAATATTAATATTTGAGACTATAGTTAATGAAGAATATGAATTAATAGATAATTTAAATTATAAACCTAATGATGAACTTATTTTTGAGGAAGACGGAAAATTTTATTTTAATACATATAAAAAATCTAAATTATTAAGTGAAAATATGAAAGATAGAGATATTAAATTCCCACTGATTAAAAAATTAATAGATAATTTAGTATCTAATAATGAAAAAGAATCAGAGTATTTAATAAAATGGATTGCTTGGCAAATACAAAATCCTCTAAAAAGATTGCCAACTTCTATAATATTACAAGGAGAACCCGGAACAGGTAAAACAAAATTTTGTGAATTAGTATTAAAACCTATATTTGAAAATAATTTTTGTGAAATAGGTCAAAGTGATATTAATAAAGAATATAATGATTATATTTTAGGAAAACAGCTAATTGTAGCAAATGAAGTAATTCATAATGATAATAAATATTTAGTACCTGATAAGTTAAAAAATTATGTTACTGACGAATATTTAAGTATTAATAGAAAATTTAAGGACACTATTTATGTTCGGAATTATTCTCAATGGATTTTTGTTACTAATAATCAAATTCCACTTAAAATTGAAAGAGGAGATAGGAGATATTCTGTATTTCAAAGTAAAAAACTTCTTAATGGACGAAATTTGATTAAAAGTTTAATAGAAAAGCATGATATTGAAATAAGAAATTTTATTCATTATCTTAAAACACTTGAAGTAAATTATGATGAAATTGATTCTCCTATTGAAAATGAAGCCAAAGAAGATTTAATTAAAGCATCTTATAATTCTGTTCAAGAATTTTATCATTATATTATTGATGATTTAGGAGGAATTGATAAAATTTCTGAAAATTTTAATGTAGATATTAATATTTTAAATAAATTAGATAAAAATTTTATAATTACTAATGATTTATTTAAAGTTTATTGTTTATATTGCCAAGATGTAGGTTATTCTCCTTCATCTAAAACACATTTCACACGAACTTTAAAACAATTTAATTTAAGATCTGAAACTCAGAGAATTGAAGGTAAAACTCAAAGAGTATTGGTGATACAATGAAATTTGAAGAGAAAGTTATTAAGATTTTATATTCAAACTTAGATAAATTAGCTACAATTGATGAATTAAAAAAATATGAAATAGGAAAAAATAGAATTAAAGATATAATTTCTATTATTTCAATTAAAGAACAAGAAAAATATAATAAATTTATATTTTATTTTGAAATGAGTATTGAAAAAGATTATTGTTGGACTGTTAGTGGATTTTGGAATGTATTAAAAGAACACTTTCCAGAATCTGTTAATTATTACTTAAAAATGAAGAAAGCTGAGGAATATTTTTATTGAAAATGGCTAATTGGTATTTATTGATGTGTGAAGCTGACAAAAAGGATAAACATAATAAAAAGAAGAAGAAATGAGCTCTAGCTTGTGAGATACATCAAAAAAAAACACCCCACTTGGTAGCGCGTTACTACTTTTTTAGAAAAGAAAGAGTTATATACTAGTAAATTTATAGTAATAATATCATGGTAAAACGTGAACAATACACAATTTCGCTTACTAAAGAAGAAGCGAAAAGAATAAGAGATGTGGCTTATATGTCTGGAGAAACTATGAGTTCTTATATTAGAAGACAGATGTTACAGGTTGTTAGTGAGGAAGAAGAATGAAAGAAATTATATTAAAAATTGTAAGAAAATTAAATAAATTTGTTTTGGGAGGATTAGAAGAAAGATTTTTTATTGAAAGGCTAGTTAGAGATAAAAGAATATATAATGCTCTAGAAATTCCTGATAAGTGCTTTAAATCAGAAAGTAGTTCTTTAATTAAATTATGAAAATTAATTATGCAAGTAAATTAGTGAAAGATATTATGACCTTAAGAGGAAAAAATAAACAAATTATTAAAGGATATGAAGATGGACGAGAAAACAGAAAAAAGAATTGATACAATAAATAAAAAAAGACAAGAACAAGAAATGTTAGATGTTAAATTACAAGATATTAATGATGATATATCTAAATATGAGAGAGATTATAAAGTTATTGGACAGATATTAGCAAAATTATATAAAGAAAGGGATATATTAAATAAAGAACGTAAAAATATAATGTTTTTAGAAATTGATTCTAGTAAGTTTAGAGTTTTAGGAAAATAAAAATGGGTTATGAAAATAGAAATCAAGAAGAGACAGATATTATTCATGCAATAATATTATTAAGTACATTTTCTTTAATAGGATTTGTATTAATACTAATATTGATTTATATATAAAAAATGCCAAAAAGAACTAATAGGATATTACATGAAGGGGGTAAAACATATATACTTCGTGATTATGTATCGAAACAAAGGAAAGCTAAAATAGAACAACACCCTCAAGCTAAAGAATATTTTAAATTTAAGAGACATGGGGGGAGTTGGTTTAAATGGTATGTTAGAACTAATCGACATGGAGGAGGGGAAAAGGGAAATAGATATAGACAAAGTTTAAATTAAAAATGAAAATTAGAATAGAAACAACAGTAGAGAATTGGGAAAAAGAATATCTAACAATGATTTCTCAAGGTTATTATTTATGTACTAGAGATAATAAAATTTATTGGGAATTAATTTACTAATGGATCATGTATTTCTGTCCATAGCATTTTGAATCCAAAATTTGCACCATTACCTCCAAGATTTGTAATTCTAATTAAATATGTTTCATTAGGTTTTAATACCCAAGTACATACATCTTGTCCACATAAACCGCTTTCTCCTTTATCTCCTTCGATAGAATCTAAAAATATTTTAGTACCGTCAGTTGTAATTGTAGGAGTATAATAAATTTCCCATAAATTTGGATGTCCTTCATATCTATTTCGATTATATATATCTTGAAGAGTACCATTTGAAGTAGTTGTAGTATTTTCAAAAATTTCCATTAAAACAGGAGCAGTATTTGATTTTACTAAAGTCATTCTTAAATAACCTGAAACATTCTTAGTTAAGATAATTATTTCTTCAGTTGCTCCATTATTAATTCCAGTCCAACGATTATAATATTGAAAAGTATGACCTTCTAAAGTATATCCTGCTAATTTTTGAGTAACAATTATTGCATTACCATCAGAATTAATTAAAGCATTACCTTCTTCATTTCTAGGTACTCCATCATCAACATATATTGAGTTTGAACATCCTGAGAGAATAATGAATAAACTAATAATTAGGTAATGTAATTTTAACATCATTTATCACCTCTTCTAATAATTTAAAAGCAATATTAACTTTTTTTAACTCACATAAAGTCATATTTGAGTATTTATATAGAAATAAATTAACATCTTCTCTAAAGCTTTCTAATTGTACATAATTTAATTTTACTTTCATATAAAACATAAGGAAAATCTATATTTATAAATATTTCCTATTACTTATTTTCATAATATTTGGCGAGTAATCCTATTATGAATAATATTGCAAACCACATTACATGATTAAAACTTGAACTAATATTACTAATTAACATAATAATTCCTATTAATAAAGTGATTCCTGAACTTGCAATGAACGCACTTATGAATCCAAATCTGAAGACTTCTTGTTCTGCCATAAGTATTATCATTAAAAACAAAAAAATAGCTATCATAAGACCTAATCCAAAATATCCATCAGATTGTGTATTAGCATTTGAAATTAGATTAGTGCCTATTTGTGTACTATCATTAATTAATGAATTATTAACCGTATATGGTGTTATGTTGTTTAATGCTGTAATGTTCATTTTTAACTATCGGAAACTTTTCCTCCTCCAAATATTGCTCTATAGAGCGCAAAACCAAGTACTACTGTAATTATTAGTAGTATTATATTACGTATCCAAGATACATCTTGTTCTGGCACACCCAAAGATAATATTACCATATCAGGAATCTTTATAGCTTTTTTGATTATTCCTGTTTTTTGCGTTCCATCAGATTTCCCTTCTAAATATTCCTGAGCAAATACGTCTTGGTTATCAAAAGTACCGTTCACGCTTAAATTACTACTAAATTCGTCAAAATCATTATTAACATTAAATTCATTATCTAAATTATTTGAGAAATTATTAATTAAAGCAATACTGTCTGAATCTAAATTAGAATTTGTTAAACTTTGTTCTCCTATTACTTGCATACTATAAAATACAACAATAATTAACATTAATGCAAAAAATATACTAGCTACGGATTTCATTTTTTAGAAACCCCCCAAAATATTAATGCAGAAAGTATTGTAATTACTACAGCAATTGATGTTGTCATTACATTTGGAGCTAGTAATACTGCCATCCATTCTAATATAACTGCTAGACTTAAAGCTATATAAATATTACCAAAGAACAATCCTATCCCAATACTTATTAATAAAAAGATTATTGGGATATACATGTCTAAATTGTAATCTTCAAGTATTTCTGAAATGTGTCCCACAGGTTGATGGAAAAATGAACCTAATGGATATGTAACTCCATCATACTCTATAGAACCTTTTATTGAAATAGCATATGTATTATTAATATTATTTGAACTAAATAATATTCCACTACTTGAAGTTGTACAATTTTGAGATAATAATGTTTGACTAAATCCATTTTCCCTATATACACTTATACAAGCTTTACCCATAATTCCTCCAGTATCAACCCATTCTAATCTTGTTAAAGAAACATTGTTGTTTACAGTCTCAGTAAAGTTAAATAATAAATTTTCTAATGCAGACGATTCTTGTAAAGTTACATCTTCTAAAATTATTGTTAAAGTTGTTCCGCTAGTAGTTATTATTTGTGAATTGGTAGTCTTTACTATTGCATCTTTTTCTGCTTGGAATTTATATAGAGCGTCATTTAGTTCAATATTTAATGTACAAACACCATTTGCATTAGTTTGACATTGTGCTACAGTTACATATGAACTTAATGTAGCATCCCATTTTAATGCTTTTACTATTGCACTTTCAATAAACACTGATAATTGGTCTTTTACTTGAATATTTATATTTCCTAAATTAGATGAATTAGATTTAAGCATATAAATATCTTGAGTTATATTCTCTTGATTAGAATATGTAAAAAAGATTGATTCTGTTTCATAATTAGCAGAAGAAGCAATAATTTGATATTCTTCACTTTGAAAATTAATACTATCAAATGATGCTTGCCCTGTGGTTGTTGTTGTATTAGCACCTTGAGTAGCAATTAATTGTAATTCAACTAGATCTGTAATTAGAGAACCAGTCTCTACATCATAAATATTTACATTAATAGTTGCAGGGGTCACATTAAAAGTAACATTATTAACTGAATTGTAATTAAATATAAAATCATAAAAACCAGTTACATACCCAAATTTACTAAATTCAAAAGATTTATTTCCTTGAGAGCCTAAAGCAGTAAAGAATAAACTTAATTCATCAGTTGTAGTACTAAAAGAACCAAAAGTCCAATTACTTAATAAAGTTCCTGTTGAAGTTAAATTAAACCTAAAATAATGGATGAAATTTCCAGTAAATATTTCTGAATTTGCTTCAGTCCAATTGAAATTATTAAAAGAACTCTGAATTTGATTACTAGAATTAGTAAAATTTTCATTATTTTCAAACTTAAAATTTTGTAAATTAATATAATCGTCTCCAATTGTTACGTTTGTAGTATTTATAGCTTTAGTAAAATTTATTGTAGTATTACTTGTTCCACTAGTTATACTAACATTTTCTATTGTAATTGCATTAACAGCACAAATACTGCTTAAAAATAAAAGGAGAATTATTATTATCTTTTTCATTTTTAATTACCATCTTTCATTTTTATGGACACGCAGAATCACTTGCGTATATTATACCACTGTCAAATACACAAACATAAGCACTTCCTCCAGTATAACTTCCTGCTAATGTATCAATATCCACATTTCCACTAGCATCTATAGTAACTTTAGGTGATGAAACTGAACTTCCTGCTACTCTTCCAATATTAAAGTCACCTGAAGTATCAGAATTAAGGTTCCATCCTGCAGCATTAGTATTACTTTGTACTACATAAACACCAAAAGCAGTATTTGTAGAACCTCCATTAACAACACTTAATGGTGCTAAAGGATCAGTTGTTGCTATTCCAACATTACCTTCAGCACTTATCATCATCCTTTCAGCAGGAGTTGAACCATGATCCCTAGTACCAAAATGTAATCCTCCCCCATATTCGCCAGAAGTTGCTGTTTCTTTTTCTGACCAAATTCCTGCCCAAAATGTCTGTGCTCCTGCATCAGTATAATCTCCTCCAAATAACAATCCCCCTCCAACGCCTGCTGCTTGTGCAGAATCATCATAAATTAAAGTATTAAACCTTGAGGCTCCTGATGTAGTTACTACATCATTTAAGTGTAATTTTACTAATGGGCTTGATACACTTAATCCTACATCACCTCCATTAAAGTAAAAATCTTCTCCTGTTGTTTGAAATTCATAACTATCCCTATAATCAGTATTATAAATTTGTGTTGTTCCTGTAGTTGATAATGTTATACTATTATTTAATAGATTACCAAAGATAACTAATTTTTCATTATCCTGAAAGATTAATGTACTGTGTGTACTCCAACTAGGAATTGTGTTACCATAAACTAAAACTTCATACATATTACTTGCTTCAATAGGATAATCACAATTAACTAAATGATTGTTTGAGATTATAGTATTAGTTCCATTGGGGCTTTTTGTAGTATGATCTAATCTAATTCCACCACTTCCTGTTGCATTGACAATATAGTTGCTTGAGATTATACTTTCTCCACCATAATTTTCTAAGTAAATTCCATAAGTATGGTCTGGGAAATTAGTAGCTGACAATATATTATTATTAAGAATTTTAATTCTATTACTTGTAATTCCTCCACCTGAAATTCCATAATAAGCAGTTCTAATAAAATTATTTTCTACAATAACATTATCATATAATTCTATTTCTAAAGGATACCAACCAAAATTGATTAACCTATTATTATAAACATGTAACCCATCAATAGTATTTAATTGTATTCCAAAGGTTGGTGCATATTCATTTGTAGCATTATGTGTGTGATTTGCACTAGGATATTCCATTACTAAATCATGTATTTTAATATTTTCACCTCCAACTATCCTAATATTTCTATTATTAAAACCTGCTCTATCAAAATAACTTAATTCACTTTCAAAGTTTAAATTACTAATTTCAAAATTTTTAAGTGTTCCTGTTTCATGAACAAAAATAGAATTTTCAGTTCCAGTCATATTATGAAAAAGAGTTGTATTACCTTCTCCAGTTATTAATGTGTTATCCAAACTACTAATATTTATTTCTGAATTAATATAATATTCTCCTGATTCTATAACTAAAATACCCCCAACCCCACTATTTTTAATATTAGTAATTTGTGTACTTATATCAGCTACAGTATTAGCATAATATATGTTATTTACAGAGGTAAAATTATAGGCACCTCCATTTAAACAAACTAAAGCTTGTGGATTGCCTCCTTGTACTACACTTAATAAATCATTCGTATCCTTTGTAATAATAGGATCTGCTGCTGAAACTAAACTAATTCCAGTAAACATTATTAATAATAACATTATAACTTTTTTCATTTTTAATTAACTCCGTATTTTTATATTTATAAAAGTTCTCATTCTTCAACTTGTCCTGTTCTACTGATAAAACTTCTATCAATAGTATTAACTAAAAGTAATACTATCCACCAAATAAAATTGATTATACCTAAATTATTTAAATAAAATAAAAAGATTGGCATTGATACATTAGCATCTGCGAATACTTTATTAAATATTTCAGATAAAAACCAGCTTGTAAATTCACTAACATAACTTGTAATTAATAATAATAATAAAGTTCCTACAAATAACATTCCAAAGAATTCAAATATTCCTGTTTTGTTTGCTTGAAATGCTAACCAAATAGAAGTTACAAATAAGGCTATCCACATCATGAAAAAGAATAAATCATATGGAAAACTAAATGCGCTATAATTTGTAGCAAGTTGATCTATGCTTGCTGAAACTGAAGAATTTACTGAAGGAACTGTATTCTCGCTTATAATATCCTTTCCAATGTCTGCTGTTGGTGTTATTAAATATTGTTCTCCTCCTTCAAATATCAATAAACTAACAAAAAAATATGATACTGCAATTAATGCGAATGCTACTATTATACCCAATATATTTGATAAACCTTTTTTATTCATTTTCTTGAATCCTCCATAAGAAATTTAGCAAAATCTTTTGGTTTTTGAGTTGCAAATACAAAAGAAATGTTTCTAGCTTTCCTACCAAATTTAACATTTTCTTTTAATTGTAAATGTTTTTGATATTTTTTAATAGCATTAATCATCTGAGTTGCAATATTCTTTTTCTTTTGATTAAATGTTCCAACAGTAGTATTTCTAGCTTTCATTTTATTTCACCCCTAAGTGGTCTGTCTTGCATTAATTCTTTTATATTTACATCAATACCAAACATTTCTAATGTTTTTTGCCAACCAAATATTACTAAAATTAATGCGGTTATAACAAAAACCACTCCATATAATTGTAATACTAGTGTCCATAAATTAATTGCTTCATAATCTCTAAATAACATTATCGTAAATAAAGGTAAAAAAAATAATGTTGCATAAAGATAAATATTAGCAAAAAACTTAAACATAATTTTTGGAACTGTATCTAAAGGAAGGTCTTTTTGTAACCACCAAAGTAAACCGCTATACCCAATAATTAAACCAAATATCGTGAATTTAATAGTTAGGTCTTGCTGTGCATCAACAACTTCAAATACGAGCTCTCTAGTTGAGTTTGCTACCATTTATTATTTTTATAGTATTATTCTTTATAAATGTATCCAAAAATGGTTCTTTATTTCTAAACTCTCCACAAACAAATTCCGTTTGCTCAAATTCACTATAATTATTGAAATATTCATAATAACCATGTGAACATTGTACTTTAATGGGTGTATTTTTATAATCAAAATTAATATCACTAACATAAAATATTAAGAACATAATTGGAACTGAGATAAAAATAATCCCTAAAATAATAATTATATATTTATTCTTTAAAATATTCAATAAAGTCATCTTTTATATCATATAATCCAACTAAGGCAGTTATAAGAAAAGCCCCAAACATCCACTTAATTACTATAGGCTCAAACCACATAGATAAACCAAAGGCAATCGCCATCCCACAACTAGAACCAATACTAAAGAATTTCATAAAATCTGGCACTATTGCTTTTAATATTTCTTTCATTCTGGTATTACTCCTTGTATTACTGTTTGTGGTTTATTTATATCTTCTTCTAAAGTATTAGTAATTTTTTCAACATCTTGTGCAGATTGTTTAATATTGCCTGCTGCTTCATTTAATGTCTCTAAACAAGCCCTTTGTGCTGCAGCAATTTCACTTTGATCATATTTTGTAAATGCTTCATCATAAGCTCCTTTTGCTTTCATCATAAAATATCCTCCGCCACCTGCGAAAATTAATCCAACAACAACTAAAATGATTCCTGCAGCAGTTATCATTTTATTTGTATCGTATTTGTTTCTTTTATTTCTCAAAGCAATACTTGCTGATTTTTTCCTATTATCAGAAGGAACAAAAATATTTTTAGTATCGGTATCCCATTTAAAAGGGAAGAAAGTACTTCCTTCTCTTAAAAAATGAAAGGTAGGTTTACCTGTTTTATTAAATGACAAATATGAAGATTTATCATCAAATTGAAAACTTCTTTTCTTTGCTTTAAGTTTTAATAATTCATATTCTATGTCTTTATCATTAATATTATCTGTATCTCTATCTCTTTCTTTTTCTAAAATTTCTTGATATTTAGATATTAATTTATCTACTTCTTTTTCAGTATAATTCTTAAAATCATTTATTTGTTGTGGAAATATTTCTAAAAATTTCTTAGAATCGTTCTTTAAATAAACAACATGATCTTCATCATCTCTAAACCTTGCTGCATCAAAACGTGTTATTTCTCTTACTGTTCCACCTAATTTTTCTAATAATACTATTTCATATTCAGCTTTAGCAACTTCATTATCTTTACTCTCTTCTTGTTTTTTATTTTTTTTACCTTTTCCAAAGAATCCCATTTTTATTTTGTATCTAATTGTTCATATAATTTATTTACTTTTTTAACATATTGTAAAAATACTTGTCTCTTCATAAATCCAATATCTTTTGGATTAATCTTTTCTAATATTTGTTTATGATAAGTTAAAACCTCTAATAAACCAATAATTTCATTTTGAGTTATATTTTCAGGAGTAATTTTTGTCATTGTTTTCTACTTCCTCCAAAACTTACAATATTACTATTTCCTACACCTATTGACATTAAAGAATCATCTTTTTTATTTTCGTCAACCTCATATGCAACAGCTGCAGCAATTTGTCTTAGAGTTCTTGCTCCAAACCCATGATTAACATGTCCCATAAATATTTGCATAGCATGATCATAAATGTTAATAGTACTCTCTATATCTTCATCATCAATACTTGATTCCTCATAAACTGAAAAAATAAAATCTGTATTTTTTTCTAATAATAAGAACTTAATATCATCTTCAACCATATAACTAACCATATTTTGTTGATTAATTACTGATCGAAGTCTGTTTATCATAGAATTAATGAATTCATCTCTAGCTTTTGGTCTAGTAGTATAAACCCATTGACCATTTACTTTTTGATAACCTTTCATAGTTTTCTCTACTTCTTGAAGTAATTGTTCTGTATTAAAGAAATTATCAATCGTAGGTTTTTCAATTATACTCTCAGCTCCACTAGAATGCGTTTTATAAGTTAAATCATCTTCAGGAATTTCATCCTCATAAGGTTCTTCTTGAGACATATAACTCTCTTCTTCTGACTTTTCCGATTTAGTCATACAATGATTTTAGAATTAGATATTTATAAATTTATTTGTTAAATGGATGTAAGAAAGTTAATTATAATTAATTAACTCCACCAGATCCACTACCAGGCATTCTTCCTCTGAAGAAAATTGCTAGTAATACTGCAACAATAACTAATGCTGCGATTGTTGTATATGGATTTAATACTGTAGTTACCAAAGCTTCAAATGCAGTCAGTTGTGCAACAACTGCTGTATTTGTACTACTTGGTACAGTAACGTCACCGCTAATAACTGTATTAGCCATAACTCCAAGTACAATCAATCCTATAATTGCTAATGCATAACCACCTAATACAAGACCTAAAATTATTACTACAATTTTAGCTCCCATAGGTAATCCTTTAAATGTTTCACCAATAGAACCCATTGTAAATATATTATGTATTTATGTAATATATAAAGTTTTAGTACAAAAATAAAGAAAAGGTACCTTTTCCAATCGGAAAAGACAAGCCAGGCAATAAAATTATATTCTTTTAAATATATAAAGTTTTAGTACCATTAAATTTTTAAATATGAAATTCAATTAAAATATTGTGACAATGGAAAAGACACAACAACAAGAGTATTCTATCGAGTGGAAAAAACATGATGATTTTTTTGTTTCTTTAAATAGAAAGCTTGATGAAATAAGCACATTAGGGGAAATGTGTTACCAAGATATTAATAATTTATATGAATATTTTGCTAAAATTAAAAATTTATATAATAAACATAAAGCATATATCCAAAATCCAAATCAAATGAAAAAAGATTTAGATACTATACAAACAGCTTTATATGATATTAATTTAATGAAAGAATTAAAACAAAAAAAACCTGAAGCGGAAAGTTTTAGAATGAGAATATTTGCTAAACTACAAGAAGTATTAACACAAATGGTGGAAGATTTTACAGTACCAGAATTAATACCAAAACCAGTTAAAGTAGAGAGAGAAGAGTGGGAAAACGAAAAGGATTCAAAGAAAAAAGCAATGTACAAAACAGTACAATTATTATTTGAAAATGTCTAAAAGATTTAATATTGGAGTACAAATGAAAGATAAAGATGATAATTATAAAAATTTTTATTATCATCCAGTAATACATGCTCTTGTTAAAGGAGGAATAGAATTAATGAATGATAATAGACATTTCTTTGGAATTATTACTGGAAATGTTGGTGATGGTAAGAGTAATATTGCTGCACAAATTGTAGCTTTATGGGAACATTTACATAAACGTAGAATTAGTTTTGAGAATGTTACTTGGACTTCACAAAAATTTGTAGAAAAAACTGATAGAGATGATAATAAAACTTATGCTATTTGGTGGGATGAAGCTATAACTGGTGCTACTGGAAAGAAAATGGCATTAACTGCAGAGGGAGAAATGTTAAAAATTGCATTGGTTACTAAAAGGTTCAAACAACATTTTTATATATTAATTGTTGATGAGATAGAAGAATATTCTTGGAAATTAATTAAAATG
>Ga0099850_1000804_pt1 | contig 14616 bp, 15 predicted proteins | sample CB_VirMetaG_5_FD_79182 | JGI IMG/M metagenome (GOLD analysis project Ga0099850, IMG submission 79182) | Freshwater to marine saline gradient viral communities from Chesapeake Bay - CB_1508_1D Viral MetaG | ecosystem: Environmental > Aquatic > Marine > Coastal | place: USA: Chesapeake Bay... | reverse complement strand
ACTAATAGTATGTTCAAATTGTTTGCAGTCATGTGTTTCCTGGTCAACGGCGCGGTGGAGTGCACCGGCTACGATGACAGCGAGGGCAAGATATACCAGACATTGTCGGAGTGTGAGCGGGACGCCCAGTACAGGTTCTACGGGCTCACGGACATATTCACCCGTTATCAACAGCCTTACGAGCAGATCCTCATAGGTTGCGAAGAGATCAAAGACTAGTCCTTATAGACAAACATCTTGTCTGATCCACCGGCCATGCCAACTTCCTTGTAGTTCAAACTATCCATCAGTCGTGACAACTGATCCCTGTTCTGGAACCACTCCAGGCATATCAATGGTCTGAACTGTCGTATGGTGTGCTCCGCCCCATGGAGTGCGTCATGCTCTCCACCCTCGATGTCCAGATGTATGAGGTCACAGTCGGTGAGTCCTAGGTTGTCTATGGACAGCACAGCGATGTCGCCCGCGGCCGTGGTGCGTTCGAACATGCCAGAGTTGGCCTCCGACTGCTGGTCCGCCGGGTTGGTGATGCCCGATGTCTTCTCTGTCCCCGTGCCCAGGAACGCCTGGAACTTGTATATATTTTTGTACTGCCGTAAGTTGTGTGTGAGGCAATGGAAGTTGGTGTGTTCCGGTTCAAAGGTGTAGACAGTTTTGAACGCATCGGCATACTGTGAGGCGTAGACCCCGCAGTTGCCGCCGGCCTGCACTGCCACTCCCCTGCGATCAGTCATCCCCATGACCTGTTGTGGCAGGTCCCAGTGTCGCGTGGTTGCCCTCCAACAACGTCGATCATCCTTGGGCCATAACCAGCCTTGCCTTAGTTCTGTATGTCCGTCCATGTGATCTCTATCGGTTTGTACTTGCCCCTGGTTCCTTTCTCATGGTAGATGAGACGATTGTTGTGTTCTTTTAAATCTTGTTTGGTCTTCACATTTCTATGCCTTATCCACACCGAATGTTTCAGATCGTTGTAAGGTAGGCGTTTGAAAACTTTTTTGATCACCAACTGGTCAACACCTATGCGATCTGTTTGTTCTATGAGTTCCTGCATCATGACTGCTGACCTTCTAGCCTGTGTTCTTCTACCATGATGGAAGTTGCAGAATGTGGCCATCAGTCTCCCGTTGTACGTGGAGAATGCCATGTCTGATCTGAGAGTCTCTTTCTGTGCTTCATTGGGGGTTTTCAGGGCGTATGAATCCACGTCTGCGACGATAACCGATTGGTTCTCCAACATGTTGTAGCCCAACAGTATGAATCTCTGGGCCTGACAGTAGGTCTCATACGAGTAGGGCCATTTCAACACCGATTTGTCTGTAGTGCAGTAGGTGTAGGAAACATCAAGACCGTCTAGCCTCTGTATGCTGTTGTCCGATGGATCAATTAGGTGTACGTGTACTGGCAGTTTCCAATGTTTCTTATACGTTTTATAGAACCTTGGGAAGTATTTGATAAAGTAAAGATCATCGCAGGACGTGAGTATGAATCTCTCATGTGTGGGCCAATCGCCTGTTACATTTTTGAACATTAACTTAAGGTATTTGCTGATTCGTTAAGATCAAGTTGCCTTGCTATCTCATCACGATCATGTTGATTCATGTTATTGAGTAGTGTACCACTCAAAGCATTAATTGTCCTGTTGGCGGTGGTGATACCCAACTGAACACAACTCTTCTCGATGATCTGTTCTGCTGTGAACCTATCAAAGTTGGCGGTGTCTATCCTTGTGTCACGCTTGGCCTTGTTGGCCACAGCGTCAAAATCCGTGCTGTCTGTGACATCAGGCAGGCCACTGTCCGCCAACACTTGATCAATCACTGCACTTTTGTCTGAATCTGTGTCCGTCGTGTATATGGGATTTAGATTCGCCTGGTTTGTCTCATAGTCATTGAAGTAGGTCTGCCAGTTCGTGTCCTGAGCCACGTTGGCCATCAGTTTCCTAAGGTCGCCATCCTCGGCCAATGCAGAGTAAGAAATATAATCAGACAACGTGTCTATGTATGTATTCAAAGTTGTAAGATTTGAATTCTCTAATGCCACTTGTACGTTTATCTTTTCCCTTTGAGCCAACAGATTGTTCCTGTGTGTGAGGTAGGGCTCACTTGCCAATGCATTATTAAAGTTGGTGTGTGCTGTTGCCACTGCTGTTGCGAACGTGTCCAGCGTTTGTTGGAAATCTGTTGAGTCCGCGACCACGCTGTTGATAAAGTTCTTGAGGTTGTCATATGCAGTCTCCAATGCCGTCTCTGTGGCCAGGTTTGAATTCACAATAAAATTAATTGACTCCAACAGTGACGTGAACACAGGTGCTGAACTGTCCTCTGTTGTTATGAATATGTTGTTGAGAGTGCCTAAGTGATCATTCACTGCCCTCGATTTGTCTGATGCTGATACACCATATAGTTCAGGCACAAGTGATTGCACACTCTGTACATTTTGTAGTATTTGAAGTAATGTTGCTCCTTGATCTCCATCGTTTTCTAATGGTATGATAGTGCCATCTATTATGGTTGCACTGTGCCTAACGAGATCTCCTAACACCCTGCCCAGATTAAGATGTGTGACATTATTAATGTCGTCCTTGAGGTCATTCTTCTGCGATGTTGTTAAAACAGTGTTGCTGGCAATCGCAGAATCTAATTCAAAACTTTTTTGCACCCATCCAATCTTCAATGTATTGACCGCGTTCTCTAAGGCCTGATTTGAGAAATTTGGTGTGTTCTCAACAAGTGATAGGAGTCCTTTACTAACAGTCATGTCTATCCCGCGAACACGTCAGGTGAGCCACGCACCACTTTTGAACAACCTGTCCTGTCGCCTACCCTGCCGATCCTGATGCCTTCTGCCAACACGGTGAATGATGCCGTGATTAGTGTTTTACTGTGTATAAAACATACTAATCCTTTCCTCTTTAGATGATCGTCATTCTTGTGTCCAAAACCGCTCATTGGAATTCCATTCGCAAACACCGTGCCGAAAGCACCCTGCCTCTTGGGTTGGGTACAATGTTTCGGTCCTCTCTCCTGGTCTCCTTTTCTCGCTACTGCTGGCATACCAGTATTTATGGATGATTAAAACCGCTTGGTTTATAACTTAAATTTGCTGAATTGGCCTTTTTTGACGTCTTGTTTTATACCACCAACGATATAAGACTCGACCTCGGTTTCTTGAGGGGCCACCTGCATACCTTTTGATGATAGCCAGTGCTGTGTCCAAGGCAGTGGATTCTGTGTGGCCGACACGTCATATATGGGATCATAGCCGAGTGCCTTCAGTCTCTTGTTCGCTGTCCACTCAACATAGTTGCCCAAAAGTTTCTCGTTCAGTCCGATGATTGATCCATCCTTGAACAGGTATCTCGCCCAGGCCTTCTCTTCTTCTACACAGTCCTTGAACATCTGTATGATTGTTTTCTCTGTGCCTTTGATCGCTTTTGTCATTTCTGGATCATCTCCCTTGTGCCACGCCTTGATCACGTGTGTTGAAAGGTTCAAGTGTGTCGCTTCATCCCTTGCGATCAATGAGAGGATCTTTGCAGAACCTTCCATCAGTTTGAGTTCACCAAAAGCGAAAGTACAAGCGAATGATATGTAGAATCTAAGACCTTCCAAAAGGTTCACAGTGTTCATCGCTAGGTATAATTGTTTTTTCAATTCAAGCATATCTACTTTCTTACCTACTGCGTGATCTAAAGCCATCTTACCAAACTTGTCATATTCTTGTGTGACACTTTTTGCTCTCTTCAATATCTCTTTGTCGTCTAGGATGGTGTCAAAAACCTCTGCTGGATCTGAGTACACATTCTTCATTATGTGCGTGTAACTCCTTGAGTGTATAGTTTCGAAGAAATCCCAAGTGACTATGCAACCCTCCAGTTCCGGATTGGAAACGTATGGCAAGAACATTAGGCTTGGTCCTCTGCCCTGTACACTGTCCAACACTGTTTGATATTTCAGGTTTGAAGTGAATATGTGTTTCTGTTCAGGTCTGAAGTTCTGGAAGTCTGCCCTGTCCTTCTGTAGGGATACCTCTTCTGGTCTCCAGAAGTAACCGATCATTGTCTGATTCAGTTTGTCAAACTGTGGATACTTGAAGTCATCGTATCTCTGTATGCCGCCATCCTCTCCAAAGAACATAGGCTGTTTCAAGAAGTCAACTTTGCCCTGGTTAAAAACTGTTTTCGTCATAATAATTTTTGCTGTTAGATCATACAGGCGTCGCACTCTTCGCCATCAATCTGTGTGGGTGTACTTATTTCAGTTGTTGGATTTTCAGGCTCTAGTATAACATCCTCACCTTCGTCTTCTAACTGTGTTTCGATTCCCGCTGGTTGTACGTCCTCTTCCTCCCCTTTGAAGTCGTATGTGTTCTGGTAGTATGATGTCTTCCAACCAAGTTTGTATGCTGTCAGCATGTCCTGTGCCATCACTGACAGAGGTACTTCGTTGTTGTCGAACTGTAATGGATTGTAACTCCAGTTACCACTGATCGCTTGATCAAAATATTTCTGCATCATTGCCACAACATTGATGTAACCCTCGTTGCTTGGCATCTCCCAAAGTAATGTGTAATCATTCTTAAGTTTTGGATAACCAGGTGCTATCTGTTTCAATGGACCTTTCTTGCTTTTCTTGATTGAAAGTAATGCTCTTGGCGGTTCGATACCATTGGTTTCGTTACTAACAACGGAAGAACTTTCACTAGGCATCTGTGCAGACAATGTGCTGTGTCTTAGTCCGTATTTCGCTATGTCTTTTCTTAGGCTCTCCCACGCCATCCTCTGTTTGTGTGGTACGATCTCGTCTACGTCTTTCTTGTAGTGATCGATTGGAAGTAGGCCGTCCGCGTATTTCGTTCTTTCAAACCCTTCACACTTGCCTTTCTCCATCGCTATGTCGCAACTTGCTCTTAACAAATGATACTGGAATGCTTCTGATAACCTGTCCACCAATTCCCACGCTTTTGGATCGGAATACTTCACACCATTCTTGGCCAGGTAGTGTGCAAGTCCTATGTAACCAATACCAAGACTTCTTCTCTTCTTGGTAGAAACTTCCGCGGCCTTCACCGGATAGTCTTGGTAGTCTATTATCTGTTCCAGTGCTCTAACTGACAAATCACAGATGTTCTCTAGTTCACTTAGATCATTCAGCGCACCAACGTTCACTGCCGAAAGAATACAGAGTGCAATCTCACCTTGCTCATCGTGTATGTCCTGTATGGGTGTTGTTGGTAGTGTGATCTCTTGACACAGGTTACTCATTGAAACTTTGTCTTTGAATGAACTGTGTGAGTTACAGTGGTCAAGGTTCATTATGTAGATCCTGCCTGTCTCTGCTCTTTCTTTCAAAAGGTCAAAGAAAAGATCCTGTGCTGGAACAGTTTTCTTTGGAATAGTTTTGTCTGCTTCATACTTCAAGTACAAGTCGTCAAAATCTTCTGTACCAAACGCTTCATACAACCCTGGAGCCTGGTGTGGAGAGATAAGTGTGATGTCTTCTTCGTTCATGAATCTCTCATAGAACAATCGAGATATCTGTATCGAATAATCCATTCTTCTCACTCTGTTGTCCTCAGTGCCTTTGTTGTTCTTAAGAACTAGGATGTCTTCTATTTCTGGATGCCATATCGGGAAGTGCACCGTTGCGTTTCCGCCACGCACTCCATTCTGTGTGCAACATCTCACAGTTGATTCGAATTTCTTTAGGAACGGAATCACACCTGTGTGTTGGACCTCCCCGCCCCTGATCTTACTGTTGATACCTCTGATACGTCCTGCGTTGATTCCTATGCCCGCTCTTCTGGCGACGTACAAACCAATCGCCATATCGCTAGAAAAGATACTAGGAAGTGTGTCATCACTGTCGACTAGAACGCACGAAGCGAACTGTCTGATAGGAGTCCTCACACCTGCCATCACAGGCGTAGGTATGTTGATCTTGTGTAGAGATATTGCATCATAATATTTCTTCACGTACTGCATCCTCGTCTTCGCTGGATAGTCAGCGAACAGTGTCGCCGCGATCATCATGTACATGTCCTGTGGAGTCTCATATATCTGTCCTGAACTTCTGTCCTGCACGAGATACTTGTCACAGATCTGTCTAAGTCCTGCGTAAGTGAATTTGAGATCTCTTTCTCTCTTGATCCACGTATTGAACTTTTTAATTTCTGTTTTTGTGTACTTGTCTAGTATGGCTTTGTCATACACACCAGACCTTACGTTTCTTATAATCAGTTTTAATAATGGAATGTATTCGTACTGACCGTGTGCTTCCTTCCTAACGTCATAGGAAAGTAATCTCGCCGCGGCGTATTGATAGTTGGGTGTTTCAAGACTGATGAGATCGTTTGCAGATCTCACTAAAACATTTTGAATATCTTTTGTTGTCATGCCATCATAGAACTGTATGTTGGCATTCATTTCAATCTGTGACGACGACACTCCAGCAAGACCTTCACACGCCTCTTCAACGACGAAATGAATCTTGTTGATATCAAGGTCTTCTAGCCTGCCATCTCTTTTTTGGACTTTGATCGTACTAGAGTTGGTGTTCGGCATTAAGTTTTTATATTTTCTGTTTTTGATTTTTGTTTTTGTTGTATCCATATTTATCTAAATCCGTGTTTATAACTTTTTTTGTCTTTGTCTGTCACCTGTCATACGAATAAAATCACAACGTCGTTTTGTGTTTTTATAATCTACTAATATTATGACAAAAAAAGTTTTTTGTCTATCAGTTTATTAAGGTTATGCTATTATTGTTGTCTGGTAATCTATCGTTGCCGCAGTACCAGTGCTGGTAGTTGTGAACTTGAAGGCAACAGTTTCAGAACCACTGGTAGAATCTTTGTCGTCAAGGACCGCTGTGAGTTCCACACCGCAGTCGCTTCCGCTTTCAGTGTACGTGTCATCATAACTGACACCGTTGGTAGAAGCACTGACTACCAATTCACCTGTCCTGTCAAGCGTTCCTCTGACAATTTTGTATTTTATTCTTAAGCCTTTACCTGCAAGTGCTGGATATTCATTGATCGTAGTGGCCGACGATGTGTTGTCTGCAAGTGTTTGTGATTTTATTGCTTTGTCTTGTATGCCAATTCCCTGTATCTCTGGAGCGGCATTCATATGTGAACTACCATCTGATCTTCTTAGATCAGATCTCTCAAAGAAATCCATATGTGATGAACACTCATCGTTGTCATATTGTATCACAGGAACTTCATTTAGTGTTCCTATGCCTTCAAAATTATTTGCCACGGTGCTGGCGTACCAGTTACCTTGTGATATGATGTTCCTAGGTCCAACACCTGTGTCAGCACCTGCTGTTGGTTTTACATATATTGCCTGTTGTCCTATGTCACTCCAACTAGAACTTGCGAAGTGTATGTCTCTTGGACCATTTGTCAATCCTGCCGTGCTACCATCCATCTCTGCTCCAAGCAGTGCACCATAGTAGGCAGTTGAGAAATCGCAGTCATGGAATCTGATATTAGTAGAATCATTGCTGATGTCTACCAATCTCGCAAATTTAGTGAACTGACATTGATTGAAAATAATGTTAGTCGTTGTGTAAACTGCTGTAGACTCTGTGACAGTTATACATTTTGATGTACTAGCGTCAGCACCACCAGAGGCATAAGATCCTGTGAACTTGACATTGTTGAAATATGCTTTTGTAACCCTGTCTAATGATATTCCACCGTAAGCCACCGTGTTCCTTAATGTCATATTTGATATCTGTATTTGTGTTGGAGTTGTCGCACCTGAGTTTCCTATGTTGCTCCCAACGTTACCTTCGTCATCCTGTGTGACCATGACGGCGTTGTTCCCTGAATTCCTAATAATAGTTTTGTCTGGGCCTTCGCCTACCAAATGTGCGTAGGGTGGAATCTTGAGTGCGGCATTGATCCGGTATGTGCCGGCCGGGAAGAAAAGAATTCTTCTTGATCTGGTGTCGTCCTTGTCTGTGTCTGTGTAAAGTTCATCAATCGCATTTTGTATCGCTGTGACGTCTGCCGTGCTGTCATCACCTGTTGCACCAAAGTCTTTCACTGACACATAGTCATCTAATCTCTTTTGTAGTGTTCTCTGTTGAGTAGTCGTGATCGGAGTTGAGTCTGCGAGGTATCCTTTGTATGTGTGATTCAATGCTGTCGTGAATGCAGAACTGCCAGATGTCATTATTTCAGTGTTGCCCACAGCGGGAGCACCATCTGATACCGTACCGTTACCTATGAAAAGTCGTTGTTCATCAATTACCCAACCCAATTCACCCGCGGCAAGTTGTGGTAGATCCGTACGTTTACCTCTTCTATGTTGTATCCTCGAGATTTGTACAATGGGCATGATTAATAATTTCCTCTAAATTTTGTTAACATACAGTGTATTTATACCCGGTAATACTATGCTTTCAGGATAGTCAGCAAACGTGTGTTTCGCTCATGAAATCATACGTGGCTATAGATTGATCTATCCAGTTGTAATTCTTTGCAAAACTGTAGAATTTATCCAAACAATTATTAAAATTAGCAATTTGATTTTTCTTATCCAATAATGTTGTGTTCTTCACAGGAACGTCTAGTCCCATTTCTCCGCGTATGATTGATTTACAGGCACCTCTGTAATGCACCAATGTCTGTAGTTCTTTTTTATCAACGCCCACCAGTCCCTCACCTAAAAACATAGGTCGAGTGTATTTTCGTTCAATTTTAAGTATCGAGGCCATGGTGCTTGAAAACTTGTTTTTGAAAGTGTCTTTGTATCCTGTGATATTTTCACATACTGAATCAGTGTTGGTCACTAGGTCTTCGTAGAAAACTTTTGTCACAGTGTTGAAATTTTTTTCAACCCATTCTATGTATTTCACGTAATTTATGCATTGTTGAATAAACACATCTTCATCCACTTTGTTCAACTGGTTTACTTTGGTCTTGTCACGCTTGTTGTAAATATTCAGGATATCTGTTTCGGCGCTGATACTCATACTCATTGCCTGTTCGAAGACATTTTTCCTCACACACATTATTTTTTTATCATAAAAGCGATTTAAAAATGAGAAAAACTTTTTTTTCTGATCTAAGGGATCTTTTCGCCTGTCAAGGTGGTACTCGGCCAACCTACTGACCAAAGACAGATTTTGATCTTTTGCTGAAAGAATGTCTGTGATGTCAGTTAAACTTTGACCATACCCCAAACGAAAATCTTTCAAGACCTTCCCGCTATCTAACTTCAACCCGTTGGTTAATTCGTGTGTGTTGATGACATTTACATTTTCTATTCTAAGACAGAGTGTTACCAATCTCTGTAACAGTGTTGATCCAACACCATCGAGGGTCAATATTAAGATTTGCATCTACGTATTTAATGTGCCTTTGTTGTTGTCTTTTACAGTATTTGTTTGTAGTATTGTTCCAACTTGCCGTACCACTGGCCGACCCAGTGATCGTAGTTGTCTATGTCAAATGTCTGATATTCATTGTTCTGTGTGCATATGAAGATACGTCCGGTCCTGATCTGTGTGTCATACATCTTGTTGTGTGCTTCTGAGTATGCCACCAACTGTAGGAAATAGTCCTCTACCCATTCTTTTTTCTTGAGCCTACGTGCCTGCTTGAAATCCATTATCGCAGGTGCTCCCTTGTACACACCAACCAAATCAGTTGTCCCGGCGTACAGTTCTGGATAATAAAGTGAAACCTCTGATCCCCATACTTCACTGACATCGTTCAGTCCGTTATCTATTATCACGTTTGCCATCGCGTGTGCCTTTTGTTGGATGAGATTCGATCCTGGCGTCCTGTCCTCACCTTTCACGTGTTTCTCTAGGCTACGGTGCATCACTGTTCCTATGTTCGCTGATTCCGTTGTGATCTGTTGTGCCTTCTCCGCCCCCACCCTCTTACGCCAGGCGTGAAGGTGAGTCATGTCCTTGGTGGCACTCAGCACTGTCGTGACACTGGGCACCTGTCTTCCATCTGGTGTTTCGTAATGCCTCTTACGATCTTTGGTCACCCTTGCAATATCTGTGTATGGATATTTCTGATTGTAGACTATTCCTTTACCGTCAAGAACATCTTTTGGGATTTTCATACAGATAATTATATACAAATGGGCATTTCAAAGCAACCACCAAAACCGTTTCCTATTACCAAAGGACTTCCTTGCCAGTTGAAATGGACGCACAGCACGGTCTACCTCACAGACGGTGTCAGTGCCAGTTGTCATAGGGTCAAGGGGGATCCAATGGAGGTACGTGACGGAGAACTGAACTTCCACAACATACCTGCCAAAATAGAAGCAAGGAAGAAGATGTTGCAAGGTCCGTGTCACGGACGAGGATGTGAACACTGCAAAAACCTAGAAGAGGCAGGCGGCAATTCCGATAGGATGATACATTTGAATCTAGAGGGAACAACCGCACCACCAGAACTCGAAAAAGATCTGGAAGCAGTTAACGTTACACCAAGACAACTAGAAGTTTATTGGGGTAACACCTGTCAACAGTCTTGTATATATTGTGGTGCCCATTATAGTTCAACGATAATGCAGGAAGAAAAGAGATTTGGCAAATTTGATGTTGACGGTGTCAAATTATTTAATGGCTATAAAATGAATCCCAAAATAGAAGAACACACAGAACTCTTGTTCAAATGGTTTGAGAAGCACTTACATAAATTACACAAAATAATGGTGATGGGTGGTGAACCGTTCCTACAGAAAGAAACATTTAGGTTCATAGAGTTTCTTGAAAAGGGATCTTATCCTGACCTCACATTGGTGTTCTTCAGCAATATGAACATTGAACACGAAAGATTCAAAAGATGGATTGATCGCCTGGAAGTCTTACAACAGTCAGGTCGCTTGGATAAAATTCAAATATTCTTCAGTTGTGACGCTCTAGGGCCAGAGGGCGAATATGTGAGGACTGGTCTTGATCTTAAAGTGGCACTAAAAAACTTTGAACACATTTTACACAATACTACCATAGAGCAAGGAATAAACAGTGCCCTGACCGTGACGGCAGTGCCGGGCATGCCAAGATTGGTCAAGTACATCAACGAGTGTAACAAGATCAAAACAATTTATTGGAGCATGATGAAGGCCAACCAGCACGAGATAGGACCAAGGGAATATTTGTATCCTGGAATTTTTGGTAAAAAAATAAACCAATGGGGTCTGCGGGAGGCTGTTGAAATGTTTGACACAACATCACAAGGCTATCCAGACTCTGTAAAGCAAAATTACAAAACATATATGATGGGCATTATGAAAGAGTTCGAACATAGAGAACCAAGTGCCCTACGGCAAAAACAATTCAACATATACCTTAAAGAACTAGATCGTAGGAGAGGTACAGACTGGACAAAGGTATATCCTCAGATTTATGAAGAGGTTAAAAAGATATTATAATGTTTATCACACCTGAAAATCTAAATATCATTAACTTGGAGTTCACGGATTACTGCAACGCCGCTTGTCCCATGTGTGCGAGATTCAAATGGGATGGCACTCTATATGAAGAAAAGGTCAATAGCAACCATAACACACTGGAGGTATTGAAAAAAAATATTCCCATAGAAATAATCAATCAACTCAAGCGTTTCTATTCGGTTGGCACTTACGGTGATCCTGTCATGAATCCGGAGTGCGTAGACATATATAGATGGGTCAGGGAAAACAATCCTGATTGTAGATTGGGTATGCACAGTAACGGAGGTGCGAGGAATAATGATTTCTGGAGAGAGATTGCGGAACTAGGTGTACGTGTGACTTTCGGAATAGATGGCCTAGAGGACACAAATCATCTCTACAGGAGAAATGTCAATTGGAAAAAATTAATTTCGAATGTTGAATCATTCATCAGCAATGGCGGCAAGGCATTTTGGAAATACCTCATATTCAAACACAACCAACACCAGGTCGAAGAGGCCAGGAAGTTAAGCACAGAAATGGGTTTCACGGAATTCCACTCGCAGTATTCTGATCGATGGAAATCATCAAACTGGGTCACAGGAGAATTGATGGACGTTGACCGTTGGAGTGCAGGTGACTATGACATACAGAAGCCAGATACACAGAAAGACAACGCCAACAGACAAACCACTGTGGGCACTTATGATAATAATGAATTCAATTACAAGAGAAAGATAGTTTGTCAGATGGCGTCTAATTCCAACTATGAGGTATACATCAGGGCAAATGGCGATGTCCAACCTTGCTGTATGCTGGGAGATCTTGACGTACACGAAAGCAAGAACATAATAAGTGATCCAAAGTCTGTGAATCTGAATCACACCAACCTGGTTGATATTTTGAATGGAGAGTATTTCAAAAGACTCGATAAAGGAATCAACCTAGGGTCTAGTGACAGACTTAAAAACTGTTTCTACACTTGTGGAGTGAAGTAATTACTTCCTACGATTCATGGCTGATTTAGCCATCTTTTTTACAACGTCTGTTGATCCTTGATCGTCGTAATCCATCTTGGGATCCTTCTCTGCCTCGTGATCTGTCTTCACGATTATCTTCTCTTGGTCGAAGTCCGCAACCACGTTCTTGAGATCACCGTCTTGGTCATAGATCCTTTTGAACACATCATAGTTGAAAGCAGGATAACCTGTGTTGCTCATTATCTGTTTCACAGCATCCATGCTGATGTCACTGGGACTGTCCTTCTCATCTGCGTCACCTCGCATATTCAGTAATACGTTGATGATCGCTGATTCTAAGTCGCTGTCTGATTTGTTGAATTCGAAAAATCTCACGGGATTACTTCCCCGCTAGTTTGCTGTACAATCTGTTTGATGCTTCAAAAACTTCTTTGGATTCTCTTTGCTCTCTGCCTTCAGGCTCTGTGCCGCCTGCTTCAGCATCAGAGGCTCCAAACTCATCAGCCTCGACATCGTCTGTGTCTGAGTCCAGTGAGTCTAGATCTGTGTCCATGTCCATCGTGTCATCGGCTCCCATGGGTTCTGAAGCAACTTCCTCTCCGGTCAATATTCTTACACCGTTGTCTAGTTCTTGCCTAGTTGTTGATAAAGTCGCCTCTGCCTGTTCAATCGCTGGTTGGATTTTTTGTATGAAAGCATCCGCCTTGTCCGCTCCCATTTCGTCTCTGATTCTGTCTGCTAGTTCTAACATGCCTTCTGTCTTCATTGATGCTAGATCTTCCAAGTACCCTGTGACTTTGTCCATCATGTCCTTGGCCGCTAAAATTAATTCTGATTGTTCTTCAACACCTTCTTTAGTAAGCATTTTGCTTACAACTTTCTTCTCGTCTTGTGAAAGTGCCTGCCCCTTATCAAGTTTGCCTTTGGCACTGATCGCTGTTGATCCTGCTTTGGCTTCCGGGTCTGCCATGTTGCCACCATACTCAGCAAGTTTTCTTTCTGCGATCGCTTGGTTTATGATGTCTAACATCATTTGACTTTTCTGATACGAGTCGTCTTTTAATTCTTGTCCAAAATGTGTGTTCTGTGTGATCTCGTGTATCTTTGTTCTCACGTGATTTGCGTAATCTTGTAGTTCAACTTCATCTAACTGTGTTAGATCCATAGTCATATTGAATCTTGATTCAAATTCTTTCAATAATGATTCTGTCGTTACTGGTTTTGTAAGGTCTAAACTCTTCATACTGTGTTTATTTATTATCTAGCCTCCGAACGTGTCATTAAAGATGTGCTGTATTTTGCCCTTGCACTCGTCCGCTAGGCGGTTTGCGACGTCTAGCCTGTCCCAGTAAACGTCTTCCATAAGTTCGTCCTTCTCTTTCTGTGCTTCACGTATCATTCGTTTTGCATTCTGTATGTCAAACAGTTGTGATGCGTGTTTGGTGTCTAACTCCAATATATTGTGGGGAATGTTCTTGCCGTCTGCGAGGTAATGTGCTACGAGTATCGCGGTCTGTTTTAGGTTGATGTCTTCGTGTAATAATTTGGCCTCCATCATATCTGCTATCACGTACACATATCTAGTGCCTGTGTGCTTCTTGGGGACGATTGCGATGTTGCCTATCAGGATGCCCTTGGAGAACTGTTTGGGTAGATGTCGGAACGGCCTGCGGGCCTCTTCCTTCCGTGCGAGGTCCTGTAATTTGTTCTTGAGGCCATAGGCCTCAATCTGTTTTACCAGTTCTGATTTATTTTTTCCTGTCATTGGCAACGAACCTTATCTTCCTATTTAAAGCATATTGGGTGTCGTCGTCAAGTTTTTTCCTCACGAACACCGCCTTGTCCGCCAATCGCTTGGCCCTGTCCGCGTCCTCTGGTGACAGTTGCTTTGCCCTGAATGATTCTGTTGTGTGTTGCCTTATGAATTCCACGTCCGTGTCTGTGACGTAGACCTTGGCCTTGGGTGCTATCTGTATGAACATCTATTGGTGATTTTTTAGCCTGGCATCTTCATCAGGATAACCACCACTGTTGATAGTAAGCCTGCGACCACTGTGCCTGCCGTTGCTATGATTGTCTTGGTTGTTGACTTGTGACTGGTTGACATATCTTCGTTCATCTTGGCCAGTCTCATCTCGATCGCAGAAAGCCTGTCGTGAAGTCCCTTGTACCTTTCGGCACATAGATCCACGTGTGCTTCTAAATTCTGTTTCTCAAGTT
>Ga0099850_1000802_pt1 | contig 14621 bp, 25 predicted proteins | sample CB_VirMetaG_5_FD_79182 | JGI IMG/M metagenome (GOLD analysis project Ga0099850, IMG submission 79182) | Freshwater to marine saline gradient viral communities from Chesapeake Bay - CB_1508_1D Viral MetaG | ecosystem: Environmental > Aquatic > Marine > Coastal | place: USA: Chesapeake Bay... | reverse complement strand
TAAAACGATTGAATCAAGGAAACATCGTTTGAAGCCTCATCAACATAACACAACCTGTCGTCCTCAATTCCTTCCTCAAGGTTCAACCTTATGGCTTCAAGAACTGCTGAAAAGTGTTCAAGGTTCACATCATGAATAACTTCAGAGCAGGTTTCTTCCAAGTCAATGAAAACTCGATTCAAAAACAAGCCACTCAACTTCGCACAACCCAAGTCTCCAATCACCGTCATATCAACATCGAAGGAAGTATTCGGACAAGCAACCGTGTAGGTCATGGTTCCTAAACCACCCCCCTTCAATTTCAAAACAACCATCCCTGAATCCTCAACCTCGGTGTAGTCATGGGCAAAATCAAAAACTTCACCTCCCAAAACCGAAATATCACCGAAGAGGTATCTGATGAGGTTCAAATGATGAACGAACTCATTGAACAAAGGCCCACCTTCCTTTGCTACTGTGCCTCTCCAATCAGAACCGCCATAGTATCCCTCGTTTCGATTCCAAAAAACATTGAATGTGAGTATCCTTGGGTTCCCTACTGCACATTCGATTTGTGCTTTCAAGTCTGCGATAGAATCCAAAAACCGAAGTGGATAATTGACGAATAACGGAGTTCCCGTTTCTCGTTGTTTGATTTGAATCAATTTTGCTTCATGGGTATTCAAAGTCAAGGGCTTTTCTGCTAAAACGGGAACCTTACTTTCCAAGCAGAAATCAACCATTTCATAGTGAAGATGATTGGGAGTCGCCACAACGATTAAATCCAATGAATGATGATTCACCATTTCCTCATAATTTTTCCACAACCTGACAGGGAAAGGAACTTGTTCAGAGTCCACATAAGGGTCGCAAATAGCGACAAGTTCCATGTTCGGATTGTTCATGATGTTTTCTGAGTGCCTTCTCCCAATGTGTCCGAAACCAATAACTGCAACCTTCAAGCCAACACCTCCTTCAATGCTGAAACCACCTGTTCAGCCTCATCCCAAGTCAGGTATTGGCTGATAGGGATTGCGATGGTTGTGTTTGTGATTCTTCGAGCCACAGGAAAATCCGCAGGACAGTAAGGAGTTCCATTTAGGTTATCCATCGGCAAATCAGTAATCAAAAATCCATAAGCAGGAGTGGAGCCAATGCCTCTTTCAGCCAACTCACGAATAACCCTGTCTTTATCATGTTCCAACAATTGAACTGAAAACAAGTGAAAAGTGTTCAAGTTCTTGTCAGGTTCATTTTGAATGGGCAATCGAATAACTCCTTCGGATTCCAAAGGTTTCAGTTGTTCCAAGTAATACTCACCAATACTGTTCCTGTAGGCTTGTTGTTCCTGAAACTTAAGGAGAAGGTCATGTGCAATAGCCGCCTGAAACTCGCTGATTCTGAAGTTCCCTCCCGAACCTAAAACGGGAGTTCCATCAAACCTCCCATTGTCTCGCCATCGAATAAGTTTTTCGTGAAGTTTTAGGTCGTTGGTGGTGATGAATCCACCATCTCCTGCGGCTGACAAGTTTTTCGTAGGGTATAGCGAAAAGCAACCCAAATCAACGCAAGGATGCGCTCCCGCCAAAGCCCCATCAACATAGGTCCCATAGGCCTGAGCGCAATCCGAAACCACCTTGAATCCATATCTCTCTTTTAGGTCAGCCAATGCACCCATATCCGCACCTACTCCGAAGATGTGAACAGGGACGACAACATCAATGTCCTGATGCTCACCTAAAACTCGTTCAGCATCCTTCATATCCATGCAGTAAGTATCAGGGTCAATGTCGCAAAAAACAACCTCCATACCTGAGAAAATCGCCGCCATCGCAGTAGCAGAAAATGTGAAGGGGGTCGTGAGGATTTTCTTTGCTCCGAGGGCCTTGTATGAGAGCAGGAGGGCGGAAGTTCCCGAGTTCACTCCGATGGTGTGGGCCACACCCAATTGTCGGCAAACCTCCGCCTCAAACCTCTTTCCCTCAGGACCATTTACGAATTGTCCTGAGTCAATAACTCGACCCAATGCAGACTTCAGCAACTCTTCATCATACCTTACAGGAGTTCTCGACACCATGCTTCAAACAACTCCACAGACCTATTTAAACTTCACCTTACTTCCAAGACCTTTCAACCATCCATTCAGCCATTCCGAGGATAAAGTTCCCAATCAGGAAACCAATGAGAATCCACTCCCACATGAAATCACTCACTCTCAAGCAGGTTCAGACTCTCCTTAGGCGATTCAAAGACCTCGTTCCTAAACTCAACGAAACAGGGCCGTGGTTGGAGAATCAATTGATGGTCGCAGGTCCCGAACTGTTCATCAGCCCAAGCAATAAACCTTCTCAAAGGAACGAAAAAAGGAGAAGTAATTCTCCCTACCCAAATCCTAAATCTCATTCAATCACCTAACCAAAAAATCAAGAGACAACCTCTGCGAGAGTATCCATAGGCCTCATCAGAGTATCATCCTCCAACCACACATTGTCGCAAATTGTTTTCACCGCAACACCAAATGCTTCAACCTCATAGGCATAGTTCCAACCCATAAGTTTCACCTTGGAGTTCTTTGAATCTCCCTTGGTCAAAGTCCAAACAATGATTGCATCATTCCGAACACACTTTTTCAGTTGTCGTGGAGGAACCATTCTCTTGAACTTCTTCCATTGGTGAGGTCGAAGACCCTTCACTTCAATCACATGATTGTTGCAGAGAATGTCGCCCTTCAAGCCCGACGCTCGATATTGCTTGAAGTTCTCCAACAAAACGGCACCCTCGACGGATTCTCGGAGCCACTTCGTAGTTGCCACCTCTGACTTGACACCAACCAAATTACTACTCACCTTGTTGTGGTTGTATTGCCCCGAACCCATTGTATTGTTCCCACCGTAATACTCAACAATTTCAAGCGCATGGCCTTCGCACCACGCCAATTCATCTTCAGATAATTCCACAAATAACGACACATCTTCACCTCGTTGTCAAGTGCTAAAACGCCACCACTTATCAATGTTTCGGAGTGTTGTCCTCTGCAACTTCCCAATGAACCTCATACTCTTCGTCCATCCTAAAAACCTCTTGGGTATCAACATACTTCATGACATAAACGATGGCTTCACCGAAAAAAACATCAATGTCTATCAAATCAGCCATCCTTTCAGTATGCAGATTTTTTGCCCTCAAAATCACATCACTCATCAACAATCACCTCTGATTGACAATTCAAGCAACCCACAACAGTTACCCACGAATCGCACCCCTTAGTATCGCACACATAAGGAATAAACCCACACATTTTACTCATCCTCCTTTGACCAACAATCAGGGCAAAAATCCCCATCAATGAGGTGCATCGGCAAACAACTCCTTTTACAAATCGAACATTCCACAATCATTCCTCCCCAAGTTCCAATTCACAGGACGCACAAACTGAATCTCCCTCATTTGTTTCTTCTCCACAGACCTCACAACAAAGAAGGCCACAATTATCCTTGGTGCAATCGCCAATCAAATGTTGCCGACCATCACCAAGGTAATGCTCACACCAACAATCGCATGAATCACTTGAATTATGACCACATTCCAATTTAGGGTCATGATAATCATCGTAGGCCTTCCAATCCATTCCATCAGGATAATTGTGCATAATGGTGGGTTGTATCAACACCTATTTAACGGTGCCGATATTCTGAACCAATTCTTGAGGGTGAATGCCTTGTTCCCACATCTCTTTTGTGTATGTGTATTTTTGCCCATCAAATCCAAATCTGAACTTAGGCTTCTCCAACTTGACGAACTGATACCTCAAACAATTTTGAATCCATCTCTCAACTCGTTCATGGTTGATTTGCCAATCCATGTATTCCTTGAAGGGGGGTTCTTTGCAGTAAGGTTTTTTCTCCAACTTGATTTCAATATCTTTATCAATCAAATACAGATACCGATAAGTTCTCGTTTTGAACTTCCTGAACCGCCCATCGAGCATTTCCAAGTTCCGAGTAATCACCAAAGGCCTCGATGATGTGTGAAAAACCATCTCATGAAAGCACCTCATATTTTCCACATCCTCGAAAAACTCAGTTTCATGAAAGCCATAGAAGTTGAAGTTGCTCGCTTGATAAATCGTCCCACAACCTAACCTTCCATCAGCAAAAGACTGAATCACTCGGATTTCAGGATGATACCTTTTAATCAACTTGATGCTCTTTGAAATCAGCAGACTTTCTGCATTTTTTTTCAGTTCATCATCAATCCACAACCGATTCAATTCAACAATTTCATTCTGCTCCAAAGACTCGCTTATGCTCTTGTAGGATTTCGGAACCTTCATCGAACCATATGATGCAACTCCCAAAAGCCGACCCTCTTTGAATACTCCTACATTGATTTTACCGAACATATGATACCAAGACTTTGAGTAGTGGTTTTCTTCTATCATTTTCTTCGCTACTTTCTTCTCCACAAAATCAAAATGGAGCGTTCCATTGTTTTTTGTTTCAGCAGTAATCAGATATTTTGGTGGCGATTCTTCCTTTTCTTTAGCCTTGGACATGGGAATGACCACCATAAATCAGAATGTGTTTTTGACCTATTTAAGAAGTTCTCTTGAAGGACAATCCACAAGACCTACATACAAGAGTTTTCGAGTCAATATCGCATCGCCTTCGACAAGGACCTACCTTTTTTTGGGAATCATTCGTCATTCAAATCACCCAACCCCTTGAACCATACTGATTCGGAAGGAACTTCAGATAACGATGTAGCACCTTTACCGAAATGAATGATAGGTTCGTCCACCCCGACTATCCAATCCCTTTTCAGAGTTGCATCCTTTTCTTTGAGGTGGTGAAAATAAGCGTCCTTGTGAGTCAAAATGATTCCATCATCGTTATGAACATACCTGAATGCGAACTGTGCGTCTGAACAACTTCCCGTATAGTCCACTTGAAAGGGATGCCTCAGCCAAACTTCTCGCCGCATCCCTGTGAATGACCATCCTGCAAAATAAGTCCTGAATGCACCTTCAGTTTCTTCGACTTCTTGGATTCTCATGAAGCCTCCTTTGTCTTCATCATGACCTCCATAATTCACCCAAGCAGGAATGAAATCATCATCAATAAGGACTCCACGAAATTGTTCATCAACAATTCCATGTTTTTCGGCCCTCTTTCGGTAGTTGAACATTCCTCCGAGCGAGGGGTGTCCTTTGATGTGTCCCGACTTGATTTTTCTTGTCGAGATATTCACCAAATCAGATTCTTGATAGAGTCGGCAATATCCTGTAACCACATCGGAATCATTCAACAAAGGTCTGAGTATTTGGAGGGGCCTCTCATCCACCAAAACATCATCGGCAATAATCCAATACACATCATAGTCAGTCTCTTGAATAAATCTGTTTAGATGCACCTCCAACTCTTTTTCTGTGTAGCCCCTAAACCAAACCTTTTCAATGTTGAGGTTATTCAGGCTTTCGATGGCCTCAGGAATAACCCTTGGTTGAAGAATCATCAGGACCTCAGAAATCAAAAGACCACCTCATATTCAGACCAATCACCTTCAAAATAAGGCCTCCCCCCATTTGAAACCAACCAAAGGTGTGTGATGATTTCAACAAGGGTTCTCATCCGTTCCTCATCCTTGATTTGAACTCTGTTATCGCCCTTAACCCTCATGGTTTCTTCTAACCGAATGCCTGAAGAGCCTCCTTTGTGAAAGACCAATGGGCAGATGAACTTTACACCATAACCTAAACTCGTCCATCGGTGTCCTAATTCACAATCATCGTATTCTTCCCTCATGCCGAAATCATTCCCACCGATATTCATGAATGTTTCTTTGCACACACTCATGGTGGCTCCAACATAAGTCCCAATAGGAAGTTCTGCACCCCAAACCTTGTCTTCAACGAACTCCCAAGAATCGTCCCAAAAAAAGCCTGTTCGCTTCACCAACTCAGGAAAGAAAACGAATCTATCCTCAGGCCAAAGCCATTTATGGGGGTATTGAGGATGAACATGAGCAATCCTACTCATCAACATCATTTCAGGTTCAAAAAACTCTTGGTGGTTCTGCACATAATCAGACTCCACCAAACAATCATCAGCCATGAAAATCAATTGCTCTCCTGTCGAAAACTTTGCACCAATGTTGAAGCAAAGTCGGATTCCATAACCCTCAGAGTAGTGCGAATTGAAAATCCGAATCATAGGCTCCTTCGCATACTTGGATTCCTTAAACCATTCGATAGTAGCATCACAACCATCAGAAACCACGATAATCTCCATTTCATTATCAGGTTTCAATTCTTGAGCCAAAAAACAATCGAGACATTCAGAAAGGTAATCAGTTCGATTGAATGTGGGAATAATGACTGTGGACTTCATTCTTCTTCACCTCCCAAAGAAGCCCACGAATAACTCAGCATCCTTTTTATTCCTCGCTTACCTGAAAAGCGGTGGAACTTTTGTAAATCTTCAAGAATGTGAGAATCTTGTATTCCTCGAATAAAATCGTCATCATTCTGAATATCGCCCCCATCAGACCGACAACCTTTTAACTGATGATAGTTCAATCCACCGTAGGTGCAAGGATTCCCCCAAACTTTCAGGTAGGGGTAAATATCCTTTACAACTACTGAACCCATTCCAACCATCACTCCTGCACCTACTGTCGTGTTTTGATGCACCATTGAACCCGAACCAAGGTTTGCTCGGTCCTGAATCACACAATGACCTGCGAGAATTACCTTGTGAGCGATAGTTACATCATCACCCACCAAACAATCATGAGATACATGAACTCCCGCCATCACAAAGCAATTATCTCCAATCGTGGTGGGTCGCTCATCGGTTCCTGCCGTGATTACGCAGTTCGGCCCAATCACAGTATTGCTCCCAATGACAACTCCATGCTTACTCCCCTTTGATTTGTGTTCAGGAGGACTCCCAATGACCGTTCCTGAATGAATAATGGTGTTGTCTCCAATAACCACAGGAGGATAGATGATACACCCCCGTTCAACATAACTTCCTTTCCCAATGCTCACAGGCGAGCCGACTAAATCTGCTTTCGGATGAACTCCCACATTCTGCACCTCAAAACTTCACATCATCATTTGCGTGGAATGAAACCACCTTTGCTTCTCTGTTTTGAATGTTGTATAGCGTCAGGTGTCCCTTCTGTGAGGCATAACCGAGCATATTCATGAAATCTGTTTGACCTTGCATCGTTGAGGAAACCACACAAGGAACCCCCCGATACCACTCGAAAGCATGACTGTGGGTGTGGCCCGTAACGAAAATATCAGGAGGGTTGTGAATGACCATCTCATCAGTCTCTTCAGGCGACAAGGCACTTCTTTCACCCCATTGGGGAGTCATGTGCCTTTTCTTCAACATCTCTTTCATGCCTTCGACTGAATCCTCGTAAGTAACATGGTCAATCTGAGGGATAATGTCGTCCATCCCTTGACCATGATAGGCGAGAAGGTCAATTCCATTCAAGTTCACCCTTGCAGGATTGCCTGTGTGGATTGCCGAATTAAATTGTTGTTGAATCGTTGGCTCAAGCATAGGTTGTGGTTGAGCAGGTCGAACTGCATCATGATTTCCGGGCAGGATAATTGGAGTGATGTGGTCAGGCAACTCATCAAGTTTCCTCGCACAAAACTCATATTGCTTGTAGGCGTTGTCAAAAATCAAGTTGTTTTCTTGGCCGGGGTAAATACCGATTCCATCACAAACATCTCCCGCCATAACGAGATATTTGATGTTCTTTGCGAGTTCATCCTCATTCATCCACTTCACCATCTTGTCCCATGTGTCTTCAAGGAAGTATTTTGAACCCATGTGAATGTCAGAGATGAAGGCCATCGAAACAGGGTCATAATCTGCCCCTCCCTTGTTTTGGTTCCGTGGGGCAATATCTCCAAACTGAATCCTATCACACCAAAAAATGTCGCTATCCTTCCCGAAACTGCCTGTGATTCCGATAACATCATCCACCACAAGCGTCTGCGATGCAGAGTCTTCCATTCGGACAAAAGCACTCAAGGTTCCTGTTTTGTCTTCCACCTCAATCATCAACCCTCCTGACTTGGTTCTCCGTTTGCTCATCACCAAACCGATGAGGTTATACCGATGGTTGGTCCGTCTATCCTTGAGGATTTCAGAGATGGTTTGAGTTCCTTGGAAGCCGCATTGATACCGAAGGACCTTGTGAATAGCATCATACCTCTCTGCGAAAAGGTTCACAATGTCCTCGACACCACTCCCCTTTCGGTTTTCTGCTACGGCAGTTCCCAAGGTGATTTCATCTGAATAATCAGATGCCTTGCGTTCCCATGCAGACTTCAAACCCTCATCAACCTTCCTTGGCTTTAGGGTAGGAATATCAACCATGTATCTCACATCACGAACAGGTATTTAAGTTCAATGATTCAAGAACAAACTCAATTCATCCCGAAGCGCATTCTCAGCCTCTTCCGCAACATCGAAATTGTCGGCTCCTGTAATGACGCATCTCCCACTTGAGAAAATCAAGAAAACAACACTTGGTTCATCGAGTCTGTAAATCAGGCCGGGAAACTGTTCGGGTTCATACTCAGTTTTTTCAAAAGGAAGATTCAGCATCAAAGTCGAAAGGTCAATTTTTCCTGAAACGAGAGTGGAGAGGTCAGCCGTCATCACGATGTTGTGAATATCATATTCACAATCCTTTTTCGGCCACAATTCAAAATCATGCCCTTCAAGGTCGTTCCTCAGAGTTTCAAATGCAACTTCAACATCTTCAACGGATTTTGCACCTGTGGCTACGGCCTTCCCACTCCTAAATAGAAGTAGGCAAACCTTTGGCTCTTCAACTCGATAAACCATTCCGGGGAACTGTTCTTGAGAGTAGTCAATCATCAGTTCATCTGCTACTGCATTTACATCAATGTTTTCAGCCAATCTCATAGAGGCAACGATATTCACTACTTCAGCCATGAAGTCAAATCCTCTCATGAGGTATTTAAGGGTTTGGGTCATTGATGGTGCGAGGTTCAACGGCATAATTCAAACATTGGATTCTGCTGAGTGTGGACCCCCAATGAAAAAGGAAAACGGAATCACCTTGCGCCCAAGGGGTTGAACTAATGGGGAGAAGTAGCGTTGCTTTATCCATGATTCCACTCCAATCATACACATCGAAAATTATCCCACTTCCTTGTATTTTCATGAAGCAATAATCAGGCCTCGAATGGCTTATTCTGAACAAAAAGGCAAAAGAAGTTGAAGGTGATTTGGATTCATAGGTGAGTTCCCTGTAGTTGCTCAAAAACAAAAGTTGGTTCATTTGAAGTCCTTCCGAGAAATACTGAGTTGCGGCACTAAGCGAACCTCCACCTCGATTCGGAACCTTAGGGTTCGGCTTTCCTGCGACTACAGGTTGTCTTTGGTATTCAATTGGCAAAAAGCCATCCAATTCAACATTCGGGACCTCTCCCTTCAAAGCAGAATCGTATAGTTCGGTAAAACCTTGAAGTGTGGGTCTTAAGTCGGGGTATCTTTCTGTATCGTAAATGAACCTCTTATTCCGAATCCTCTTCAAAATCAACTCAGAGGACCAAGGATTCCGTCCCTGCTCGAACCTATCGAAGAACAACGATTCTTTTCCAAGGCTTAATGGAGGGTAATAGAATCCCGGTCTCGGTAAGGCTCTCTTCAGGGCGAATGGATTCCCTCTTTTTGTTGAGTTTGGCTTGTATCGTTCCCTCAAATCTGCTATCAATTTCACTTTTGTATCTCTTACTACCGACGACTCCGCATGGATGGGAAGAGGCTCAGAATAGCAGAATGTTAAAATTGAGGCAACCTTCCTGACGAACTCTTTGAAATCACCGTCAGCAAGCGAAGAGCCAAAGAGAGAGTCGAAACTCCGATGGAAATGGAACTGCATAATCAAAAAACGGAGTTCTGACATTTAAGGGTTTCTCAATTCTCACCTCTTGAGAACCGTGAACGGTTCGACACCATAATTCAAACATTTGATTTTTCCATGTATTGAGTCTCCCCATTCAAAAAGGAAAACGGAATCACCTTGCGCCCAAGTTGATGAGCCAACTTCGAGAATGGAGGATGCTCTCCGCCTTATTTCATCCCAACCATCCTTGAAAACATAAAACCTAACCGACCCATTGGTTAGTTTCATGAGGCAATAATCAGGATTTTCGTGGCTTATTCTGAACAAAAAGCCAAAAGAAGTTGAAGGTGATTTGGATTCGTAGGTGCAATCCCTGTTGTTGGTCAAAAACAAAAGTTGGTTCATTTGAAGTCCTTCCGAGAAATACTGAGTTGCGGCACTAAGCGAACCTCCATCTCGATTCGGAACCTTAGGGTTCGGCTTTCCTGCGACTACAGGTTGTCTTCTGTAAATGATTGGAATAAGCCCCTCCATCCTAACATCAAAAAACTCCCCCTTCAAAATGGAGTTGTAGGTTTCTGTGAATGCTTGAATACTCGGCCTTGCTCGTCTAACGCCACCCAGAGGGCTTCGTTGGTTTCTTATCACCCATTCACAGTCCGTCCGAATACCGCTAAATGAAGTAAAGAGGGAACCTGCATAACTCTCCAATCTATCGAACTTATTGAACTGAAGAGTAATTTCAGAATCGGTGGAAAGTGGAGGATAAAAGACTCCGGGCCTTGGAAACCCATTTAACACATCTTCAAATGAAGTGTTATTTTGAAGGGCGGCGAAAGCACCAATTGTCGCCACAACTCTATTCAATTCCCTTATTTTTTCTTTTGCTCTCGTCCCTGAGAACAAGGATGGATAAGGAAGAGGCTCAGAGTAGCAGAATGTTAGGATTGAGGCTACCTTCCTAAACAGTTGCTCAAAATCATGTGGCGGAGTTCGACCCGGTTTGAGAAATTGAGGGTATCTCATGATTGAATCAACGCTATAGCGAGGAATCATAGTCAAAGGAAAAGAGTTCTGACACTTAAGGATTTCCCAATGTGTGTGGGTGATTTGAACCGCAGATTGGGCAAATGTCGAATTGATTTGGGAATGGATTCTCACAAGAACGACACCGAACAAGACCTTGAATCCTCAACATTTCTGAGTCGGACATTTCATAGGAGTCTTCAGGGATGATGCTTCTTTTCTGAGGCTTGATTTTTTTCCCACCTCGGGGCCTTTCCTTAAGGCTTTGCCCATCATAATCATCATCTCGGGTAGGCTTCCTCTTTTTCGCCATATCAATCACTCAGATTCATCATTGAAACTCAAACTCAAGTAGTTGATGATTTTATCGTTGAGGACGGTTTGATTCCTCATGAATGTTGTGATGTAATTCAAGAACCACCAAACCGTCGCCCAATAGGTGATGACAAGAATGGCCGTAAGTCCGATGAAATCCTCACTCATTGTAATCATCTCCATCAAAATCCGCATCATTGTCATCATGAGGGGAATGTTTAAATGTGATGAATAACCCATCCCCATTTGCTACGCAATCATCGCAATCGCAATACCCCTCAAGGAAGGTTTCAAAGTGATAATGAATGACCTCCATATCGTGAATGCCTGTAATCTCAACGAAGGAATCCCTGAATTGAGAAAACCGAGTGATGTATTTCAGCACCTCAGTATTCCAATAAAAATCAGTCATTCGACCACCTCCATCGGGGTGAAAACTTCAACCCTCCAATTCACAATGAACCAATCTCCGGGCTTATCGTCGTTTAAATCATCAGAACCTTCCGAATTGGCTATCAAAGAAACATTCCCTCGAAGCCAAAGTTCATTGAAGGTGTAGTTTGAATTGGTGTTGGTGGGTTCATAGGACCAAAGAACGACGCTTTCATTCCCTTCGGTATGCAGAATGGAGAGATTCAAATTGCCCTTCTCCCACAACATAGGTTCGTGATACAGATACCTCCACATAATGTGAAAATTAACAGAACCATTGACTGAAACATCAGTAGTGTTTCCTACCGACATAGGATAAACATTGGTGTGCTGATTCGAGTGATTGACATGGCTCAATTCAGAAGTCCAAGTTGAATTGTTCTGAATTGGAGAAGCATTCTCTTCCGAGACACAACCCGTAATAAGCGTCATGAGAACAACCATCAATACTGCAATTCGACTCATTCAAAATCCTCCCAATCAGCCTCATCAATTTTGAAAGACATTCTCCCACAATCATCACAATCTCCATCGTAATTCGTTGGCTTTACTGAATCCGAAACTTCAATGATTCCCTGCTCAAAAACACAAAGCGCACAGATATTCAAAGCATCAACAATGATGGAGCCATCCGATTCAGCACAAGCATACATTCCTGTATCTGATTTTCCAATTCCTCTCCGAACAATCTCTCTTTCTGCCGCATTCCACCTTACTTCAACATTACTCATGCTCTCGCCTCGGAAAAAAAATTATGGATACACCCTTATGAACTTTACTCACTCGAAGCCTCAGAGGATTCTTCATCATCGTGGTGGTGGTGGTTTCCGTGATGATGTGTGTGTCCGAGGAATACTGCACCTGCCACCATTGTCAAACCACCAAATGCGGCCAAGGATGCGGTGAGGTAGGCTCCCTCATACATCGCACTCCCAAACTCAATGAAGTGCATGGCTCCATGCAAACCCAATGAAAGTTCAATAATCCTCAAAAATAGTTTCTTCAATCTCTTTATCATCGTAATCATCTCCTGCCCTCAATTTTTGGACTCACTCCGCCCCCCACATAACAATCGGGACACAATCCATTGATTGAGAGTGCAGGGCGAGGCCACATCACCTTACATGAGATGCACCGTTTGAAGGAATAATCAACCATCAGAAATCCTCCATTGGAGTGAAGAGAAGGATGCTTCGACCACAACCACTACAGGAACCATTGGATACGATACCCTCGCCATTCATCCCATAGTCCTCATAGGTGTCATCACCGAGCCAAATGAAATGGCCTCCACATACACAATCCCAATTAAGCATGAGGCTCACTACTCCCATCCCATTCTTCCCAAGATGATGAAGTTTCACTATGGTCTTCCACCTCTGAAGTGTGCAAAATTACGGCCATCGTATCTCCTACCTTCCCCATCATCTCAAAATAATGGTCGTAAAGGCTAACCAAAATCCTGTTGTTGAAAAAGTTCAAGTATAGGCTCCGAAGGCCTATGATGAAGTTCAAAAGAACCATGAAAGAAAGAGAGTTGATAACCCAAGAGTCCAAATCACTCACTCCGATTAAAACAGGAATCACAAAACAGGACCATTCGGCTAAGGGCAGGACTCCCACACCACGCCAAACTGCAATCGCATTTTGCACATCGAATCAACACATATCCTCGGTCAGAGTTCATGATTTATTCCTCCGAATCATCTGACTCAGCAAGCAAAGTGAATTGGCCCTCATCAGGGGGGGCCAACGAACCCATCTCTTCTGAAATCCGTTGAAGTTGCTTTTTTGTGGGCTTCCGCCGAACTCTGAAGCCTCTCCGACCATCATTGATGAGCCTCGAAACATCAGGAACCTTGTTGATACTCTTTGAACCTACCTTGAGCATCGAAACTGCGTTCAACACATTTCCTTGTTCATCATATTCTGTGCAGGACCGACACAAACTTCGGTAATGCCGTGTTTCTTCGCAATTAGGACACCTATATTCATTCCTCATCATTCTTCCCCCTCTGTGTTTAACATCTCTTTCCTAAATACCTTCAGATTGGCCTCATAAATGAGGGAACAACTTCCGAAGGAATTGGATACATCATCACATTCTGCAAGTGAAATGATGCTCCTATCGTCAGCCAAATCACATACAAAATCAAAAAGAATCTCAGGAAAATCATCATCTGAATCAACATCAACTGAGAAAGAAACCGTTTCGATAGAGGGCATGAAGTCAAAATTGATGTTCCTCCCAAGGTAAGAAAAGGATTCAGATTCTTCATCAAGGACGATACCCTTTGAAGAAAACCATCCATTCAAACTTTCGGAAGAGGAACAAACAGGCTCATTCCCATACCTCACCGCCAACATAACTCGATTTGGAATCTCCATACCCCCTCTTCTGTATTTCACCCTTATGAAGTTTTCTCACGGAACAAACCACTTTCTTCCGTCAGTATCAACCAATCCCTCAACCATCATCAATTCAAGGGCCTTCTTCAACTTTGACCTGCCCTTCGTATTTTGATAGCCCATAGATTTCAAAATAGAGGTTTGAGACATAGGCTCATCACACAACATCTCATAGATGGCTCGATGATAGGACTGTTCCCTCTCAGAATAATGTTTGGAATGCACAAACTTGTTTCCTACGCTGATAACAATCTCTCTTGAAACCATATAATCCAAGACCTCTGAACAGACCGACCTCCAAGAAGAATTGTCCTTACCCAACTCCCGCAATATCTGAGTCTTTGTCATTTTTGCATTCGTCGCCTTCAACATGGATAAAACTTCATGATAAATGACGGCTTTCTTTTCCCGATGGGCCTGAGTCGAACCATCATCCCATCGAACTACTCTTGGCTTAACAATGATTGAGGACAAATCGGGCGACCTTGAAAGCCTTTGTTTGATTGCATCCAAATCAGCAGAGAAGTCTTCAGATTGGGCATATTCCGAGGCAG
>Ga0099850_1000798_pt1 | contig 14636 bp, 8 predicted proteins | sample CB_VirMetaG_5_FD_79182 | JGI IMG/M metagenome (GOLD analysis project Ga0099850, IMG submission 79182) | Freshwater to marine saline gradient viral communities from Chesapeake Bay - CB_1508_1D Viral MetaG | ecosystem: Environmental > Aquatic > Marine > Coastal | place: USA: Chesapeake Bay... | reverse complement strand
TTTGGAACTCACTTTTTCAAAGAAGGTGAAAAGATAATTCCCGGACAATTAACGTACTTAAACAATTATTATGCAGTAGAAATTGAATCTCAATTTCTGGGTATTAACGTTAATGAATATCTAGATCAGTTAATTGGAAAGACAATCAGAGGAGAAACTTCTGGTGTTGTTGCAAAAGTTGTTAGTTATATAACTGATGTTCAATCTGAAAGACGTAATTTTACCCTATATGTAGATTATATTGAAACAAGTTCGTCAAATCTTTCTGATAGAGAATTTTTTGATGGTGAAGTTTTAATAACTGATGGGAGTATTAGTTTCTTAAATACCTTCATTACTGCAGGTGAAGGTTTTGCTTCTACGATAGCAAATAACTCAACCTCTACTGGATCTGCTTTTGCTCTGGGAGAGGGAGTTTATTTCTTAAGGGGATATTTCGTTCAAGTTGATAATGAGATTTTAATCTTAGATCAATATACAAATACTCCTAGTTATAGAGTTGGTTTGTTAATTGATGAAGATGTAATATCTGCAGAATTAGATAATGACTTAACTGATAATGCTCAAGGATTCAATAATTATGCAGCTCCTGGTGCAGATAGATTAAGAATCAGAGCTTCTTTAGCAAAGAAAGATCTAAATGATTTTGATGATCAAAATTTTGTGCAATTAGCTACCGTCGAAAACGGTATTTTAAGAGAGGGTAAAAAAACAAACAAAACTTCAGAATTAACTGATGAGTTAGCAAGAAGGACTTTTGATGAGTCTGGACATTATTACGTTAAGAGATTTAGAGTTGATTGTAAAGAAAGTCTCAATGATGGTTATGGTAACAGAGGAATTTATAATGAGAATCAACAGACTTCTGGCGGAAACACTCCAAGTGATTCATTAGCAATATACAAAATTAGTCCAGGAAAGGCATATGTAAGAGGATATGAGATTGAGACGAGATCTCCTTCTTTTATAGACGTTCCAAAACCAAGAACAACTAGATTAGCAGAAAATCAAGCAATTAATTTTTCTTTTGGCCCAACTATTGTTGTAAACAATGTAACTGGATCTCCAAGAATTGGATTTAATACAGGAACAACTTTACAATTAAGAGATCAAAGAGTTGGTATTGATTCTTTCTTTGCGGCTGGAAATGAAATTGGTATTGCAAGAGTATATGATTTTGCATTAGAATCTGGATCATATGATTCTTCAAATTTAAACGTAAATCAGTGGGATTTATCTCTGTTTGATATTCAGACATATACTGATATAACATTAAACGAATCGGTAAACCTTTCTTTACCAGTTCATGTCAAAGGTAGATCTAGTGGAGCAACTGGATTCTTAAGATATCCAAGTACTGGTGTTGCAATTACTGCATATCAAGTTAATGGACAATTCTTCAATGGAGAAGAGTTAATTTTCAATGGAATCACTGATGGTAGCAGAGTTAGCATTGCTGTTACAAATCGCAATTTGTCCGATGTAAAGTCTATTTTTGGAAGTGTTGGATTTGGCGGAACTTTTTCTGCAGACTTGTTACAATCTTCCTCAAGAGTTATAGGAATTTCATCAATTAGTCCAGAAAGTTCTGGAATTGCAACCATAACAACTTCAGAAGTAGCTTTCCCAGGAATTGTTACAACGGGAAATTTGGTTCGCTATTCAAGACCTGGATTCACTGATAAATCATTTGCTAGAGTAACTAGTGTTCAAACTAATACAATTACAGTAACAGGAGTTACTACAGTAACTGGAGTTTGTGATGGAGGACTTTCAGCAACTTCATTAAGTTTGACTGATTTAACTGTTCTAAGATCGAATATTCCGACTAGTGCAGGAAGTGGCAATTTTGCAGGAAATAATAGTATTTTTAGTGTATTTCCAAAGAAAAATATTGCTACTGTAGATACTACTTCATCAAACTTAATTATAAGAAAGAGTGTAAGTGTAGATATAACTGATGGATCAACAACAACTATTTCTGCAGGAACTAATGAAGTATTCTTGCCTTTCGATGAGGAAAGATATTCTTTAATTAGATCTGATGGAACTTTAGAAGTTCTGACTGAAGATAGATTTGAATTTACGGTTGGATCTACTCAACTTACAATAAATGGACTTGGAAGCAATGACACTGGTGCTACATTAGTAACAACCAGAAGAAAGTCTAACATTGTATCAAAAGTAAAGAGAAAGAAAATTGTTGATTCTGTTGTTATTAATAAGTCAAAATATCAAGGATCTGGTGTTGGAAACACAACTTTAAATGATGGACTTACTTATGGAAATTATCCTTTTGGAACTAGAATTCAAGATGAAACGATTTCTCTCAATGTTCCTGATGTAATCAGAATTTATGGTGTGTTTGAATCTGAAAATAGCTCAGATCCAACTTCTCCAACAATGTCTTTAGGTTCCATGGATGGACCTTCAGCAACAACAAATGATTTAATTATTGGAGAAGAAATTACTGGCAAGACTAGTGGTGCAAAAGCAATTTACATTACTAGAAATAGTGGTACAAATATTGGATTTATTTACGAAAATAGCACTTCATTCGAAGTTGGTGAAGTTGTAACTTTCTCTCAATCGGGAGTTAATGCAATTGTATCTTCTGATCTGAACGTTGGCAGTAAAAATATTACTTCCAATTATCGTTTTTCAAATGGACAGAACTTAACATATTATGATTATTCAAGAATCATAAGAAGATCGGGTGCATCTGAACCAACGAGAAGATTAAAAGTATTCTTCTCAAAAGGATATTATGATTCTTCTGACACTGGTGATATCACAACTGTAGAGTCTTATAATTCTTTTGACTATGGTAGTGAAATTGCAAAAATAAATTCTATTAGAAACACTGATATTATAGATGCAAGGCCAAGAGTAATTGATTATACAGTATCTGAGGGTGCAAATTCTCCATTCGAATTTAATGGAAGATCCTTCAATGGTGGATCAACAGGACAACACAGTTCTAAAGATGTGATTGCTTCTGATGAGTCTATGACTTTATCATATACATATTATCTTCCTAGAATTGATAGACTTTATCTTGATAAGGATGGAATTTTCATTGTAAAATTTGGAGCTCCAGACGATAATCCCAAACTTCCAGAAGAAGTTTCTGGAGCAATGAATATTGCTAATATTTTCCTTCCAGCATATTTGTATACTGCCCAACAAGTAAGAATTGATTCTGTAGATCATAAGAGATATCAAATGAATGATATCTTTAAGTTGGAAAGAAGAATTAAAAATCTTGAATACTATACATCTTTATCAAATCTGGAAACAAATACATTAAATCTGTTTGTTTCTGATGCGAATGGATTAAACAGATTTAAATCTGGTGTATTTGTAGATGGATTCTTAAATAGAATTCCTCAAGATTCAAATGTTGGAGTCAAGAACAGTGTTGATATTAGAAAAGCGGAGTGTAGGCCTTCTCACTACACAACTGCATTAAACCTTGAAATTGGATCAACTTCAATAGCAGGAATTGGAACAACAACAATTGCAAATCAAGACAAGAGATATGCAGATATCCTTGGAACTAACATTAAGAGATCGAATAGCGTTGTAACTCTCAATTATTCCGATACTTCCTGGTTAAAACAACCTTTTGCTACTAGAACAGAGAGTGTTACTCCTTTCTTTGTCAAATTCTGGCAGGGAACATTAGAATTTGAACCAACTGTTGATGTTTGGATTGATGTTAACAGGCAAGTAGTAAACAGCGTTGAAATGGAAGGATCCTTCCTTGGCATTGCTGAGGCAATGAGAGCTGAGGTAACAACTGCTGCTGACGGTTCTAGATCTGGAATAAGTCCAGTTATCTGGCAATCATGGGAAACGACAGGTGTTGATGTAAGTTTTAGTTTAAGTTCTAGTCAGAGTTCTTCAAGTTCTTCAAGTGCATCTCAAAGACAAGGATCACTTTCAGAATTTAGAGATTCTACTTCAGATAGATCTGATGCAACAAGTGTTCCTCAAACTTTCTTAGTCGAAGAAGAAACAACTAATACAACAACTTCTACAACAATAAGTGGAACTGTTGGAGTCGATCTTCAGCAACAAAGAAGAGGAACTCAAACAACAGTAACTGAACAAATTGATACCGAGTCTCTTGGAGATAGAATTACAAGTAGAAATATAATTAATTTCATGAGATCTCGTAATATTGAATTTACGGGAAGAAGATTAAAACCATTTACGCAAGTTTATCCTTTCTTTGATAACGTTGATGTAACTTCATTCTGCTTTAGTAAGTTACTTGAAATTCAAATGTCATCTGGAACTTTCCAGGTTGGAGAAACTGTAATTGGATTCATGCCAAGCACTCAGACAACTCCAAATGTTGATACTGAGTCTTCACCAACAATTGCTTTTAGAGTATCTACGCCAAACCATAAGTATGGCCCATACAACAATCCAACTGATATCTTTGAAAGAAATCCTTATGATAGAGAGAATCAGATTCCCACATTATATTCTGCATCTTCTACAATATTGAACGTAGATACTTTTAGTTTGGCTGATGAAAGTCAACCAAACTTTAGTGGAAATGTAAGAACTGGTATGCTCCTTAGAGGACAAAGCAGTGGTGCAGAAGCAACGATATCCAATGTCAGAATCGTAACTGACAGACTTGGAACAGTTATTGGATCATTCTTAGTTCCAAATGGAAATAATGCATCTAATCCAATTTTTGAAACTGGAAGAACAAGATTTAGATTAACAAGCAGTTCAATTGATTCTAAGGTTCCTGGTGTAGTAACCACGTCTGCAGAAGAGATTTTCTACTCGCAAGGTGACATTGATAATACTCAAGAGGTTACTTTATCACTCAGAAACGCAAGAGTTGAACATAATGATAACTTCTTAGAAACAAGAACAATTGGTGATAGTGCTTCATCTTCAACTACATTTGTGAGTGGAACAGATTCCAGCACAAGACTTACTGGAGAATATAGAGATCCACTTGCACAAAGTTTCATTGTTGATGATGAAACTGGTATTTTTGTTACTAAAATTGATCTTTACTTTGCAGCAAAATCAAGCGATCTTCCCGTAACAGTTCAAATTAGAGAAGTTGAGTTGGGAACTCCATCTCAAAAGATTCTTCCATATTCTGAAGTTGAATTATCACCAGATCAAGTAAATATTTCTTCTGATGCAAGTATTGCAACAACATTCGAATTTGAGTCCCCTGTTTATTTGGAGGGACAAAGAGAGTATGCAATTATTGTCATTTCTAACTCTACTGAATATACTGTTTGGATTTCTAGACTTGGAGAGTCTGATGTTTCTACTTTAGGAACAGAAAGAGGACAAATTCTTGTTTCAACGCAGAGATTGTTAGGTTCTCTGTTTAAGTCTCAAAACGCATCTACTTGGACTCCAAGCCAATATGAAGATTTGACTTTTGAACTTTACAGAGCAAACTTTGTTTCATCTGGAAGTGTTCAATTCTTTAACCCAGAACTTTCTAAAAACCTTGAATTGCTAACAGCAAATCCAATTACGATGACATCTAATACTGTCAGAATTGGAATTGGCACAACTGTTAATGATCAGGAATTAACAATTGGAAACACAATACTTCAAAATGGAGTAAATGTTTCTGGAAAACTTGTTGGATATGGCGGAACTGCTACTGGCAATCTTAACATCACTAATGCTGGTGTTGGATATACTCCTTCAGCAGGAAGCCTTACCTATACTGGCGTAGCACTAACAAGTGTAATTGGAAATGGCGTAAATGCGACTGCCGATATTCATATTAATAATGGAGTTGCTGTTGGAGCAACTATTGTTAATGGTGGAACTGGATATACCATTGGTGATATTGTTTCGCCAATACAAATTGGTTCCAACAGTCTCGGAAGTGGAATGAGATTAAGTATTTCTCAACTTAGTGGACAAAATCAACTTATTGTTTCAAATATTCAAGGAGAATTTGAAACTGGAGTTGGTAAGTCTATTCAATACGTAAACAATGCTGGCGTAACCACAGATCTAAATGGACAAATTGGTGGAAATGTATTGGCAATTTCTCCAATAACTGAAGTTTCTGATGGACTTCACTTCAAAGTGTTCCAAAGAAACCATGGTATGCATTCTGGAGTTAATAAGGTTACAATTACAAACGTTCAATCTGACACAACTCCAACAACGTTGAGTGCAAACTATACTGCATCGGCAACAGGAAATATTTCAGTTGCAAGCACTTCTAACTTTGGAACTTTTGAAAATGTAAGTATTGGTGCTACTAATCCAGGTTATGCTTTAATTGGAAATGAAATTATTTCTTACACTGGAGTTGCTGCAAATGCTCTTACGGGTGTAACAAGACAAATTGATGGAACCAAGGCATTTAGTTATCTCTCTGGTGATTTGGTTTATAAGTATGAGTTAAATGGAGTTTCTTTGAGAAGAATCAATAAGACTCATACTCTATCTGATGCAACTGTGGCCGATCCAAGAAGTTTTGACTTCTATAATGTGAAAGTTGACATGACTTCAAATGGAGTTGATAGATCCTCAACACTAACGATGCCAGAACTTCACTTCAATGAAACTAAGATTGGTGGAGGAATCAAAGCAAGATCCACATATAATATTCAATATGAGTTGATCACTCCTAATGTTAGAGTTATTTCTCCTACAGGAACAGGTATCGTACCTTCTGTAAGAACAGTAACAGGAAGAAGTGTCAGTGGTTCTGAAGCTGGATATGTTGATAAGGGATTCAAGCAAATTTCTTTAAATCAAGCAAATTATTTTGATTCTCCAAGAATTGTGGCTTCCAAAGTTAATGAAAATGAGTATCTCACTTCCTTACCTGGAAACAAATCATTTACAATGAATGTAAACTTTACAACTTCAGATTCTAGAATTTCTCCAGCAGTTGATTTGCAAAATAATAGCATTATATTTACTTCAAACAGAGTAAATAGTCCTGTTTCAAATTATGCTACCGACTTTAGAGTAAATGATACTGTTAATGATCCTAATAGTTTCTATTATGTAACCAAGAATGTTTCCTTAGAAAATCCAGCAACTTCTATTCAAGTAATAGTTGATGGATATGTAAGCAATTACGGTGATTTGAGAGCTTTCTACGCGGTAGATCAAGAATCTCAAGTTAATGAAACTATTTTTGTTCCATTCCCAGGATATCAAAATGTCAATATTTATGGAAACGTGATTAATCCATCTGCTAATAATGGACAAGCATCATCGTTTGTTCCAAAAGTTGATGATTATGCTTATGAACCAACTGGTGAGTTGTTCAGAGAATACAAGTTTGTTGTTGATAACCTACAACCATTTAAATTCTTTAGGATTAAATTGATTGGTACATCAACAAATCAAGCTTTTGTTCCTATCATTAAAAACTTTAGAGTTATTGCCCTTGCTTGATATGGATCTAATACCAGTGGAAGGAAGTCCCGGTTTATACCGGGACAATCTTTCAAACGCGATTGTAAATACAAATAAAAATGATTATGAGTCATATTTGAACTCAAGGAAAAAAATGAATAGTGAAAGAGAAAAGATTGATTCTTTAGAAAAAGAAATTAGTTCTGTTAAAGATGATATTGGCGAAATAAAAAATTTATTATTTAAATTAGTGCAGAATCAAACCCTAAATAACTAAAATAGCAACTCTATAATGTCGAGGCACACGATTACATTTGATCCTGACTCTGGTGTTGCATATGGTGTAAATTTAACCATCAACACTGGATCAAACTTTACTGGAAAATTCACTATTTTAAATACATCTGGTGCGGCTTTTAATTTTACTGGTTGGACAGCATCTTCTCAGATGTCTAAAAGTGTTTCGATAGGATCGACTTTGTACCCATCAGCAACATTTAATGTTGGATTTACAAGTGAGGCGGGAGGAAAGTTTGATTTAACTTTATCATCATCTACTACAAGAAATTTAAGTGAGGGCAGATACGTTTACGATGTTCTTGTAAGTTCTGGATCAAGTGTGTACAGAATTGCTGAAGGAAATGTTTTAGTTTTAGCTGGTATTTCATCAGCACCATAAATATTTTTTAGAGATATAAATTAAATGGCGCAACCAACCTCTAGACAAGAGTTAATAGATTATTGTAAAAGGAAACTGGGAGCGCCAGTTTTAGAGATTAATGTTGCCGATGAGCAAATTGATGATCTTGTTGATGACGCACTGCAATTTTTTAACGAAAGACATTTTGACGGTGTAACTCAGATTTATCTGAAATATCAAATCACACAAGACGATATTAATAGAGGAAGAGCTCCTGCAGGACAAAGTTCTGTTGCTGGAATTGTAACTACAACAGCAACAACATCAATTGTAGGAACAGCGACTACGTTTACATATACAGAAAATAGTAACTATTTGCAGATTCCATCATCCATTATTGGAATAAACAAAATATTCAAGTTTGATGGGACAAACTCCATAACAAATAATATGTTCAGTGTTAAATATCAGTTATTTTTAAACGATATTTACTACTGGGGATCTACAGAACTTTTAACTTATGCAATGACTAAAACTTATCTTGAAGATATTGATTTTCTTCTGACAACAGATAAGCAAATAAGATTTAATCAAAGGATGGACAGATTATACTTAGATATTGATTGGGGAAGTATGAGTGTTGGCGATTATTTGGTAATAGATTGTTGGAGACTACTTAATCCAAATGATTTTTCAAGAGTATGGAATGACTCTTTCTTAAAACCATATTTGACATCCCTAATTAAGAGACAATGGGGACAAAACTTGATTAAATTCCAAGGAGTAAAACTTCCTGGAGGAGTAGAGCTAAATGGAAGACAAATATATGATGATGCTCAAAAAGAAATAGATGCAATAATGGAGAAGATGTCGAATACTTATGAATTACCACCATTAGATATGATTGGTTAATATCATGCTTAATCCATTTTTTCAACAGGGATCAAAAAACGAACAAAGTCTTGTTCAAGACTTGATCAATGAACAACTACGCATGTATGGCGTTGAAGTTTATTATATCCCCAGAAAATATTATACTAAAAATACTGTCATTAGAGAAGTAATTCAATCTAAGTTTGATAATGCATATCCAATAGAGGCATATGTTGATACTTATGATGGATATACTGGACAAGGAACCATTCTTTCAAAATTTGGCATTCAAGAACTTGATGATTTAAGATTAATTATTTCAAGAGAAAGGTATGAAACTTATATTACTCCACTAATAGAGAATTTACCAAATATTGAGTTGGCAACTAGGCCAAAAGAAGGAGATCTTATATATTTCCCTCTTGGAGATAGAATTTTTGAAATAAAATATGTTGAGCACGAAAAACCTTTTTATCAGTTACAAAAAAACTATGTTTATGAATTAACATGTGAACTCTTCAGATATCAAGATGAAGACGTTGATACTAATATTGAAGAAATTGACAATAATTTTGTAGAACTTGGATATATTCAAACTCTTACTATGGTTGGCACTGCAGTTACAGCAACTGCTGTCACTGGAATTGTTAATGGAGGAGTAAGATTTGTAAACGTAACTAGGAGGGGAGAAGGTTATACTTCTATTCCAACTGTTGCAATATCTTCTGCTCCAAGTGGAGGAATAACAGCAACTGGAATCGCAACAATGATTTCTGGATTGGTTGATTGTGACGGAACTACTTCATCTAAAGTTCAATCAGTTTACATAACAAATCCAGGACTTGGATATACAGTTGCTCCTGGAATAGTATTCATTGGTGGAGGTGGATCAGGAGCAGCTGCAACTACTGGAATTGGAAATAGTATGGTTGGTGTAGTAACCGTAACTTCTGGAGGTTCTGGATACTACACCGCACCTACCGTTTCCTTCTCTTCTCCTGTTGGTTTAGGTACTACAGCAACTGGCGTTTCTGTAATTAATTCTTCAGGATCAGTTTCTGCAATTTATATTACAAATGCTGGTTCAGGATATACTGTTGCACCAACTGTCACCGTCTCCAACCCACCTAGTAGTGGATCTGGCGACTTTATTGACAATGAAATTGTGACTGGAAGCACTAGTGGAACAACTGCAAAGGTTAAATCCTGGAATTCTGTCACAAGTGTTCTTACTGTTTCAATTGTTTCTGGTGAGTTTACAGCAGGCGAAAGTTTGGTTGGTGCAGAATCTGGAGCAACTCATTCCTTAAGAGTAATACAAACAGATAACCTTGTTGATCCATATGCTGATAATGATAATATTGAATTTGAAGCAGATCAAATATTAGATTTCTCAGAATCAAACCCATTCGGAAATCCATAGTAATTAGTTTGTTAAATAGAAGTAGTATCTTAGTGCATTTTTAAAATGTTTGAATATTTTTATCACGAAATAATGAGAAAAACCATTATTGGTTTTGGATCATTGTTTAACAACATATCAATCAAACACACTACAGATGCTGATGCAGTCGTCAGTGTATCAAAAGTTCCTTTGGCATACGGGCCAACTCAAAAATTCTTAGCAAGACTTGAGCAAGAATCAAATCTGAATAAACCAGTTCAGATGACTTTACCAAGAATGTCATTTGAATTTGTTGGGATGAACTATGATCCACAAAGAAAAACGACTCAAACACAGATAATTCAAACTGCACCTACGGCAGATAAAACCGACACTAAGAAGGTTTATATGCCAGTTCCATACAATATGTCATTTGAACTTTCTATCATGACAAAGTTGAATGATGATATGTTGCAAATAGTAGAGCAAATTTTACCTTATTTTCAACCATCTTATAATCTTAGCATTAATTTATTATCTGATGTTAATGAGAAGAGAGATATTCCTATTGTTTTAGATGGTATATCAATGAGTGATGATTATGAAGGAAATTTTGAAACAAGAAGAGCGTTAATTTATACTTTAAGATTTACAGCGAAGACTTACTTCTTCGGGCCTGTTGCTTCTACTTCAAGTGACATCATTAAGAAAGTTAGCATCGGATTGGTTGGCGATTCTGGTGTTAATAGAGTTCGAGAAATGACTTATACAGTTGAGCCAAGAGCAACTAAAAATTATACTGGAATTATTACCACGAATCTTTCTTCTGATATCGGACTTTCAGAAACAAATATTGTTGTTAATGATGGATCGGCAATTCCAGAAAACAGTTATATTGTAATCGACAATGAAGAAATGTATGTTGACAGTGTTTCTGGAAATACATTGACTGTAACTCGTGGAGCAGATTCTACAACAATTGCTTCACACGTTTCTGGAGCTGCTGTCAAGAAAATTACTTCTGCAGATGATAATCTAATAGAATTTGGAGATAATTTTGGTTTTGATGGTTCAATAATGTGAGGTTTTTTGTATGGATGATAAATTTAAATCGCTGAATGAAACTTTTGATGTTACAGCAGAAATTGCTGATAGTTCAATAAGTAAAATTTCCGAAAAAGACGAAAAGTTTAGAAAAACAAAGTCATCAGATAATGATATTAAAAAAGACTATGAATATACCAGAGGAAATTTATATTCAATTATTGAAAAAGGACAAGAGGCAATCAATGGTATACTGGAGTTAGCGCAGGAAACAGAACAAGCTAGAGCATATGAAGTTGCTGGACAACTGATTAAAAATGTTGCCGATGCAACAGATAAATTAATGGATCTTCAGAAAAAATTGAAAGATGTTGAGGAAGAAAAACAAGTAAAGGGGCCATCAACAGTAAACAATGCACTTTTTGTTGGATCTACTGCAGAACTTGCCAAAATGTTAAAAAATGGAATAGGAGAAGAAGATAAATAATATGACAGGGAGAGAAATCCCAAAGTACAAAGGTTACTAATAAAATGTCAAAGGATTTGCCTTCGATTGACGATTTTGCTGAAGACAATAGCAATTTACCATCTATCAATGATTATCTAACAGAGGAAGTTGAAGAAGATCTTCCATCTGTTAAAAATTTCATTGAAAAGCAAGAATTAAGAGAAGATATACAAACAATTGAAGATGCAAATGGAGAAACTTTTGCAGAAATAAAAGATATTGTTCCTCCTTGGAAAGAACTTATTAGATTAATCAATGATGTTAGAGAAGAAATTCCAGATATACCAGAAATCAAATATTATGATTCTGAATTAGAAAAACTTTGCGAGATCGTAGATCAGGTAAGATCAGAAATACCAACAATACCTGAAGTAAAATATTATGATTCAGAAATAGAGGCAATATGCGAACAAATTGATCAGGTAAAAAATTATATTTCTAGTTCTATTTCAGAACTTCCAGAAATAAAGTATTATGATGATCAAATTGTAGAGATAGAGGAAAAACTTAGTGCTATTAATCATAGCATCAATACTCTTCCTGAGCCAAAATATTATGAAAATGATCTTCAATCACTTAAAGAAGATATTGAAAAAGTAAGAAGCGAAATACCACTATTCCCAAAATGGGTAAATGAAGTTAATGAAGTACCCGATTTTTCTTGGATCGGAAAAACATTTAGTGTTATTGATGATGACTTTATTAAAGTTAACGACACTATCGAAACTCTTGGTGAAAAAATAAAATTAGAAATCTCAAAATTATCCGAAGAAAATGAAACCAGATATTTTGAGAGTAAAGTTCAATTTGGAACTGACATTGGAGATTTAGATAATAAACTAAAAAATGAAAAAGAAAAAATTTGGAAAGAATTAAGAGAATCTTCCCTTAAAATTTGGGAATATCACAAAGAATTTAAAGATGATGATAGGAAGTTAAAGAAACAAATACTTGGGGAATACAACAAGTTAAAACAAAATATAACTGAAGAAATCAAAAAATACAATCAGAATAGTGTTGAGACTGATAAACTTCTTTTAAATTATTTTGAGGATCTTAGAAAAGAAATTTCGGAACTTCCTGAAGTAAAATATTATGACGATGATCTACGTCATATCAGAGTAGACATAAAAGAACTTCGTGATATTGTAAAAAATATTAAATTAGATCAAGAATCTATACAAGAATCAATACAAGAGGGACTTCTAAACGAACCTCCTGATAAGCCAGAATCTGTAGACGGACAAAAAGATCCATTGACTCCAATGGATCAAAAATTTGCCACTCTTGATGATCTTGCAGGTCATTATAGATTATTCATCAATAGAATCCAGCAACAAATTTCAACCATTGGTGGAGGTGGTGCAGGATTTATCAAAGATCTTGATGATGTAAGTTTTGATCAAACAACTGGAAATAACAAACTTTTAATTTATGATCAAGCAAATTCCAAATGGGTTGGAATTGCTAGTACAGCTTTAAGTGGATCTACTGCTTTAGTTGACTTAACAGATGTCAATATAACCAATTTGGGCGATGGTAGATTTTTAAGATATGACGCATCATCGAGTGAATTTACTTTTTCTCCTGTTTCTGCAACCAATCTAGAATTAATCGCTGGAGATATTCAATCTGGAATTTTAACAACTACGTCAATTCTTCCAGCAACAGTAATGTCGATAAGTGCAACAACTTATAGATCTGTAAATTACCAAATTCAGGTTACTGAGGGAACTAATTACAATATGACAACAATTAATGTGATACATGATGGAACTACTACATATATGACAGAGTATGGAACCATTAATCATCCAGTGGGAGTTGCGACGTTCTCTACAGATATTTCTGGTGGGGCTTTGAGATTGTTGGGATATCCATCATCAACAAATTCAACGACTTTCAAAGTCATCTTTACTGCATTAGAATCATGAAAACATTTAAACAATTTCAAGAGTCTTGGAGTAATAAATATAAAAAGAGTATTGATTGCTCAAATCCAAAAGGATTTTCTCAACGTGCTCATTGTGCTGCGAGAAGAAAAAGAGCAAAAGGTGAAGAAACTAAATCAAAACCAGTTGAATGAAAAAGAACGGCCGCTGCCCAGAAGGACAATATTACTGTTATACCAACAAGGAATGCAAACCAATTCCTGCTGGATTTATGGTTGATCCTGAAGGAATGCTTCGCAAAGAAAATGGAGCAACTATTGATGAGGGCGGAAGTCTTCACAAATGGTTTAAAGGTTCTAGATCTAAAGATGGAAAACCTGGTTGGGTTAATGTAGTCACTGGTGGAACTTGTGCGAGTGATGAACCTGGAGAGGGAACACCAAAATGTGTTTCTCAACAAAAAAGAGCAAGTATGACAAAAGCAGAAAGACTTTCTGCTTCTAGAAGAAAAAAGAAAGCAGATCCAGGACAACAGCAAAAAACTGGAGCTGCCAAACCAACTTATGTTTCAACAGAAAAAAAGAAAATGAACGAAGCAAAAGAAAGAGATCATGAGTACTCAATGGCTCGTTCTGAACTTTCCACAATTATGAACGCAGCAAGAAGACTCAAGAAAAAGATGGCTAAAGGTGAGGGTAATGTTGAAGCATGGGTTCAGTCAAAAATTACCAAAGCAGCAGATTATCTTGACTCTGCAGCAGATTATGTAGATAGTGGAGAAATGAGTGAAGAGAAGGATGTAAAGGGAAAAGGTAGTGGAAAAAAAGATGCTTGTTACCACAAAGTAAAGTCACGTTATAGTGTTTGGCCCTCTGCATATGCGTCGGGAGCACTGGTTAAATG
>Ga0099850_1000797_pt1 | contig 14646 bp, 13 predicted proteins | sample CB_VirMetaG_5_FD_79182 | JGI IMG/M metagenome (GOLD analysis project Ga0099850, IMG submission 79182) | Freshwater to marine saline gradient viral communities from Chesapeake Bay - CB_1508_1D Viral MetaG | ecosystem: Environmental > Aquatic > Marine > Coastal | place: USA: Chesapeake Bay... | reverse complement strand
GTTCTAATAACGAGTATTTTACGGTTACTGAATTTTTTATTGATGCAAATAGATATCTGATTTTTGGTGGTTCGTTCACGTTTATCCAGATGGCGGGAAGTGATTCATATTATTCAAAATCAATTATATGCTTTGATGATGAAGGTGCACACAATGATGGTTTTATGGCAAATATTGGATATGGCATACAGCGCGAAACAAATAGTACTTTTTATTTCACATCTGGGAGGATTAATAAAATAGTATATGATAATACATCTGATAGTTTATATTTGGCTGGGTTATTTGATTTTATTGGACCTAAATATGATAATCTTATTCAATATAAAAATATTTTCAAATGTAATATATCCGGAATTATTGATTATACTTTTAATGATAACATTGGGGATTCAAGTGATGATGAAATACTAACAATGTCTTTAATTAATTCTCAAAATATATCCAATATTCTAATTTGTGGTGAATTTAACACATTTAATAATTTAAATAGAGATGGTGCCCTTTTGTTAAAATTAAATGGTAAAGAAAAATATAAGACACAATTATTTATTGAAGAATTCTTATTAGTAGAAAATGGAATTACAACTAATAATTTAGTTTCTAGTAACATTACATCGACTGATTTATTCTCTACTAACATTACATCGACTGATTTAGTATCAAGTAACATTACATCGACTGATTTATTCTCTACTAACATTACATCGACTGATTTAGTTTCTAGTAATATCACATGTACAAGTTTAACAGAAAATACAAATAATATTATTGTAAATTCAGAATTATCATATTTATATATTGCGGGAGATACACAAAATATAACATTTAGTTCAAATTCTAGTAGAGTTATTGAAATTAACGACGATTTAAATAAAAAATATAATACAAATAATCAAATTGCATCAATTGGAACTACTAAAATTACATTTACACAGTCAGGTAGATTTTTAGTTAATTATAATCATACTGGAGTTGATACAACTGGTACTTCAAATACATATTCTGTGTTACAAATTTATTTAAGAAAAAATTTAGAAACACCATCTTATAATTTTTATAATTACACCAACCTTGTTCAAAATAATAGTTCTTGGGAATTCCCGTCACGATTTAGTGCTTCAAACACGGTTGTATTAGATATTGAACAAAATGATTATATTACATTTACAATTCAACAAACAAATACAGAAGATACGGGAGATGCAATAGTATTTGATGTATATTCATCAATTTATATTCAAAAAATTGCATAAAAAAATAAAAAAAAAGAAAGATTTTTAATTATTTTTTTTAAAATTCAGCTGGTCCAGTTCCAATTTGTTCACTCATATTTCCTGTAAATCTTAAATCATAATATGGTAATACAAATCTAATAATTAAAAAGATAACTACAATTACTTTTCCCCAAGATTGTAAATCTCTATTTTCTTTATCTTCTTTTGTCATTAAAAAATTTTCATTGAAGTACAAAAAGGCAACAATAGCAACAGCACACGCAATCGCAAAAAAATTAGGATTTTTTAAGTTTTCTTTTTCAAACATTTATACTATTCTAAATATATTTTTTTTTACTCTTTATTCGCATCTTCAAAAAATACACTATCCTCTTCATCGTTTTTTTCTTCACTTTTTGATTCATCATCCGATACAACAACCACTTCTTCTGGAGTATCCTCATTTTCTTCTTCTGGTTTATCTTCAACCAATTCTGGATGACTATCTACTTCAACTACTTTTTCTTCATTAACTTGTGTTTTAATTTCTTCTTCAATTTCTTCTTTAACTTCTTCTTGAACCTCTTCTTGAACCTCTTCTTGAACCTCTTCTTGAACCTCTTCTTGAACTTCTTCTTGAACTTCTTCTTGAACTTCTTCTTGAACTTCTTTTTCAGTTGGTTCATCTTTTAAAGATTCTTGTAAATCTTCTTCAACTGGTTCATTGATATCATCTGTATTTTTAATTTCTTTCATTTGTTGTTTAACAATTTCTTCAATATCTGGTTTTTCTGGAATAGTATCTGTGTTATCAACATAAGAATTAATTGTCATATTATCATCTTGTTCAATATAATCAGGTTCTGGATCATTTTTCTTTCTTTTTTTATTTTTCTTTTCTGGTTTTGTATTTAATAACTTACCTAGATATGCATCTAAAATGGTTTTCATTGGGAGTAATCTTCTAATTACTCTTTCAATACAAACTTTAATTATTCGATTGGTTTCTTGTAAATTTCTTTGTATTTCAAAATGAGGCATATCATAATCTTGATACAAATATGGAAATACATATAATTCTCTTGATATCTCTTTCAAACACATATAAAGAAATTTAGTATCTTTTGGAACCATTAAATTAATAGTAACGTGATCATTTCTTGAATTAGATGACATCATTTTTGTCATACTAACAAATATTGCAGTTAATAAATCATTCAGATATTCAATATCATTAGATTCCATTAAATTATTCATTTCAGTATCAATTAATTCTTGATCCCATTTACTCATTTTTACTAAGACTTTTTGAAATTTTGATAATCGATGTCTTGATACATTATTTTTGATTTCTTGAAAGATATTATAAAAATATTTATAATAAGGTGTTTCTAATATATCAGTTAAATGATTAACATATTCCCTAGTAACATAAGACAAATAATTTACGTTAGACATATCAATATGTAATTATTATCTTCAACTTATTTTTTCATATATACAATCGAATTTACAAAATATGTTATCAATGCAACTAAAAATGATATTACATAAATATTGTATACAGTACAATCCTCTTGAACTCCAAAACCTTTAATTTGATTGTCTTCTGTAAAACAAATAGTTGGTTTTAATACAACAATTATAAAAAAAGTTGTTAAATAGGCAGCAATACTAAGTTTTAATGAACTCATTTTATATTATATATTATATTATATAATGAATATTAAAAAAGAATTTTATAAAATTACCAAAGAATATAATATTGGTAAACAATTATCAATGTATGCTTTAGGTTGGACATTCTTACAAGTTATTTTATCTATCAATGATTTATTTAGTGAATGGTTAATTAATGATTTAACTTATAATGAATGGATTGAAAAGAAAAAAAAAATCTACAAAAAATTAATTGATTTTGTAATTATAATTTTTGTATCTTTTGTTTTATTAAAAATTCTTTGTATTTAATCTTGTAATTCATTAAATTCTTTTACAATTCTTGCTTCATCTAAATCTGATATTGGAAAATCAAATGAGATCTTTTTTACTTTTTCTTTATTTTGTTCAACATTTTCTTTAACTTCTTCTGTATCTTCTCTTTGTTCTTCATTTTCTAATAAAGTATCAACAAAATTAAATTTTTGTTCTTCAAAAAATTTCTTTTCTTCTTGTTTTGTTCTTTTATTTTTTAATGCATATTTTTGTTCATACAGAATAATATCTAAATAATTTTTCATAAAATCTTTCATTGTATAATGTTGAATTGACATCAAATCAATTATTAATTTTTTTAATAATTTTTCTTGATATTTTTTTTCATTAATTTCTTTTTTAGTAAAATAGTTTGTTATAGATAATGCTAAATATCTATACTTTTTAATTAATTGTAATATTAATTTTTTATCTTCTTCTGTAAAATTAGTTGTCCATTCTGAATTATCAATATATTCTTCATTATCAATTAATTCACTTCTTAATGAACTTATTTTTACTATATCACCTTTATCATTCTTTTGTGGTTTTTGTATTAAATCAAAGAAATATGGTAATTTAAAGTTTTTACTTTTATTATTTTCATAAGAATTATCCATTGTTTTTCTAACATCTTTTAATTGTTCTTTTACTATATATTTTAACATTAAATATACTGAAAAATGACTTTTTACATATGGTAATTGATATGATATTTTTTTATCAACTTTTATGGATTCATATGAAAACATATTTTTTATTAATCCTGAATTACTTCCTTTTAATAAATTTTCTAATATCATCAACATATCTTTTGTACTTGAATAACATCTTAATTGTCTATCTTGAATAATACTATTTTTATGAACGTTTTCAATAATATTTTTTAAATCATCTTTATTATTTACAGTTAAATATAAATATTTTTCATCTAGATTTTCAAAATTATATTCATTCATTAAAGTTTCATAATTAATATTATATTTCAAACTTTCTAAAATATTTTTTGATATAATTTTATTAATATCATTACAATATTTTCTATATTCTTTTAATGTAACTTTTTTTGTAAATTGTCTAAATGCTTCTTCTACAAATTTATTTATTAAAACTCTTGGTTCATTGGTTTTATTTAATATCATTTTTACTCTTGTATTAAATCTTTTTCCTGCTGGTGAATTTCTTGCTAATTCTTTTTTTGTTATTATTTTTACAATTTTATATGCTTCTTCTTGAATTTTTTTAATATCATTTTTATTTTCATTTAATTTAATTTCCATATCATTTCTAATCTCATTTACTTTTCTCATAACAACTTTATGAAATTTATACATTCGATCATCTGATGATTTAATATAGTTTATATATAAATGTTTATTTTCATTATATAAATTAATAATACAATCAATATTATTTACTTTTAATGGTTCAACTTTTTTAACTTTCTCATTCACTTTTACTACTTTTGGCATTCTTAATTCTACTCTTGCAGTTGGATCATATACATTTTCTATTTCTACATACTTTTCAATACCATTTTTATGTGTTTCTAATATATGATTATGAATTAATTTTCTATTATCATTCTTATATGGACAATATGAACATTCATTTGGATCCATTTGTTTTACCATTGATACACAATTTGTTAATTTATAATTCACATTATCTTTATTAAATATTGTTGTTAATAAATTCACTTTTGAATCATACAGTGTTCCCAAATCAAATGAAGTAATATATTTTTTATTCATAATGTTATCATAAAACTTTTTCATATAGTTTACTTTTCTCATTTCATCATTTAAATTTTTATTAAATGGTTTAATATCTTCTGCAAAAGTATCAACAATTTTTACGAAATCTTCTCTTTTTTTATATTTTTCCATTTGAATATCATTTATTCCAATTTTATTTTTTAAGAAATCAAATGTTTCTCTTTTTGTTTCAATATCAACTTTTCCTTTCTTTTGAATAATTTTTGTAGTTGATGTTAATTTTTTATGAATATCCATTAATGTTGTAATATATCTTTCTTTTGTTTCATATAATCTTCTATAATTTACTAAGATATCTGGAAATGATACATTATATTTATTCATTTCAAATTCATATTTTTTAATCATATCGTCTTTTATTTTTAAATATTCTTCTGATGGATGGTCATTTTCATTTACTTGATAATATAATGAAAATTTTAATATATCTTCATAATTTGATTTTAATGAATATTTCATATAACTATCTAATTCTTTTGTCATATTTTGTTTTTTTAATGATACTAATTGTATTAAACTAACATCACCATCTTCTAATAATTGTAATTGTGATATTAATTCTTTTGTATATTCATATAATTTCAATTTAATTTTTTCATAATCTTCTTCTTTTTTCTTTAATATTAAACTTTTTTCAATTTTTACTTTATATGTAAAACCTAATTTTTTATTTTTTCTAATTATATCAAAAACTTTATTAAATATTTCTTTATTAATATTTTCATATTCACCATCAATAAATATTTCTGGAAATAATTCTTTTGTATATGTTACTTTACCAACTTTATTTGTATATACTTCAAATAACATATCAAATAAACCATTTTTCATATTTTCATTAAATTTTTCTTTTGATAACATATTTTTATTTCTTTCTTCATTTAATAATAATTTTTCAAGATATATACAAGCTTTTTTATCGGTTTTAATTTTTTCTTTAATTTCTTTATATTTATCATCAGAAGATTTTAATATGATATCTTCAATATAATCAATTGGTATCATTAAATTTTTCAATTGTTTACTATCAAAAATATGAACTTTTTTATTTCTTACTTCTTCAAATAAACCATTAAATGTTCTTTTTTTTGTTTTAATTTGGATTGGAATATTTTTTCCACTTTTTGATATTAAATTATGTATTACAAAATAAGTTACTAACATTTTTTGTAAAAATGGATAATACACTAAATTAAATGGTTTATTTTGGTCTGCTTTAATCATAATGTTATGATTGTATAATTTTTTTGATAATTCTCTAATATATTTTTCAAATACACTTCTTAATGGTTTTAATTCTTTCATATCAATTTTTTCTAATGTATTTTGTAAAGTATTATTTATAATCACTGCAAATTTTTCAAATCTACTTTCAAATTTTTTTGATTCATCTTCTTTAAATAATTCTTTTATAAGTTTATTTTTCATTAACTTTTTCATTTTTGCATCTTCTTTTCTATCAATTGCAGAAGGATGTAATACAATATCTTCTGGTTCTTCATAATCAGGTCTATAATCAAATACTATCTTATGATGATTAACTTTTTTATTCATTTCTTTTTTATATTTTTGCACATTGAATTCTTGTTTTATTTTTTCATATTTATCTATATCTTTTTTTATTTTTTCCATATTTTTTTCATATTCAGGTCTTAAGATATGTCCAACTTTAAATTCTCTTCTATTTTGTTGTAATTTATCTTGTAAATCATCTAGAATTTCAGTATATTTTGTTATCATTTCAAGTTTAATATCTTCTTCAGTTTTTTCTTTTTTAACTTGTTCAATTTTAACTATTCCTAATTTTTTTTGTATATTTTCAATTTTAGATTGTATATTTTTCATTTCTACAACATCATTTGTATTTTTTAATTGTTCTTTTAAATTTAATTGTTCTTTTTTAAGATTTTCATTTTTTATTAATTCATTTGTAATTTTATTAACTTCTTCATCAAAATTAATACTTGTAATTGGTTCTTCGTTTTCTTCTTTATCAATAATTTCTATATTTGATTTATTGAAACTTGATAAGAATCCACTAAAGAATTCATTTAATATATATGTTATATAATCAACAGTATCTGTTTTTCCTAAAGAATTAATTACATATAAATAATCATCTAAATTTTTGATTAATGTTTTAATGAAATATTCATTTTTTAATTTAGTGAATGTTATGAATGATTTTATCATATCAATGTATGTTGTTCTAGAACCCCCCTTAACTGTTTTATATTGATAAATCGTTCTAATTAAGATATTGATAATAAAATCTATTTCATTTTTATTTTTTTTATTTAATTTTTCAATTAAATATCTTAAATATGAATTTACAAAATCATATGTTTTATATTCTTTATTATTACTTTCATAATAAGGATATTGAAATGGATCAACATATTCAGGTGTACTTTCTGTAAATTTTGCTCTAAACTCAGGATCAATATTATCAACACTAAATTTTCTATTTTGATAATCAATTAATTTTAAACAAGGTTCAATCATATCTTTCATAAAATCTTGAACTGATTTTGTTAAATCATTATTAAATAACATTTTACTGGTTTCATATTTTTCAATATCTACTAATTTTTTTACAAGTTTTTCAATTGATCCTTTATTATTATTACCTAAAGCTTTTTTTAACATATTTGAATTTGAAGTTTTGTATATTATAATTTCATTATTGGAAAATGTTCTTTCAATTTTGATATCATTATCTCCAAATATTTTTTCTATTTTTGGTATTACAATTTTTAATTTTTTATTGATATCTTCTCTAATTTTTTTAGTTTTAACATTTTCTAAAAATACGATATTGTATTTATAATCACTTAATAATTTATTTAAATCTGAATTATTAATATTGTTATCTTTTACAATATCTTGATAATCATTAAAATCAATATATGTATTCTCATTACGGATAAATGTATATATTTTTTTTGAGTTTTTTTCTACAATATAATTTTTGTTTGTATATTGGTCAAGTTCAAATACTTTGAATCCTTTTTCTCTTAATTTTGATATAACTTTTTTCAAAATTTGGTCTTTTTTTTTGACAATGGTATTACGTTTTTCTTGATAGTCATTTTTAAGTAATTTTTTATAGATATCAACAAATTCATTAGTAATATCACCAAATAAAGTTTTGATATCAGAATATTCAACTTTATTATTAATTTCTAATGGAACATATGCTTTAGATACAATACTTTTTAATATTGTAATATTATTAGAAAAGTCGACGGGTTTTAATTCTTCAAGTAATTGGTTGATTTCTTCCATATATATATTATAATAATAATATATTAATTTAGTTTAAATAAATAAATTATATAATATTATTATGAACAAATCATATTCACAACTAAATCAAGATTTAAAGGTTATCAAATTTTATACTGGAAAAAAAAATGGGTTTTTTATTGATATTGGTGCTCATGATGGTATTAGTTTATCAAATACATATCTTTTAGAAAAAAATTATGATTGGAAAGGGATTTGTATTGAACCGAATCCCCATGTTTTTAAAAAATTATGTATAAATAGACCAAATACTACAAATATTGATAAACTAATATATCAAAAAGATAATTTAAATGTTATTTTTTCTTCAATTGAAGGGTATCATGAAATGTTATCAGGTATTAAAAAAAATATTGGACATCATGCAAATACTGTAAGGTTAAATAAAAACAAAAAAGAATTATCAATGACAACAATCTCAATGAAAACTTTATTAAACCAATATAAAAATATAGTTCCAAAATTTATTGATTATATGAGTTTAGATACTGAAGGTTCGGAACTTGAAATTTTAAAAGGCTTTGATTTTGGGAAATATAAAATTGGTATCATTGATGTTGAACATAATTATGAAGAACCAAGAAGAACAGATATTAAAAAATATTTAGAAAGTTTTGGATATATAAGATTACATAAAAATAATTGGGATGATTCATATGTACATAAAAGTATATATCAAGAATTGACTATGAACGATATAGTTAAAACTTGAACATTTTATAAAAAAAAGTAAAATTGATTTTTAATTTTAAATTATATTTAAAAATTAATAACTTTAATTTGAATATAAACATTATAATTACTTACTAATTAAGCTTTTAACTATTTAACAATGAATTACTTAAACTACATTAAAGAAAACGAAATTACTTCTTATACTGAATTAAGAAAAACATTAATGGCAGAACCATTAAAATTTTCTGTATATGATAAAGATGATTTAGCTATCATTTCTTATAATCAAAATAAGAAATATGATGAAAAATTGTTAGGACTTGTAGAAGAATGCAATGGTTTAATTATCAATAAAGAAAAGATTGATGATATTAAATGTTATGGATTGAATAAATGTGAAGAAGTATTTTATGAAAATCCAAAAGAAGAAATGGTTATTAATACTAAACTACCAGAAGATTTTACTAGTTGTAATGTTCACGAATTAATTGATGGAACTTTAATTAAATTGTTCTATCATAATGATAGTTGGAAAGTTGCAACCAGTGGTATGATAGATGCATATAAATCATTTTGGCATAATGGGAAATTATCATTTGGTGATATGTTTGATCAATGTGCAAATTATTGTAGATTTGATATAACAGTATTAAATAAAGAATGTTCATATGTATTTGTAATGTGTCATCCAAAAAATAAAATAGTTACATATTATCAAAAACCAAAATTATATCATATTTATACTAGAAATAATAAAACATTTGAAGAAGTAAATGATGATATTGGTGTATCAAAACCAGAGTTTTATACATTTGATTCATTAGAACATTTAAAAACGGAATTGAAAGAATTAAATTATTATGTACCAGGATTTATGATTTATACAGATAAAGATAAAAGAATTAGTATAAAAGGTCCAAATTACATATATGTAAAATCATTAAAACAAAATACTCAAGATATGTTTGGACAAATATTCAATCTTAAACAAAAAGAATTATTAGATGAATTTTTATATTATTATCCAGAATATACAAAAATGGTTGATTATGTAGAAAGACGATTTAATAAATTATGTAAAGAAATTCACAATGAATATGTAATGAAATATGTAATGAAATATAAAATCAAACCAAAATTTTATATCACAGTAGATGAATTACATAAACAATTTACTGAAACAAAACAAAAAACTACATTAATGATGGTTAGAGAACATTTAATGGGATATAAACCAAAAAAATTATCATTCTTAATAAAAAATTATGATTTTTAAAAAAAATAAAAAAAATAAAATTTAATAATTAATAATATGTCAATTTAAAATTCAACAGTTCTATTTTGACCTCTGTTATTAATTATTTTTTTTTGTTTTTTAGAAAGACATTTATTACCAGAATCACAAGTATAGTCAGATAAAGGACAACTGATATCACAAGGGGCATCTTCTAAAATATCTAATTTTTCATCAAATTGGTTAACAAAATCGCCTTTACCAGAATGATCAAATTCTAAAATATTAAATGGGTTTGCTTTATCTTTTTTTGGAAATTCACCCATAGAAATTTGTGGTTTTACTGGTTCAATATTAACATTATTCATTGCATTTTCAACTGACATAACACGTTGGTTATTGTTTAAAATCATATATACAACAATAATTGCTAAGATAGTCAATGCGATATTGACATAATTTTTTTTTAAAAGTTTCATCATTATATATTAATAAAATAATTTTTTTAAAAACTTCTAAAGATAAATTTAGATATTATTTTATTAATGGAAGAATTCTATGAAAATATAGTAAATACAACAAAATATATTCAGAGTGATGAAAATATGATTAAAGAATTAAAACAATCTCGAATTGATACACGATTATCATCTTGGAAAAGTAATTTAAATGACGCATATGATAAAGCATTTCAAGAAATTACATTAAATGCTAAAGAGAAAATAAAAAAATGTGCAGAAAATGGATTTGATCGTTGTGATTTGTATACATATTTTAGAAATCAAAATATAAAATTCAATGGATTTTATTTAAATGATTTAATTAAAAAAGGCACAAATACAGATATGGATTTAATTAAAAGAATACAAAATGAACTTAAGCCGTTTAATGTATATATTTTCTCATTACATAAAAAAAAATATCAATTTAATCCAAAATATATCATAAGAGTATCTTGGAAAAATATGACAACAGAATAATTTATTTTAACATTTTACCTAATCTAACAAAAATATCAAGAATAAATAAAAGTAATATACCAATTAATAAAAACATAACAATATCAATCATTTTTTTTTTAGAATCATCTAATTTAGCATATCTATTTTTCATTTTTCTTTGACATCTAGTACAATTATTAAAATGTGTTTCGATATCACCACAAGTAACAACATTAGAAAAAGTTTCAATTGTTTTTTCTTTTTTAACTTTTTTTTCTTGTTTTTTAATTTCTTGTTCATAAGAATGATAAATATCTTCATCTGACATATCATTAATCATATCACTATGACTTTCATAAAATTCACTTGGATATACATTTGAAGCAGATGTTAAAAAATCTTCACCGTACACTTCATTTAATAAAGCAACCATTATATATAATTAATAAAAAAAAATAAAAAGTAAAATATTTATTTTTCAATCATTTCAACTTGTTTAACAGAATTTTTTAACAATTCATCTAATTGGATATCTTTATTTTTATAAATATCATCAATTATTATTGTATTTAATTCTTTTGTAACTACTTCAATTTCTTTAATTTTTTTTAATGAATCATTTGTAAATATACAAGATAAAGTTGGAACAAATCCTGTGTGTTTAAATAAATCATAATTCGGTCCTTGATATTGAAGAAAATATTTTGTTAAATCTAAATTTTTATCAGTATATGCTCCAATAATATAATCATTAAATTTACTTTTTGGTTCACATTTTGATACAATATCGTAAGGAATACAAATTGTATATAGTTTATGATCAACATAAAAGGATACACTGCAAGTTTTTTTATCACTTGATATAATTGCATTAGTAAACCCATTTTCTTTAAACATTTTATCAAACAAGTCATAATAATCATAAACAATGTTATGCACTTTTCTAATAACTTCAACTGTTTTATCTTTGATATAGTCAAAAGATAAATATGTTGCGATTGACATTGTTGCTGCTGTAATATATTCCATTATAAAAAAGTGTATTATTAATGTTTAATTCATTTTAAAGATTACAAAATATTAATTAGATATAATGAAAATATTAGAATTAAAAACAGTACAAACATCTCCTTTTCGGATTTTAGTGGAAGCTTTGAAAGAAATATTAACTGATGCTAATATTATTTTTAGTAATGATGGTTTAAAAGTGATGGATATGGATAGAAGTCATACTTTATTAGTCCATTTAAAATTAGATGCAGATAAATTTGAAAAGTTTTATTGTGAAAAACGGATTGTAGTAGGACTAAATATGATGAATTTATTTAAAATTATTAAAACTATTGGTAATAATGATACATTATGTATATCAATGGATAGTGAAAATACAGATAAATTAACTATTCAAATTGAAAATGGTGAAAAAAATCGAATGACGACATATAAATTAAATTTGATGGATTTAGATGAAGATGGTATCAACGTTCCAGATACTGAATTTGATTCAATTATTACATTGCCTTCAAGTGATTTCCAAAAAATTATTAGAGATATGAGTAATTTATCTGAAGAAATTGAAATAAAAAGTTATAATCAAAAATTAATGTTTTCATGCAAAGGTGATTTTGCGGATCAAACAACTATTATTGGAGAAAAAGAAGATGGACTTGTTTGTCAATCATCTGATCCAAAAAAAATAGTACAAGGAATGTTTAAATCTAAACATCTTGCACTTTTTGGTAAATGTTCTAACTTATGTAATTGTATTGAAATGTATATGAAAAATAATTATCCATTGATTGTATCATATAATGTTGCAAATTTAGGAAAAATGAAAATTGCATTAGCACCAGTTATTGATGAAAATCAATCTGATGAATAATTTAATTATCTTCTAAAAATAGACTTTCTATCATTGTTTTTTTCTTTTTTTTAATTTTTTTATCTTTATTTTTTTTGACTTCTTTAACAATTCTATTTTCATTTGGATATATACGATATACATCAAAATCTTGTGATAAATAAAACTTTTTTCTTTTATTTGCTTGGGCAAAAAATACTGAATATGTATCAACAATATCAATCACTAATGGTGGAATTTCATATGACTTTTTTCTTAATACCCTTCCAACGGCTTGTTCTACATTCGATTTTGGTGTTGCTAATATTGCACAATTCAATGAAGGAATATCTAATCCTTCTTCACTCATTGACATTGTCGCAAATATAATTTGTTTTTTTTCACTTTCTTTTAAATCATCTTGTTTCATACCACCTACATAATATCCTGTTGTATATTTTTTTAAAATATCAATTTCTTCTTTTAGATATTTAATATGATTTCTTCGATGACTTAATACAATAATTTTTTTGTTATCATCAGCTTGTTTTTGGATAATTTTTAATAAATATTGATTTCTACCTTCGTGATCGGCAATATCATTAATCATTCTAGAATAATTTAATTTACCCATTGCATTTAATTTTTCTTCTAAATCTGAAGTAAAATGATGCATTTCAATATTAACTAATAATTTTGCTCTTTCTTTTTTTATCATATTCATACCTAAACTCCACATAAATACTCTTGTTAATCCATCATTTCTATTTGGAGTTGCAGTTAAACCTAATGTATATTTAGGAGTAAATTTTCTCATTGCTTTTGAAAAATGTCTACTTGACATATGATGCGTTTCATCAATAATCAATAAACCAAAATCATTAAAAGTATTTTTTTCATAATCTTTTGAACATAAGGTTTGTATCATTCCAATTACAATATCATTATCAAGTTCACATTTTTTTTGTTGTAATATTCCAATAGAAGCATTGGGAATAAATTCTTTAATTCTTTCAATCCATTGATTCATTAAAAATTCTTTATGAACCATTATCATTGTTTTAACTTTTAATTTACTTAATATATATAATGCGCAAATTGTTTTACCTTGTCCTGTTTGTAAACTTAATATTAATCCATTCTCCTTATCCATTAATGGAAATACATCTTTCATAACTTCTTGTTGAAGTTCTCGAAGTTCTCCATTAAAGGTTATATCAATTTTTTTTGATATCGGACGGTTATCTTTTAAGTTTTTATAATATTGTTTTCCCCAGTGAATTGGTACATAATAATATTTTGAACTTTCCAGATATACTTTATAAGGTTTAATTTCTTGATTACCTGAAAACATTTTATTTTGATATGGTGAAACGGTTAATTCATTTTGAATTCTTTCAATTTCTTTTTTTGATAATTTACTTTTTAATAAACTAATGCCTCTTCTTCCAATAAAATGATTCATTATTTATATTTTCGTTTTATTATTAATATTATAATAGTTATTTTATTATATGAATAAATCGATATTATATGTATCAAAATATAGTGAACCATCAATGAAATTTTTACATAAATTTCAAAAAGCACCAATTAGTAAAACATTTGAAGTTATTTATGTAGAAGATTATATCAACAATTTAAGTGATGTAGTCACTGGTGTACCTTGTGTACATAT
>Ga0099850_1000796_pt1 | contig 14651 bp, 16 predicted proteins | sample CB_VirMetaG_5_FD_79182 | JGI IMG/M metagenome (GOLD analysis project Ga0099850, IMG submission 79182) | Freshwater to marine saline gradient viral communities from Chesapeake Bay - CB_1508_1D Viral MetaG | ecosystem: Environmental > Aquatic > Marine > Coastal | place: USA: Chesapeake Bay... | reverse complement strand
TCACAAAGGTGTACCTGTAGAGTTCTCTCTTTGGCGAACTCCTTGCCACAGTAGGTGCATTTATTTGTCGATGCCATGTGCCTCTATCAGTTCCTCTAGTTCTCTGTCTGTGATCACCTTGTCTAGTGTCTCGAGATCGGTCTCTTTCCATGTGGGATAGATCTCCTGTAGTTTCTTTAAACTCTTGTTTGGCACACGCTTCATGGGTTTGATCCATGGATGGAACTGTTGTTGTAGTGCGCCACACATGGCAGTCAGTATCCACAACAGTTTCTTATGTTTGCCCAATGTGAAGCAGTGCTTGTTCACGCACTCGTTCACCATCTCCACGTAGTGTTCCACGTAGAATTGGTCCTTTGACGAACAACTGGACACATATCTCATCAGCATGTAAGGTGAATACAGGGATTTCTCTTTGTCGTCAATCCTGTCATAATAATCTTTGTTCCTGAAGTCCACGGCCTTCAATCCGTTTCTTAGATCAAAGAATTTCTTTGTGTTACTTTTTTTTGCTGGCATATTTCAATCCAAACATAGTGCACTCTTTGGCATCTACAAAAGTCAATTTTATTTTATTCTGCATGTGATTCATAGCCGAAATCTTGAATTTATTTTTCCTCAACCAATCAAAGAAATCTCTCATCCAATCCTCGTCCATCCATACCGCGATCTTGTTGCTGGTAATCAGGACAGGTGCGTCAATGGATATGGTTCGCCTACCAGACCGAGCCATAGTCCACCTGTTCACACTGTCTTGATATGTCTTTAACAAAATAAGCACACATGGGTCTACGTCCATTGGTCAGTGGCACCGCCAACATCTGTCCTGACTTGATCTTGGGGAAGTACCACTTGACTTCTGTGTAGATGTCTACCACGTCTATGGGCATGAATTCTGGTTTGGTGCTGGACAAAGGATTGAACGTGAACGCGTCAAAACCCCTGTCATTTAGGCTGGTTATTGGTAGCACGTGCATCTCTGATTGTCCTGCCTCACCTATAAGCATCTTCCAGTCCAGTGGCATCTTGATCTTGTGATCCCCTATCTCTAGCACCGCCGCGGGTGCGTTGAAGCTCTCTAGGAAAATAAGTGGTATATAGAAGAAGTCTGGATTGGCTGGATCAGAATTGTCCAACACGGCGAATCTCAATTTCTCATCTACCCATTCTGGGATCTTCTCTAATTTGTATGTCCTGTCATCAAGTGTAAGGATTTTCATAATCTATCTTCTCTATATTATACGGGTAATTGGCCTCTTTGTAAAACTTTTTCCGCTGTCCTAGGTGTCTTTTCGCAAACTTGCAACTGCTGGTAATGTCCCAGATCTGTACGCTATCTTTGTCTTCCGCCTTTCTGATCCCACGTCCTATGCTCTGTATCACTCTCACGAACGACTTGCCAGGTTCTATGAGAACAAGATTAAAAATCCTAGGAATGTTAATGCCAACAGCGGCAACTCCATATGTGGCAATAATAACTTTATTTGTCGCAGTAGATATTTCATCATATTGTTCCTTCCTGTCTGTGTTTTTGGTTGCTCCGGACACGAACACTGCGTCCTTGATTTTCTTTTCGAGTATCTCACCAGCGGATATCCTGTCCACCAGTATCAGTGTGTTGCCCGATGTGGCTATGCTTTGGATGGTCTGTGCCACCCACGTCATCCGTGTTTGGTCTGTTGTGAGCCATTTGAGTTCCTCCCCGTAGGTCTTGAACTGTGGATGATCCTGTGTCTGTAGCACATTGACATGGCAGTTGGCCAACACTCCTTTGTCCTGTAGTTCACTGGCTTGTATCCTGTTGGCCACTTCGCCTATGCTACATTTCAACCCCATGAATTCGTAGTCCGCCTTTGGCACGGTGCCCGTAAGTCCCCAACGTATGCCACAGTGTGCGAATGGGCCTGTCAGCAACCTTTTCAATACGTCTGCCTTGGCCATGTGTACCTCATCTATGATTATTGTGTTGATGCCCTGTATTGCTTCTAGAAATTCAGTCGTGTGCTCGTCCTTACTTTTCTTCTCTAACACATTCAATGATTGCCATGTGGCTATGGTGTTGAACCTACCTAGTTCTTTCCTGTCGCCGTAGTACACACCAACATCTAGATTACAAGCAAGGAAGTCTTCTTCGGTCTGTGTCACAAGACTCTTGTTGGGCACGATGGTCAGTGTCCTGCCGTAAGGTTCCACTAGTTGACACAACGCCGCGGTTATTATGGTCTTACCCGCCCCGGTGGCAATCTCCTGTATGCATTGCGGATTCTCGATGAATTTGTTTATGGTCTCCACTTGGTAGTCTCTGAGTTGTATTGGTTGCCCGGCACATGGATGATTGTCTGGCCATGTGATGTGTGCCAAGTAGTCCTTGTCCACTGCTTTGAATTCATAGTTGTGTTGTTCCCTGTGGTCTTCGAAGTCCACGTACACCCCGCCGTCTTCCAGTATTGGCAGTATCTGATCCACTAGGTTAAGGTACGTCGTACCTCCCAGGCCAAAGAAACTGACCTTGCCATCCCATCTGCCTAATTTTACCGCGGGCAAGTGTCTGGCGTATGGTATCTCGTACTTGAATTTGTTAGACAATCTCTTCCTCCACTCGAGGCTGAGGTTCTCGAACTTCACATTCACTTCGTCTTTGATTACTAGTTTACAACTGCTCATCTTATACCTGTTCTATCACGTGATCATGCCAATCCCAACTGCTGGGTTGGTGATCACTATAATACAACTTTTTTGGGAGATTTTCAAGCAGTCTTTTTAGATTGTCCGTGCCGGTAGCGTAGTATCCGCCTCCCAGTGCTATCAACGAAGCCCGTGGTTTTACCTTGCTCTTGATCAAGGCACGTGGTATCCTGTTCCTGACGAAGATGATCTTTGTGGTGTCGTCTATGAACTTGAACTGTTTGCTCATCTGGTGTAGTTCATAGAGATTCTCAAAGAACTCCCTGGGTTTCTTGTCGTCTATCACTGTAGTCCTTGTACTGTAACCCCTGTCCTCTTTCCTGTACACAGGTTCCTTGAGATCGAAACCCCAAGCGCATTGTTTCATCATGTCTATGCCGTGTGTTTCAAAAATCTTCAACCAGTCCCAGAATTCCCTGATCTCCTGTTCCTCATGCACGTCGCTGTGGCAAGGCATCAGCAAGGGGAAAGCGTCCAGTTCGATCAGTGCCTGTACCACTTCCTTCTTGGTATTGGACACAGAGTTGATCCATAGTTTATGATAGTAATGGTGTGCTATGCGACCGGCCAACATAGATTTGGAGGACACAGATATGCCCTTAGGTGAAATCACAAAATTCTTAAGACTGTCCACTTGCTGTAACAAGGGCAGTTTTGAAATGTTTTCTGTCCAGTGTTCTGCTAAGGATTCTGGAGCGTTGTCAATTACAATTTCGTTTTCCGTTTGTCTAGCGGTGGGCTGTCTGTGTCCAACGATCTGTTTCCTTACTGCATCAAAGTCGTCTAACAGTTCGGGAGTGACGAATTTGAAATCATAACGTACCGCTATCAGAGTGAGGTAGTACGCGGTCACATCTGTGTGGATGAACGTCCATTTCTTGTCCTCTCCGGCGTAAAGGGCATACATGCCTGGCAGGTCACGTTTGTCCTTGAGGCAACGTATTAGTTGTATTATCTTCTTGTCATACGGGAATCTCAGTTCGATCTTGTCCACCCCGTCCTCGTCGGTGTATTTTTCTATGCTCTTGTCAAAACTTATCACCCTGAAGTCATCCTCATACACGGGATTATCCAGCAAAGACTTGATGTCCATTTGGTGTGCCTGGAACTTAGACAGGTAACGCTTTAGGATGACCACTGCTAATCTTGCCTGTTTCTCTGTCCAAGCATACTGCGACTCTGCTAGTGATCTCACTGTTTCCCTGTCCTTGGGGTGTGGGTTTATCTGGTTCGTACGGTGATCCGGCCAGAAATAATCATTATATGCTAGTATTTTGAGTGCTTCGTTTATGGTTTTTGGCAAATGTGACTGCATTTTAATACCTGGTAATTTAGATAATTATTAGTATATTATAGCACAATTGGTAAAACAGTCAACCATGAAAAAAACGAAAAACAAGACCGTGAATGTGAGGAAACAACTGAAGATACAGTTGGAGAACACAATTACCAGATACAAGAACACTAAGGGATTCAAGCCCACACAGGAACAGTTGTATCATTGGTTCAGGACACTGAATCGTGGTCTGTTCAACAGTAGATTACCGTCTGTTCCATTGCGTGTCCGTAAACTGCACAAGGACTGGGGTAGGTGCGTGGCCAATTGGGACAACAGGAAGACACCAAAAGGTAAGTTTGACCAGAGGGTTATACCTTATCACGTCGATGTGGAATTCTACATAGAACTACACTGTAAATTTCCCACTTGGAAAGACTTCGTAGAGACCTTAGCACACGAGATGGTGCATTTATATCAGATGACTTGGCTTAAAGATCCTTACAGCAACCACAACAAAAACTTCTTCGCTTGGAAGAACAAATTCAAAATGGCCGGATTGGGCCTATCTAGGTGTTAACACACTTTCAAACTCTTTATAACTGATCACTTTACTATTTCCTAAATCAGTTCCTGTCTGCAGATGCCCTAGGAAACTTGGTGGATTATCGTGTACGATTGTGTAATTCACATATGGTCTCATCTTCAACATGTCTCGAAATTGTTTTAACCACCCTTCAAATATTTTATCTTCATTACGTTCACCGTAACAGTCGGTGCCTTGATATATGTTGTTTAACTGATCTTTACCGTACTCTCTGAAGTCATATCCAAGTAGATATATCTGCTTGTGGCCGTGCACACCTGCCGTCCAGAATGCCGCGTTACCTGATATCCAGTGCGGATTGTGTGGTATGAGATGTAACATACCCTTGTTCTGTTTCCTGTTTACTTCTAGGCTTGGAGCGTAGTGAACAGTCTTCAAACCAACTTCGTCCTCACACATCTGCACAGTCATTTTTGTATCAACTGAAAATATGAAATCTGGCATGAAGTCCCTGTAAAGTGCATTACACCCATATGTTTGTCCGGTGGATTTCAATTTATTCAAATCAAAATCTTTACGCGATGGACCATTCCCAATACAGTAGGCATTGCCACGTGGTACGGCCTTTACCTTGTCCTCATAGAACGCTGTCTCTTTGATTCGCTGACCTTTCCTAATAATAGTGTTAACTGTCACAGTTTCGCCTGCGTATGGTTCCCACGCTATCGGTTGAATTAAGTTTTTTTTACCAATGTCTACTACTTTCATTTTAGATATTTGTCCTCTAATCTTTTTTTTATTCTTGACCATGGCAATCCTTGCTCTATTTCATTTTGAAACCATTCTGTATATGACAGTTTGTTTACCCATGAAGTGCGATTAGGCATAGCGGGAGTGTTGATGTCTGCTATGTTTGTATTGCCAACGTCCAGACACAAACTTGATTGTGATACAAAGACCGGAACGCCGTTGATGACTGATTCTATCGCAGGGTTCGAACTGTGATTCAACACGGCCCATGTTCTGCCTAATGTGGCTTTGAAGTCAGTATCGTCGTAAGTACTGAAATCTCTTTTAGGCATCCTGATCTTTACGTTTTCAAATTTACTCTCATCAAAATCAATCTGATTTCTTGGATGTGGTCTAACCAATATTGGTCTCGAGGTGTATTTCCTGATCTCTCGAATTTGCTGGGCAATCCAGATAGACATTTTAGGCATCCCCCTCCACTGTTCCGAGGTATCGTGTTGACCGCATATTACTATTAATTCGCCTGTGGGGTTCCAGGGCCTCAGTTCGTGTTTAAACAAAGGCCAACGTTGGTCGTCAAACTCTTGGTTGGCGAAGTCTGCATCGCCATTAATACCGTTTATTCCTATCTTGAAACTTTTATTCCTACGTAGTCCGCCCACTTCCAACACTATGACCGGTTTGCCCTGTGACCTGTAGCGGTCCCAGATCCTTTTATATTGTTCCATCCTTCCGCGCCATAACACACTCCATATCACCGCCACGTCGGCGTTGTCTGAACTCTTATTGATGTACAGTTGTTCGCCCGCGTTCTGTAGGCTTTTTATAAAGGCATCAAAGATAGGTCTACTGTTGAGAGGTCCATGTTGTGGCCATATTTCTATCTTCATTAAACTTTTTTCCAGTAGTCTAGATTGTGTAAATCTTTTATGGCTTCCAAAGATTGTGGTCTAAAGTCATTACGTCTGCTTTTTCCTGCTTCTTTACGATCGCCTTTCATGTGATCCATGTATAATCCCAGCTCACTGTTTATGAAAACATGGTGCCCTTTCACACCTTTCCAGTAGCCGATATCATTTACCTTTATGTGTTTTTCTCTTTGATATTTCTTTGTGAGGTGCCATAATGTAGAACAATCTGTCCATTCTAGCAATTTGAACATTTCATCCGTCACGTACATTTGTTCCCAATCGTAACAGAAATTTTGTATTTCGGGGTTATTAATGTTGTAGCCAACAAATCCACATTCGGGATACTTACCGCCGTCTTTGAGGTTGGGATTTTCGCGTCCTAGGTATGTTACCATGCTGTCTTTGGGTAACAAGTTTTCTAAAAAACTTTTTGGCATGTCTCTGAACGTATAGGTGTCAGCGTCTAGCCAAATAACATAATCATATCCATTGGAGTTTTTTAATGCGTGGGTAACACAAAAAACTTTATTTGAAAAACGTACCGCATTCCATAAAAATGATCCTTTATTTTTATCAAGTCCTCCTTTTTTCTGAAGTTCAGCAGGACGTCTCACACCTCCCGGTATTTCTTGTAATTCTCCATTTGCTACTGGATCATTCTTGTGTCTGTTCTTGAACCTAAGTAGGTCTGGTTGTACCTCGTGTGCGTCATACCATTCTACCCTAGGGTGTTCAAATATATCTTGTGGTTGGTCTTCGTGATACACAGCAACGGTGATATCATTGGGCCAATGTTTTAGCACACTATCCACCGCACGCTTGGCATAGGTATTCCAGGTACCTGGTTTGTATGATGTTAAAACTTTTATTTTCATCTTTGCTCCTATTTAATTTCAAAAAGACATTTTAAATATATTTGCCCATTCTCTCATTATCCATGCCGGTATAGCCGATTTATGTAACTCGTTTGATCTTAACACTACGTTTTTTAGACAGTCATGTTGTGCAATCCTTTTTTGGTAATATTCTTTTGCCTGTTGCTGATCCTGTATCCAACCCTTTATTGGAGCAGTCCAGCCTGTTTTATGTTTATTAATAACCTCGTTTGGAAAGATATCTGCGTATGCCTTTTTACTTAACATCTTGGTTTGGTGCTTGTGGTTGCCAATTTTTTCATTTGACTTTATGCTTAGAGCATAACGCATAAATTTTTTCGTCGCCAACGGAAACCTACCTTCCATGCTGAACGACATGCCGTAGGTGTCGTTTCTGATGAAAAATTCTTCAGGTACTTGTGTCACACAATCAAGTGCCATGTAAGAATTGACAGGATCCTTTTGATCGTAAAGCTCACTTGGAAGATTTTTTACAAAATAGTTCAATAGATCATTCCTGTTTATTGGATTCCGAGAAACTTGAATGGGACGTTTGATCCTGTTCATCCAGGCCTCCACTAGTTCTTGCCAGTTCTGCACATTTTTTTGTCTAAGTTTCCAATGCTTTGGGTAACCGCCTAATACTTCGTCTCCCATGTCTCCTGCGAGCGTGACTGTGATCCCGTCATCCGACAAAATTTTATTTGTGTAGTAATACATAACCATGGATGGGTTGTAAACAGGTTGTTCCATGTAAAATATACTACTTTCCCAGAACTCGGTTAGGAGTTCTGGGGTCATGGTCACAATTTTGTGATTGAATTTGAATCGTTCGGCGAGTTGCAGTGCCTTATGGTGATCGTCGTTGTGATCGTCTTCCCTCCAGATGACATTGGGCTCCATCTTGTTCGTGAATGTGTTTGTATTATTGCCGCCATTCAAATTTGAATACTCGTATGCGATCATACCACTGTCTAATCCACCACTTAAAAATATTCCAATCTTGCGTCTGCCGATACTACACATTTTTACACTTGCACGGGTGACTTCTCTGAACTCCTCCGCAACGAATTTGTGATCGTTTGTTGGTATGATCAAATTTCTTTTTTTATTCTTTATTCTCTTGTTTGTCAGATCGTAGATCATGGTTTCACCACTTAATAATTTTTTTATGTTGGAAAAAAATGTGTGTTGGGTAGGATTCAAACCAACGGTGGCCATGCAACTGAACGCAAGGTCATCTATCACCCTCGATCCCGGAACGTGTTCCAGCATTCCTTTTATTTCACTGCCAAATATCAATCCTGATTTGATTTGTGCGTAATACAAAGGTTTTATCCCGGCATGATCTCTTGATAGCCAAAGTTCGTTGGCCTTTACTTTATAATACGCAAAGGAATGCATACTGTCAATTTCATTAATGAAATCTAAACCATATGTATCGAGACCCCATGCCAACAATTCGGTATCACAGCCTGTTGTCCCAATAAATCCTTTGTCTTTGTATTTTACTTTGAGTTCATAATAGTTGAATATTTCACCGTTGTAGGTCAGCCAATTTCCTGCAGGCGTCTTCCATGGTTGAACTGATGTGCTGGGATCACTCATTATGGACAACAGGTTGTGTCCTAATGTTATTTTATTGTCGGGAGATGCCCAAACTTTAGAACCGTCGGGTCCTCTATGACTGCAGATTTTGATGTAATCTTCTATGAGTGCAGGATTGTTTTCTGTTATTCCATAAATTCCACACATTTTTTACCTTTTTAAAATCCCAATTTTGATTTGAATCTTTTGAATACAGTTCCGTCTCTGATTTCTTTCTCGCTCCATAGTTTGTATCCTAGGTCATGCACCCATTGTGTCCGATCAGGATATTGAGGAGACTCTATTTTGGACAAATCGGTGTTGGCGACAGGCCAACATAAAGCGAGATCGCTCGTGCAGAAAGTTGGTATGCCTCTTATACAAGAATCGGTTGATGCTGTGGAGTTGTGTGTTACAACCGCATGGCAGTTCGTTATCGCTTCTTGGAAATGGAATCTGTAATATTTCTTTTCATCGCCATTGAAATATTTTTGACCAATGTGTACCTCCACATCGTTAGGGAATTCCTTGATTCTGTTTTCCATAGCAACAACGTGGTTAGGGTGTGGCCGCACGATGAATTTTCTTTTGGTTAGCGGTCTGACTGTTTTGTACACACTGTTGAACCAGTCAATGGGATCAAGTTCGTTCATACTCCAATTGTCCTTTGGTTGTAACACAAACAATATGGGATCCTCTGGATTTGATTTCCTCCACGGGTCATACTTTACTTTCCATAATTTTTTCATCATTTCCCATCTGTCTCCGGGAGAGTCATCACTTAAAAAATTTCCGTTGTTCATGGGTGAATAAAGTGACACACGCCAGTGATGGTTAGGACCATGCACGTTACCAAAACTACTCATCAGTCCACCGTCAAATGTTATAATGTATATGCCTTTTTTCTTGGCGCGTTCGACCAGATCCCTCCTACGACCTTTGGTATGATGTTTTTGTCGGTCTCCGCCGTAGCCAAACATGCAACCTATCGGAGCGGTCGGTTCCATCTCATTTGGTTGCCAGTCGCCGGTCATGTTTTCATTTACCATTATGGGATTATCGCCGACCGCCCGAATACCTTCCGCCATGTGTTGGAGTAGATCCCAACTGGCACCACGCCTGCGATCCTTTACCGTCCTTCTAAATATTTCAACGTCCATCTAATATCTCCCATGCGTAACCGTTCCTCATCTCCTCTGCTGTGAATTGTCCATATGCCAACGAATGATACAAAGGTTCTCTGTCAACATATTTAGGTGTTTCGATCTTTGAGAAATTGGTTTCTGATATAGGAGCACAAGCATTGTGTATATCTGTGAAACAAGCAATGCCCCTTGTTGTTGCTTCTAAACTGATGTTTGAATTATAAGTGACTATGGCGTACGTGTCATCCCAATCAATCGGAGGACTAGGAGGTGTTTTATCTTTTCCTGTGACAATGTATCCCCCATTTTTATCAAGACCTATTATGGGATTGTATCCTTTGTTTTTTATTAAAATTGGTCGATCAGTGTTTGCCTTCAATACCTTTATGGTGTTTTCTAGCCAATCATGCACTCCAAAAAATTCTTTCATAGCATTTGAAGGAGGACACACCACAATATTTCTACCGTCTTTTTTCCATGGTTTGATTGGCCATGGAAAACTTTTTTTGAATCTATCGGCTGGACGTTCTTCAAACCAATTTTTCAAATGATTATTTTTTACAATCTTGACATAGAACGGTGTGTTCCGTGTTTCACCCCAGTATGGTCGGTCAATGTAATAGAAGTCAATTTTATTTTTTTCTGCCCATTTGTACACTAGATGTGTTCCCCTGAGTACCCCAAATATGACTGCCTTAGTGCAGTCCTGCTTATTGATTATTTCTGAGGGTTGTAGTTTTTTGGAGTTGGGTAGACCCTGTTGGGCCCAGTCAACGTATTTTTCTGTGAGATGTCTATTGGTAGAACTAATGTAAATCATTTGACAGTCGTTTTATATCCTCGTTGACCATCAAGGCGATCATGTCTTTGAATGAGGTCTTTGGCTCCCATCCTAATTTTTCTCTGGCTTTCGTGTAAGAACCGTGTAACGCATGTACTTCTGCTGGACGTTTGAAACGTGGATCTGTTTCAATGTAATGTTCCCAATCCGTAATGCCTGCAGTTTCAAATGCATGTGTTAAAAGTTCTCTGATCGTGTGTTGCACCCCAGTACAAATCACATAATCTCCCGGTTCTTCCTTCTGCACCATCGCGTACATTGCCTCGACAAAGTCACCAGCGAATCCCCAATCTCTTTTAGCGTCGAGGTTTCCCAGTGTAAGTTTTTCTGCTAGTCCAAGTTTTATCTTGGCCACACCGTCTGTTATTTTCCTTGTCACGAACTCCTTGCCTCTGATGGGAGACTCATGGTTGAACAGTACTCCATTAGATGCATGAATACTGTAACTTTCTCTGAAGTTCACGGTCATCCAGTACGCATAAAGTTTTGATACTCCGTAAGGACTACGAGGATGGAATGGTGTACTTTCGTCTTGAATCCCGTTGATGTTGGCGTTGCCGTAAAGTTCGCTTGTGCTGGCCTGGTAAAATTTTGTTGTGGGGTTGTGTCCCACTATGGCATTCAAAATGTTTAAAACACCCATGGCATTTACTTCACTCGTTTGTTTGTTTAGATCCCAACTGGCACCAACAAAACTTTGTGCCGCTAGATTATAAAACTCATTGGGACGTATTGTTTTGATCAGATGATTCATGTTCGCATCATCTGTAATGTCTCCAGTGATTAGGTCAACATCATTTTCAATGTCTAAGTATTTGAGGTTTGCTAGGTTTGGGTTGCTATATCTTTTTACCAAGCCGTAGACTTTGTAATCTTTTTCGAGAAGATGTTTAGCGAGGTATGGACCATCCTGCCCGGTCATTCCTGTCACAAAAGCAATTTTTTTCATTTCAATTAGTTATGCTCTATGTTGACACCGTTATTTTTTTCCATTGTCGTGGGCCAATAAATATCAAGGATGAAGACTCTAATAATTCAGTATTACATTGACACAAAAAAATATTCGCACCCTACTTTCAATAACTTGGGTGCTAGTCCCATGGAAGAGTACAGTAGGCATAGTTTTATGAAATACTGTGACAAATATGGCATAGACTATCTAAGGATAACAGAACCAAAACTAGGATACAAACATCCTACATGGGAGAGATTTGATCTATGGATAGACCGAAGTTGGTGGGACAAGTATGACCAGATCATGTATGTTGACAGTGACGTGATTGCGTTTGAACACTCTCCAAACATATTTGACAAATACCCTGTGATCGATAATCAGTTGAAGACAGCATATTATCCTAAGTTCAGAGACGCTGGACCCGAAGGTGCCAAATACAATCAACGCGTAAATCCTCTGGCCGATAGATACACAGGGGAGACCATATCAAAAAGATTTGTACAACCAGGAGTAATGATTTTAAACAAAGTGAATACAGAGTTTATGCTTCCGTGGATCAGCAAGTACAAAGATATAACAGACGACAGAATAGACGACGGAATGTTTTTGAATCACTGTATAGTTGAAAGCAAAGTTCCTCTTTTGGATATGGACAGGAAATGGAATCACAAAAATAATGGTGAAAGATATGACTATAACAATGTATATTTTTTACACTGTGCTGGGGGAAAGAAGCACAAGAGGGGTGTTAAAATCTGGCCCAAACTGAACAAACTTTTCCCCGAGGTCGTCGTTGATTTGTCGGTACTAAACGACAATTAATCTAATATTTTTAATAGGTGTTCGATATCAATTTTTAGATCGACCATGTCTTTTGACTTTTTATTTTTAGGTTTAATACCTTCAATATTCTCAGTTTCACATAATACAACAGTGTGTTCTAAATTTAGGCAGTGAGATAAAACAGGATACACTTTCTTGGTAGAAAATGCCTTGTGGGTTAGTTCGTAGACTTTGGTCCCAGGGCGCATCCATAAACAGTTTGTAAGTCCCGCACCATGTGGCGATAAAACATGGCTGGCAGTGACAAAGGTTTTTACCTGATCCTGTATTGATAGATCTTCAAGTGTTACTGATTCCCACCCCTTCAATGCGAGCAAGAGATCCTGCTGATTTTTTATGTTTCTGTTTTGTGCGTCCTTCCTTGTGATCAGAACTTTCCTTGTTGCTTTTATTTCGTCTTTTATCACTAGGTTGGCAAGATGTCTTAGCCAAGCGGGCATATTCGGTGACAGTATACCGTCATTGTAATTGCTCATGGACGGCACTATCAGGTGGCTGAATCGCCATGTTTCATTTTTAGGCATCACAACATACTTTAGATCTGGGAAAAAAACTTCACATACCTTGTCAAAGTATTTGCTCGGGTTAGATAATATAAAAACATATTTTTCAAAATTTGTACTCCATCGCTTTTCAACAAGCCTAAACTTAGATATCACGTCGATCCAGATGTGCCATGGGTTCTCGGCACTGTACTCATCTATAGGTAGCCATACGTACTTCCATGTACCATTGAACTGTTGCGTGATCGGTGGCATTGAAACTTTTACCTGTTCTCCCCATTGTTCAAAGACATTATGTACCTTGTGTGGCTTGACTCTGTACTTTGATATCAACGGCCAGACATGATTGGTAATTATTTTCCTGTCCTCTGTTATCAAAACTGGCAGGCTATTCACACTGCAATTACTGAAATCTGCTACAAAGGTTGGCATCGTTGTGTAATTCAATTTGGAATTATTTGGTCCAGATATCACATCGTAAGAGAAAGATTCATCGATGATTTCCCATTGTTGGGTAAAATATTTTATGTCGTTTATATTTTGTACGGTCTGCACAACAATAATTATACTATAATATTATGATTTTGTTTTCAAATGGTTGTAGTTTTCTCACTATGCGTCAAAAAGATAATGTAATGACATTTACAAGTAAAATACTCGCAGGCGATTATGGAATGGAATTGATGAATCTTGCCATGGGCGGTAGAGGTAACGGAAGGATAAGTTTTACCACAAAACATTGGCTGGACAAATTTGACAAAAATGAAGTCTTTGCGGTGATCGGCTGGTCTAGTTATTTTAGGAATGATTATCTCACCAACGACGGATGGAAGAAAGGAAGAATTGACGGCACGGATTCGACCTGGAGAACTTGGAAAACACTTGAAAATCTAAAATTCATACGAAGTAATCAAGGATGGGATATCGAAAACGACGCTATTGCAAAGTTTTTAGATCACGTGTATAGTTTACAAAATTATTTTAAAATTAAAAAAATACCGTATTTGATGTATAACGCATTACCAAATAATCTCGAATCCAACGTGCAAGATGTAACAGATTTTAAAAAAAAGATCGACTGGAAAAGATTTTATAAACCTGATTCGAGCCATCTAGATTTTATACAAAAAAACAACTACATAGTAAGTCCAAACGATCCACACCCGTCGCTGGAAGGACATCTACAATGGGCTAGTCAACTTAAAGAATTCATAGATGCTAACAATCTACGCACCTTTCAATAAAAAGAACAGCAAAGCATGGGAAGTGTTCAACGGGGTTGAGAAATCCTGGCCAGACCAGATCGCAAAATTAGACAATGCTGTGGAAACAGATCCTGTAAGCAACAGCATGTTCTGGGGATTCGTGGGCAACAACAGGGAGATGGTCAAGAAACTTGAAGCACGTAATCACAACTACTGGTTTACAGATACTCCATACTTTGGCAGATTTGACAACAACAATCTAAAGCCTGACAACCATTATTGGCGTATGTGCAGGAACGCCATACATGTGCCTTTCCTTAAAGATTGTAAAGCAGATAGATTTGAAAAATTCGGGAGGAAGATCAAGGCTCCGAATTTCACGGGCAAATATATTTTAGTTTGTCCCAGCAGTGCAGGCATCCACAAATATCTAGACAGGCCTAACTGGACCAACGAAACCATTGCACAGATCAAGAGATATACAGACAGACCCATCCGACTTCGACACAAGCCTAGGGGCAGGGGTAC
>Ga0099850_1000795_pt1 | contig 14665 bp, 21 predicted proteins | sample CB_VirMetaG_5_FD_79182 | JGI IMG/M metagenome (GOLD analysis project Ga0099850, IMG submission 79182) | Freshwater to marine saline gradient viral communities from Chesapeake Bay - CB_1508_1D Viral MetaG | ecosystem: Environmental > Aquatic > Marine > Coastal | place: USA: Chesapeake Bay... | reverse complement strand
GAGCAAGAAGACTAGCAGTCAAAGCGTTAAAGCAAAGATTTACTAAAGGTAGAGATCTTAAAAAAATATCTGTTGCTGAAAAAGAACGATTAGAAGCTAGAATTAAAAAACTAACTCCAATTGTAGGTAGAATTACTTTGAGGATGATTCCAAGAGTTAGGCAATTAGAAAAATCTAGATTATCTCACAAGAGGTTTACCAAATGATAAAGTTTAAAAAATATCTTAGTGAGGCTGCACTGAGTAGTTCAGTTGCAAATGATGATAAAGGTAAATTACATGAGTTACTTTTAGCAAAACATTTACACCCCAAAAAACAATTACCATTACATCATCGTTCTGAATCAAAAAATCCTGATCATTCAGGAACTCCACAACAGGTGCATGATAAATTAAAAAAGAAAATAGGTGATGCAGCATACAAAGAGATTAACAATCATGCAGCTTCTACTGCAAAAGCATTACACAGTCATATGGAAAAGCATGGTCATATACCAAAGGGTGGCCACATTGCTGACGTTCATTGGACATCAAATAGAGATACTGATAAAAAAGCAGGAGATCATCAGAAAACTACAGGTAAAAAAGACGTAAATTCAAATGCTGATTTAATTTTAACAGTTCATCATAATGGTAAGCATCATTCTTATCACGGAATATCAGCAAAATACGGAACTAATAAAAAACCTAATTATAAAAATTCTGGAATGACTTCTTTAGAAAAAGCATCTGGTGCTCCATCAGGTTCTTTTAATAAACATATTGCTGCACACAATAAACACATGGAAAAACTTGGCTATAAAGGAAGTATGTCTGAGAGACATGCTCAACACAAAAAAGATAGGGTTGGAGATAAAGCTGGGCGTGAAAGAGTTAAGGCAGCAGAACATTCATCTCTTCAAACTAGAACTAAAATAGCTAAAGAATTCGCAACACACTTGGGTAAAAAGACAGATAAACAATTAAGAGATCACATAAGAGATCATGTTTCACCCCCAACACTTCATAATCATATAGTTGCGCACAGTCATGTAAAAAATGATGGATCATCAACTCCAATAGTTCATGCTGCTCATAGTATAGCTGATAAACATTTAGATAAATATAAAGATCTTCATATCAAGCATAGTGGAATATCAGCAACTATTCATGGTACTCATAAGGAAACAGGAAAAGTTGCTACAATAGCAAGACATGTTATTAAAGCAGCAAGCGGTCCTCATAAAGGAGTCGCTGGAACATTTACATTATAATACAGAAATGAAATCATTTAAAGATTACTTGAATCCAGAACAGGCTCAAATTAATGAGTCTATGGATGCTATTGATTGGCATATTGATAATAGAGTTCCATTACATGAAAATGTTTATCGTGTTGGATCTAAAAATTATTTTTCATTATGGAGAACTGCCAGACAAATGGTTAAAGAAGGAACACTAGAACTTTCTGGTGTTGATAAACAATTGGTAGAAGAAACTGATATCGGCGAATTTGCTGAATATAATGGAAAGCATGTACCTTTAGATTGTCCGATGTTTACTGAAGAAAAGGATGTAGAACTAAACAAACCAAAACGTGGTGGTTCTAAAAAGTTTTATGTTTATGTTAAAAATCCAAAAACTGGAAATATTAAAAAGATTGAGTGGGGAGATACTACTGGGTTATCAGTAAAGATTAATGATCCCAAAGCCAGAGCAAGTTTTGCTGCTCGACACAAATGTGATACAAGAAATGATAAGACCACACCGAGTTATTGGGCTTGTCGCACTCCTCGGTATGCGAAACAATTAGGACTATCAAAAGGGGGATCTTTCTTTTGGTAAAGCCATATTATGAGGCAACTTTTCCTTATTATACTTTAAGGAGATTTCCAAAAGATTTAGATGAAGATTTTTTGGTCTGGCATAGAGATAAAGAAAATAGAAAAATAAAGGTTTTGGAAGGAACTGGGTGGATGCTTCAATTAGATGACCAACTTCCTGTTTCCTTGAAAGAAAATGAAGATTATGATATTCCAAAAATGGTTTATCATCGTATAATAAAAGGTGATGGAGATTTAATTCTTGAAATCGTAAAGGAATAAATAGTATATGGAACAATTAATAGCATCTTTAAAGATAACTCTTTCTAATACATTTATGATGTATTTTAAAGCGCATTCATATCATTGGAATGTGGAGGGGCAAAATTTTTCTCAGTACCATAATTTTTTAGGTGAACTGTATGAAGAACTCTTTGGTGCTGTGGATCCTATGGCTGAAGAGTTGAGGGCATTAGATCAATATGCGCCTATTAGTTTGACTGATTTATATAATAAAAAGACTACAACTGAAGATAGTATGAAGCCAGACGATTTTAGAGGTATGGTAAATTCTTTATTGGCAGATAATATTAAAGTTTTAGAATCTTTAAATCAAACATTTAAATTAGCTACTAATCAAGATTTACAAGGATTGGCAGATTTTATTGCTGGTCGTATAGACAAACATAAAAAACACGAATGGATGTTAAGGAGTTTTCTAAAATGAGAACATATAAGCAAATGAAAAAGGCATATGAAAAAGTACAATTTGAGGTTCCTTCTGAGTATGAAGAAGATGCCAGTCACTTTATAACTAAAGCGTCAGCTGCACATCGTGCTGGTAAAAAACAATTTACTTTAAATGGTAAAGTTTATCCAGTTACTATTAAAAAACCAGTAGAAGAAGATATGTATAGTGCTGATAGGACAACTGGTGCTGACGGAAAACTACACCCACGCCATAGAATATCTTTTGTAAATAAAGATGAAAACGAGGATGAAGAAGATAAACAAAAAGAAGAGTCTGCATCCACAAAGTTTTTACAAACTAAGTTAGCTAACATGCAAAGAATGAGAACTGTTCGTATTCCTACTCCTGCTGAGCGCAGAGCTGAGATTGAAAGGCAAAAACAGATGAAGAAAGAAGAAAAAGATCTTGAAGAGGCTACACCGTCCAAACAACAAGTCAAACAAGCTATTGGTATTGCACGTGATAAGAGATATGCTGGTGGAAATATGACTGGTGCAGTTAAAGCTATGGATAAGATTAACAAAGGTCTTGCGCAGCACCCAGCAGTTAGTAAAGAACTTCGCAAACAAAACGAAGAAGTTGATCAGAAAGAATATGATTATGAGGGTGATATGGCTAAGAATCAACTTACTCGCATCATGATGCACTCTAAGCATTTTATGGAAATGCTTCAAGACGACACAAATCTTCCAGAGTGGGTTCAGTCAAAAATAACAAAAGCTGAAGATTATATTTCATCAGCCCATGATTATATGATGGGGGAGATGCAAAACGAAGAAGTTAACATTGATGAAAAACTAAATCTTGCTAAAACTGACATGGGAGATGTTATTAAGGATTTTCAAAAGTCTGATGCTCCACAGTTCAAAGGTAAGTCAAAAGAAAAGAGAAGAGAAATGGCAATTGCTGCCAAACTTGGAGCAGAAAGGGAAGCAGGAATGAGAGAAGAAAATGAAATTACTTCATTTGCAGATTTTCTAAAAGAATATGAATCTAAGTCTGGAGTGTATACACACAAAGGAACTTATGGTACATCATATAATAGCGATCATGATGATGATGATGACGCACCTAAAAAGCCAGCTAATCCAGCAGTAAAGCGAGGTCGTGGTCGTCCAGTTGGTTCAAAGTCGGGAGCCAGACAAGCTGGTTCAACCACCAAAAAAAGAACAGGTGTAGACTATACGGGATTCCCTCTACATCTACCAAACAAAAATAGATAAGGAGAAACAAAAATGGCACTTTGGGGAAATTTTGACAATAAAACAGCAAGTGGAACCATCGCTATTGCTGCTGATGGTGCAGTTACTGGTACATCTACTGCTTTTACAACAGAAGCAAGAATTGGAGATTATATTCTTGTAGCTGCCGAGTACTATCAGATCGTAACTATCACATCTGATACTGCTGCTAAAGTTCGTGCTGGTATTCCTGGAGCAACTCTTACTGCAGTTTCAGCAGGAGCTTCATATAGTCTTACTGAAAAACCAGCTTTTGTAACAACAGAATCTGCTTCTACAAGTGGAGTACATGGTGATGTTACTAAAGTATTTGGTGTAGACACTAACGAATATGCAGCTGAGCGTGATCAAGGAACACCAGCTGGAGCACACTCTGGTTGGGTTCGTCGTGTTGCTGGTTCTGGAGGTCGTGCTGGTCGAGTATTTACAGAAACTCTAGTTGCTATGGGTACTATTACTGGCGACTTAGAAGATGTTGTAATGCAAGATCTTAATATCAACATCACAACACAACCATCAGCAGTTTCTGTAACATCACCTGCTGATGCAGTATTCACTGTTGTAGCTTCTACAGTTCCTTCTGGTGGAACTCTAAGCTATCAGTGGCAAGTTTCTACTGATAGTGGTTCTACATGGGCTAACACAGTTGATGCATCAGGAACTGCTGCTACATTAACAGTTATTTCTACTGATGCTGAATATGTAACTGGTAATGAGTTCCGTGTACTAGTATCTGCAACAGGGGCAACAACTGTTACTTCTAATGAAGTAGCTGTAACAATCGCTTAATAAATAATTGTGAGGAGGGGGACATTCCGTCCCCCTTTTTTGACTATATAAAATGATGAAGCTGACGGAAAATAATTTTTTAATATATGCGATGCATTCTTATGACAATCCACAATGCCATAGTCTGCAAGAATTTGAAGAAGATTTGAAAAGATTCTTATATCTTAAAAAATTATTTTCTAGATATAAAAACAAAGAAGAACTTAGAGAAAGACTTATATTAAATCATATAATAGTTTTATATAACATATTTGGAATTAATACTACAAATATGCTTTTTTATAAGATAGAAAAAGAATGCTGGGATGCTTTGGCAACATTTTTAGTATATCTCGGTAGATTACCAGAAGAAATACCCGAACATGGTAAATTTTCTTCAGATTTTACAATGGATGAAAATATAATTTCTAAACTAAGGAATATCTGATGTCAAGAGTAGTAGATAACCTGATAGCATATAAAGTATTATCGATGCTTGTAAAACCTTTTGAGGATAGTGACGCATACAAATTAGGTATTATAGACAATAAAGGTAAAGTATTAAAAAAATCATCAGAATTAAAAACTACTAAAGAAAAAGATGCTTATAATTATTTGACACGTTTGGTTTTTAATATGAAAAGAATTATCAATAAACTTCCTGGAGGAGAAAGTAAACTCAGGAATTTAGTTGCAGCTTTTTGGTTGATAAAGGAATCTTACGAAACAGGTAACAGAAGTACCTCTCAAATGAAATTAAAATTGGAAGATACTTTAAAATTAATGGATAATGGAGTTTGTTTAGCTGAAGAAGAAATAACGGTTACTCAGTATTTACGAATATTCGAAGAAGTTGGTGCTGGTTCTTTAGGTGCTCCATCAACAAATACTGCAGGAGCTTCAGTTGATTATCCAAAAATATATACTAGAAGTGGTAGAAAATTTGCTACTTTTAAAGTAAGTAAAGATGTATTGAATAGGTTTCAAAAGGGAAAACAGAAATATAAAAAGTGGTCAGAGTATTTAAATCTTGAAGATGAAACTGAACACGGAATATATAATTTTGCAAGAAGAAATCCAAAAGCTGTCATAGTATTACAAAATGGAGAAGAAATTAAAGCCATTCGTTTTAATAGAAACGGTGGGGGTTCTTGGAATAAACTAAATAGAAAGTATAAAGACGTAGAAGTTTATATGGGATAAATTTATGTTCGGTTTTGGTAATGCTATAAAATATGTTGCTATCTTGATTATTGTTTTAGTCATTGGTGGTGGTTCATGGTATGGGTTAAGTTATTTAACAGACCTTAAAGCAAACTTGGCTACTTCTGAGGCAAATAACAAAAAATTAGAAGATGGAATTAATTCTCAAAATCAATTAATTGAACAAATGCAAGTTGATATTGAGCAAGTTCAAGAATTGAATAGAGAATTAGAAGCAGAAAATAAACATCTTAAAAAAGATGTTGATGTATTAAATAAAAAGTTTTCGAGTGATATTGGTAAGAAGGCGATAGCTGATCCTGCTGATATTGAATTTAAAATTAATCGTGGTACAGTGAATGCGTTAAGGTGTTTTGAGTTAGCTAGTGGCGCACCACTTACTGACGAGGAAAAAAACGCAACTACACCATTAGAGGCTAATCGTGAATGTCCTTCGCTTATTGATCCTAACTATACTCCTGCTACCAATTAGTGGGTGTATGTCTCTTCCAAATCTCTGGAAAACTTCAGAGAAAGAAGAGATAAAAGAAGTGGTAATTCAACAGAAAGCTGTTGAAAGAACCAAATTAAATATAGATCATCCTGCACCACTTGATTTGAGGGGCAGAGAAATTAAATGGATGATTGTTACAGAAGATAATGCAACTGAAGTGTTTGAAAAGTTGAAAACAGAAAATGTAGATCCTGTATTTTTTACTTTGACGGATGATGGGTATAAGGAACTGTCGTTGACAATAGCAGAGTTGAGAAATTATATTGCTTTGCAGAGATCAATTATAGTAAAATATAAAGAATATTACGAGTCTGAGAATAAAGATGGAACAAGCACAAATGAAGGACCTGCAAACTGAAGTTGCAGTACTAAAAAGAGATATAAACCAATTTGGTGTGCTATTCACCAAACTTGATGTTACTATTGAAAAGATAGGAGATGTTTCAAATAACATCAGCAAACTCCTTGCTGTCCATGAACAAAGATTGGATATATTAAATAACATGGATAAACAACTAGAAGATAAAATAGTAAAACAACGTGATGATATTGCATCTGATATCAAAGAGCTGCACACACGTATCACAATGAACAATGAACATTTGTTAAAGGCACTAAACGAAGCTGAAAAATCAATTAAAACGCATATAGACTCAGAACATATTCGTCAAGATAAAGAAATACGAAAAGTTGAAGAAAAGATTGACAGCTTAGAAAAGTGGAAATGGTTTGTGATTGGTGGAGCAGTAGTAATTGGGTGGTTGATTTCTCACATAAACATAGATTCTTTGTTTAATTAAACTTTCCTTAAATTGATGTTTATATTATAATATCTCTTCTAATGTGGAGATATTTTGATGTTATATATTGATAAAAAATATGCAAATGTTCTTGGAAGTCGTCTAAGAAACTTCAAACAAAAAAATGATTACGTTTGGAATTTTTCATGTCCAGTATGTGGCGATTCATCTAAAAATAAGTTAAAGGCACGAGGATATATCTATCGTAAAAAATCTGATTTATTTGTAAAATGTCATAACTGTAATTATGGAACTAATCTTGGAAATTTTATAAATTATGTTGATGTCAATTTATATAATGAATATGTGTTAGAAAGATACAAAAGTGGAACTTCAAAACACAACTCACATAAAGAAATAGATACTTCTTTCTTTGAAACTGATCCCATAGAAATACCAGATAATGTATTATCATCATTACAAAGAATAGATAAACTAGATTCTTCTCATCCAGCAGTAAAATATATTGAGAAAAGAAAAATTCCTAAAGAAAAATGGAATTTATTATATTTTACATCTGGATTTAAAAAATATACAAACTCAGTAAAACATCATTTTAATAATGAGGAAGATGATCACCCTAGACTTATAATACCTTTCTTCACTGAAGATAAAAAAGTATTTGCCTTTCAAGCTAGAGCATTCGGAAATGAGACACCTAAGTATTATACAATCAAACTTGACGAAAGTCTTGAAAAAGTATATGGTTTAGAAAGGGTAGAAAGAAAGGAAACGATATATATTGTAGAAGGTCCAATAGATTCTTTGTTCCTTCCAAACTCGATAGCAGTAAGTGGTGCGTCTTTTGATACTCCACTTGTGAGAGAAATACTTGGCAATTCAGTGATCGTTATGGATAATGAGCCAAGAAGTAAAGAAATAACAAAACAAATACAAAAATACATTGATGCTGGGTACAATGTATGTTTATTACCAGATACTATGCCTGAGAAAGATATTAATGAAATGATATTGTCTGGTTATAGTACGGAAGAAATAGTTAGAATCATTGATGATAATACTGTCTCAGGTGTAACAGCCAGTTTGAAATTTGCGCAATGGAGGAAATGTTAATGAAAGTAAAATTGATTAGTTGGTCCAAACCTGCAAGACATATGTATGATGAAGGTATAATGAATGTTGAAGATTTAATTTCTTTTTGTGCTAGGGTTTCAAATCCGTCCAATCAATTTAATACTGCAACCTCAGAGAAGTTAATACGATATCTAATTAAACATAAGCACTGGAGTCCACTAGAACTTACGAATATTTGTCTTGAAATTGAAACGACAAGGGATATTGCTCGTCAGTTATTGAGACATAGATCATTTTCGTTTCAAGAGTTTAGTCAACGTTATGCCAACCCACTTGAAGATTTAGATTTTGTTATAAGAGAAGCACGATTACAAGATACAACAAATCGTCAAAATAGTATTGAAACAAATGATTTTAAATTACAAGAAGAATGGGAGTTGATTCAAAAGAGTACTATTGAAGTTGCTAAAAACGCATACAACTGGGCAATAGAACGTGGTATTGCTAAAGAGCAGGCAAGGTGTGTTTTACCCGAAGGCAATACAGTATCAAAGTTATATGTAAATGGAACAATTAGATCATGGGTTCACTATATAGAATTGCGATCTTCAAATGGAACACAGAAAGAGCATATGGAAATAGCAAGAAAATGTGCTAAAGTTATTGCTGAAGTGTTTCCTATGGCTGAAGAATTTATAACAGAATAATAATAATAATTGGAGTAATAAATGGAAGAAATTGTCCACGGTATCCGTGTCGATTACGGAAGAGATTCGCTGTTTGATGAGTTAGGTCTGAAAAGAATGCAAGAATCTTATATGAGGGAAGATGAAACTTCACCTCAAGAAAGATTTGCTTTTGTTTCTAGATCTTTTGGTAGTAATGATGATCATGCTCAAAGATTATATGAGTATTCTAGTAAACATTGGTTATCTTATTCAACACCAGTATTAAGTTTTGGTAGAAGTAAACGTGGACTTCCTATTAGTTGTTTTCTTCCTTATCTAGAAGATACAGCTGAAGGACTAGTTGATACTCTATCAGAAGTAAACTGGCTTTCAATGTTAGGGGGTGGAGTTGGAATTGGTATTGGTATTCGTTCAGCTGATGATAAATCTGTTGGGGTTATGCCCCATCTTCGTACTTATGATTCCAGTTCTTTGGCTTATAGACAGGGTCGTACTCGCAGGGGTAGCTATGCTGCGTACTTGGATATATCGCATCCAGACATCTTAATTTTCTTAGAGATGCGTAAACCAACAGGTGACCAGAACATGCGTTGCCTGAATTTACACCATGGTATTAATATCACTGATGACTTCATGCAGATTATAGAAAAGTGTATGTTAGATCCAAGTGCGGATGACAAGTGGGCATTAAAAGATCCTCACAATGGTGAAATTAGAGAATATATTTCAGCACGTGAATTGTGGCAACGTATTTTAGAGATGAGAATGCAAACAGGTGAGCCGTATCTTCATTTCATTGATACCTCCAATCGTATGATGCCAGAGTTTCAAAAGAAACTTTATTTAAAGATTAGACAGTCAAATCTATGTTCTGAAATTATTCTACCAACAGATAATACCAGAACTGCGGTTTGCTGTTTATCTTCATTAAATCTAGAATACTTTGAAGAGTGGAAAAAAGATAAACAGTTTCTAAGAGATGTGGCTGAAATGTTAGATAATGTATTACAATATTTCATTGATAATGCCCCAGAGCCAATTTCTAGAGCAAAGTATTCAGCTACACGAGAAAGATCTATTGGTGTTGGTGCATTAGGATTTCATGCATTATTGCAGCAAAAAAACTTGCCTTGGGAAACACCTATGGCAGTCGGATTAAATAAACAAGTATTTAAACATATACGTGAAGGATTAGATCTGGCAAATCTTGAATTAGGTACAGAGCGTGGTGAGGCTCCTGATGCAGAAGGCACTGGAAAGAGATTTAGTCACGTCATGGCTGTTGCACCAAATGCATCAAGTAGTATTCTGATGGGAAATACTTCTCCTTCTATTGAACCTTATCGAGCCAATGCGTATCGCCAAGATACTCTCTCAGGTTCGTATTTAAATAAAAACAAATATCTAGATAAAGTAATCAAGGAACATTGTGAAAAAGACACTAAACTTAACTACGACAAGATATGGTCTACTATCATCGCCAACGACGGAAGCGTACAACACTTGGAATGGATGGACGACTGGACCAGAGATATCTATAAAACTGCAATGGAAATCGACCAACGATGGGTCATACAACACTCAGCTGACAGACAATCCTATATTGATCAAGCACAGTCACTCAACGTATTCTTCAGACCAGATGCCAATATCAAATATATCCATGCTGTACATTTTCTAGCATGGAAATCTGGATTGAAGACGATGTACTATTGTCGTTCAGATAAGATTGCTAAAGCTGATAAAGTTGCTAAAGCTATTGAAAGGCAAGTCATACAAGAAATTGATTTAACTGCTTTAGCTCAAAGTGAAGAAGTTTGCATTGCTTGCGAAGGCTGATTGAATGCATAAAATATATAAAGATTTTTTTGATGATAAATTAGTAGCAACAAAATATGATAATTTACTTAGTCATTCTATTTGGAAATTTGAACACTCAACAGTTGGACCATACTCATATTGGACTACTAATTTAAGAGAAGATGTATTTTATAATAATGTTATTCTTGAGAGGATTAATAGGGTAACAGGAAATAACCATATATTGTTCAATGTTTTTGCTATCGGACAAACATATGGACAAGCAGTTCCTACATTTCAGGATGATGTTGATGATAATGAAATGACATTTTTAATTTTTATGAATCCTGTTTGGGATATTAGTTGGGGTGGAACTTTCATTTTTCAAAAAGAAACTGATGCCACAGTATGGCCACCTGCTCCAAATAGTGGTATCTATTTCAACAGTAATTTGGTACATACTTTTAATGAACCTTCTAAGAATTTTACTCATCTTAGAGCTGTTATAGTTTATAAATTAGGAAAATATTAAATGACAACAAAAAGAATAAAAACAAAACTGACAGACACTAGAGATTCTTATAAACCATTCCATTACCCTTGGGCATATGATGCTTGGTTGAAGCATGAGCAAGCACACTGGTTGCACTCAGAAGTTCCAATGCTAGAGGATGTAAAAGACTGGAATAAAAAATTAACACCAGCACAAAAACATTTTTTAACAAACATTTTTAGATTTTTTACACAAGGTGATATAGATGTAGCTGGAGGATATGTTCAAAATTATCTTCCATACTTTCAACAACCAGAGGTACGGATGATGTTATTGGGGTTTGCTGCAAGAGAAGCACTGCATATTGCTGCATACTCCCACTTGATTGAAACTCTTGGAATGCCAGAATCAACATACTCTGAGTTTTTAGAGTATCAACAAATGAGAGAAAAACATGAATACTTCCTCGAACTCTCAGGAAAAAACGGTACACCTGAGTCCATCGCTACAAACATTGCTGCATTCTCAGCGTTTACGGAAGGTATGCAGCTCTTCAGTTCTTTTATTATGCTTCTTAATTTTCCTCGTCATGGGCTTATGAAAGGTATGGGACAAATTGTTACTTGGTCTATTGTCGATGAAACAATGCATGCTGAGTCAATGATTAAAACCTTTAGAACTTATATTGAAGAAAACAGAGAACTGTGGAACGATAGTCTAAAAAGTCAAATATATCTGATTGCTGAGAAGATGGTCGAACTTGAGGAAAAATTTATTGATCTTTCATTTGAAATGGGAGATATGCCAAATTTAACTGCTGATGAGGTTAAGCAATATATTCGTTATATCGCAGATAGAAGATTAATTTCTCTTGGAATGAAGGGTATTTTCAAAGTAAAGAAAAATCCATTATTGTGGGTAGAGGAGATGATTAATGCTCCAGTACATGGCAACTTTTTTGAAAATAGGGTTACTGATTATGCTAAAGGTGCACTAACAGGTTCTTGGGAAGAAGTTTGGGGGAGAGAATAAATGGCTACCAAATTTTTTGACTGCGAAAACTGTGGAGGACACGGTAAAATTGTTTTTAAGGAAAGCGACTTTACTACAACAGAAGAAGTTGCTTTCTGCCCATTTTGTGGGGGCGACATATACACCGCTGAAGAAGATGAGGAAGAGTAATGGCTTATTTGGTATGTAATATTCCACCTGTTCCAGTTTATGTGAGAAAAGAATTTTTATATGATCATCAAGATGAGCAGGGTCAACTTACTCCTGGTATTTGGATATCAGTAAAGAGTGTTCAAGGAAAGGCATTATACTTTGAGACATTATTAACAGATTATGGTGCTTTATATGACAAACTTCCGATAAATGCATTTGTTTGGAATAAAAGTTATAATAGACTCACTCAACTATCTTTAGATACTTTACAACTTTGGGATTGTTTTGACTATAATATAACAGTAATTAAAAAACCACTTTTGAATAGATGTAAATTTTTTGCTAAAAATAAAACATTTTATGATGGTAGTTATATGTTTACGATTGATAGTTGTCATTCAGACAGCAATACATTAAATATAAATTTTTCTGAACACGATCCTGAACATAAATCATTTAACATTATTAAGTTAGATAATGGGCAGTTTGCCGCACAACCAAACAATAGAATTATCTGGATTGACAACAGTTTAATACCGAAGAAAACTAAGATGCCTGACTTTAAAGTTTGTTCTCAAAATTACACTGTCGAAGATAAAAACTATTGGAATGTTGGTCATACGAATGACTGGCATTATAAAGATTCAGATGAGTAGCTAAAAAGATACGCTTTGTTGGCTGTCAAGTTCTAATAAATATAACTGACACTAATTCTTGGGGGGATTTAGTCCCCCTTTTTTATCTATGACTTGGTTATATAAGAATGAAGAACTAAATGAGATACCTGAAGGATATACATCTTTTGTTTATATCATTACTAATACAACAAACGATAAGAAGTATATCGGTAAGAAACTTTTTTATTTTTCTAAAACTAAAAAGGTGAAGGGTAGAAAAAAACGTTATAAAGAGGAAAGTGATTGGAAAGATTATTGGTCATCCTCTGAGGAACTAAAGTCAGACATACAACTATTAGGGGAGGAAAACTTTACACGGGAGATTTTGCATTTGTGTAAGAACAAAGGCGAAAGCACTTATCTGGAAGCAAAGCATCAAATGATTAATGAAGTTTTAGAAAATCAAGATAAGTGGTACAATAGAAATATTATGGCTCGTGTTCATGCTTCTCATGTAAAGAATTTACAAAAATGAATTATTTACTTCTTATTTCAGCTTTAACTTTATCAGCAATTGCTGCGTTTTATGCTATTTCTGGACTAGTAGCTATTTTTGCTGCAGCAGTAATTCCCATCATAATAATGGGAAGTTCATTAGAAGCATCTAAACTAGTATTAGCTTCTTGGATGTATAGAAACTGGGGAAAATGTCCAGTTTTAATGAAAACTTATTTTACTTTTGCTTTAGTAGTTCTAATGATGCTAACTTCGATGGGCATTTTTGGTTTTTTATCAAAAGCACATCTTGATCAAGCAAAAGATACTGGTGGTAACAGTTTACAAATTCAATTAATCGATAATAAAATTGAAAGACAACAACAAAGAATTAATGATTCCAATATTGTAATTGGTCAATTAGATAAAGCAGTTCAGGTATTGATAGACAATGACAGAATACGTGGTAAGAATGGTTCTATTGCTGTTCGAGAATCACAAAAAGAAGAGCGTGCTCAATTAAATTCAGTAATTGATGATGCTTCAGAAACTATTTCTAAATTACGTCAAGAAAAATTAACACTTGATAAAGAAAGAATAGAAATAGAAGCTGAAGTTGGACCAATTAAATATATCGCAGCTTTAATATACGGTGACGAAAACGTCAACAATACTATATTAGAAAAATCTGTTCGGATTGTTATTATAATGATTGTAGTCGTATTTGATCCATTAGCTGTCTTAATGGTCGTGGCTGCAAACTGGAGTCTCTACAGAAGAGAGGAACCAGTAATTAAACTTGAGGAAGAGCCCAAGGAGGTCTCTCCAACTCCAAAAAAGTTCTCAAACCCAAGCCAGCACCTGAAGAACCAAAACCAGTAAACAATAGTACATATTCTATTGACTTGTCAGATAACTTTTCTGCAGAAGAAAATATAGAATTTGAGCAGAGAGGCTGGGCACCTGAAAAAGCCATAAAAAGAGCTGCAAGAGAGGCTAAAAAACCAAGACCAGTATATGAAGAATTTACAGTACATTCAAATATAGAAGAAACTAAATAGAAAGTAACCTACTAATAACTATAATAACAGGTACAGATGGAGTTCTTAAATCTCGTAGCAGATGTTGGTTTCCCGATAGCAGCAGCGATGGCAGCAGGGTATTTTGTTTTCCTCACATTAAAATTCATACTTGCAGGTGTAACTGGATCCGTAAATAGTATGAAGGGTATCATCATGGCACTCGATAAGAGAGTCGCCACGATGAATCATGATGTTATTCGAATCGACACTAG
>Ga0099850_1000794_pt1 | contig 14669 bp, 14 predicted proteins | sample CB_VirMetaG_5_FD_79182 | JGI IMG/M metagenome (GOLD analysis project Ga0099850, IMG submission 79182) | Freshwater to marine saline gradient viral communities from Chesapeake Bay - CB_1508_1D Viral MetaG | ecosystem: Environmental > Aquatic > Marine > Coastal | place: USA: Chesapeake Bay... | reverse complement strand
TCTATAAACTTTTCTATCATATTCTATAATTGATTTTTTATTTTTCTCAAATACTACTATACAACTCATACCATACCATTTATATATTTTTAACATTTTCATTTTAGTTAAACCATAACCACAATTTTCTATTAATTCAATTCTTCTTGTAGTTAGATTACCAATACCTATTAATAAACTAAATTCTCTAGGGCATAATTCTAATGTCTTTTTAATCCACTTATCAATAATACTATATGGTGGATTTCCACATATAACAGCAGGTTTATTATTATATTCAAAAAAATCTTTGTCTTCAATTATTTCACACCAGTCTTTACTAACACCATTAGGAAAATTACTATAATATGAACCTTCTTCACTATTTCTACAAGGGTCTAACCATAAATCACCTTCATTAATATTATGTAGATTAATTTGTTGTTTTGCTATTTCTACTGGTGTAATAAATACATCATTAGCAATATTTCTAGTTTTAATTTTATGAGAACTTGTTGGGTTCATATATATATACTTTTTAAAAAAAAGTAAGCAAAAAATACATGATTAAAAATCTTAGATTTTCCTTTTTTTAAAAGTTTGAAGAAACCTTAAGTTTCAATATTGCTTCGCTTTATATGTTCATGTATTTTTTGTTTGAGATTATTTTTTACCCAATCTTGAGCTAATAACCATAATAAATAATTTGGTTCAACCTCACTAATTTTTTTACCCATATATTTACCAAATGGAAAAGTATAATCATCACTAATAGGTTGTTGTTTATACCCTAAAAATTTTTTACAATTTTCACATTCAGTTCTTAAATGGTTTGTGCCATTTTTAAAAGTTTGTATTTTTTTAATAATTTTTTGATTATCACAACAATTCATATTTATAATATATATTTAGAAAAAAACTTTAAGTAATTTTTTTATCTATAATAACCAATATTAATATTTACATCTGTATCATTTTGGTCTAAATTTGATACTTTAAATTTAAAATATCTATTACCTCGTGTAACTCCAAATTGCTCTTGACCACCACAAATATTTACATTACTAGTTGAAACAGGCATATTAGATACATCTTCAAACCAGTTTTGTCCGTCGTAAGACATTTCAGGTTTTATATCTATAAATTGTCCTGCTGAATTATATACAAATATTATTACATTATCTATTTCATGTGATTTACCCTGTCCTAAATCTACAATTGAAGAAGTACTTTGAGAACCAGCTGTAATAATAGTATTCATTATTAATGAACTTGTCCAACTATGTTCGCTTTCTACATATAAACTACCATCACTAGAAACACGCAAAGTTCTTAAATTTCCATTATGATTACCATTACACATAACTCGTTGTTCTGTAGTTGTTCCATCTATAGTTATTATATCATTATTAGCTGGGCTAGTTATAACTCGTCCTACATTATCTACTTGTATAGGTTCAAGATTTAGATTACCATTTAAATTTTTTCCATAAATAACATTTGCTACTAATCCACCAGATCCTACAGTATAACTTTGACCTTCAGTTTTTATTATTTTATTATTTAAATTGTCTAATTGTGTTAATGTATTTTTACCTAAAAGTTCATAATTTCTAGTTATATTACCATATTCAAAACCAATATCATTCAAAACGATATTCATTTCATTTACTCCAGCACCAGAATTAGAAGCACATACAATATATAAAATTTCTTCTGTGGGGTTATTTTCACCTAGAATTTGTACATCTGTTAATTCAATACTTCTTTGAGAAAAATTTTTACTAGGAGCTTGTCCGCCAAAAAATACAATTTCTTCACCTATACCTATTATTTCGTCTTGATTAAAAACATAATTTATTCTTGAATGAAAAAACGCCCCTGCATCATTAGCCCCTGTAGGTTTTGTGTATATTTGCATAAAAGGCACGCTTGCTACTCCTGTATATCTATTTAAATGAGCTTTAAAATATACAGAGGTTATATCTGCTACTGTAAAATTTTCTTCTGCTCCGTTTCCAACATAAATATTAAATTTTGTTCCAGCGGTATCATTTATAATATACCAACCGTTTTTATAATCAATATCTTCTTGAATAGTACATGTTGAATCCGCTTTTATAACTGATCCTGAAGCCGAATTTAAATAAATTTGTGTATTTCCTTTTTTATCAAATTCAGCTTTAAATAAATTATGACTTACCTGTTGATTTGATGCAGTTGATAAACCATTTATATTACCAAGAGCTTCAGTATGATTTTTTAGATGTGTTTTTACTGTATTTAAATGATTTGTAATTCTTTTATCTAAATTTCTAGTTGCCGATAAATATTCTTGAGCCATATATATATACTTTTTAAAAAAAAGTAAGCAAAAAAATAAATGATTAAAAATCTTAGATTTTCCTTTTTTTAAAAGTTTAACTTATTAAGATAGTTAAAGTAGCTAATCCTTCCATATCCATCTCGCTATAGTCAGGCAATACAATTCTAGCTTTTATTTGTCGTAATAATAAATCATTCGCGTTTTTAATATCAATAAAATAAGGTGTTGAAGGTTCATAAATAACATTACCATTTTCGTTAGATTGAGGTACAATAGCTAAAATATTTTTTCTAGAATTTGTAAAACCGTCATAACTTTCTAAAGGTATATTATCTAATAAGACTATAAAAGCATCAGCTAAAGTAGTTGCTGTAAATAATCTATCGGCGACCCAATTATATTCTACAGCACTTATACCACCAACAATAGGATACCTTGTGTTTTTAAATCCTAAAAATTCTGCTACTTGAATTGATTGAAATTGTAAAAAATTTGGATACTTAGGTCGTGTAGGAACAGGGGGATTTGATAAACCTATTCCTAATTCAGGTTCATTTATAGTGTGTAAAGTAGGGTTAGAACTATATGGCGATTCTGTATATGTTACGCCATTTGCTTCACAATTATCTTTGTCGGCATAAAAAATTATAAATGGGAATAACTCTTGCCCTGCTGTATAAGGCACATCGCCTAATTCTTCTGGCGTTTGTCCGTTATCTTTATCGTATTTTCTAAAATAAATTTTACCAGAATTAATTGTTACTTCTAAGTAATCATTATCTTTATCATTGTTTATATATTGTTGAACCTTTTGACCTGTATCAGTTTCAACACCATTTAAAACAGTAAAATAATTAAATTGTTCGTTTGGTTGCCCTTTATTTACTAATTTAACTCTTAATCCGTAAGTTAAATCATTTTGTTCTAAATCTTGATTACTTAAATTAAGCATATTTTTAGAGGTTAAACCTATTGTAAATCCAGATTTATCTTCATCTGTTCCATTAACAAGCTTATTAACTCTTGCTCTTAAAAACCCACAACCTCTAGCAATAAAATTTTTTAGAAAAATATTATTATCTACTGTATTTGTTGGTGGATTACCTGTATTACTAGAATAAGTACCGTTACCTGAATCAACAATACGAACTTTATTATTAGCATTAATCCATTGGGTTTTTAATTCTTTGTAACTTAAATATTTACCGATTTGATATTGAATATTTACTTTATTATTTGTATCTTTTCTACAACGCCATTCTAAACCGAATTCTCTTCTATTATTAATATTATTAACATCAATAAATCCAGTATTATTATTTAAAGAATGAGATATATTACGAAATAAAGTTTCATAATTACTTTTATCAAACTGACCAAAAGGTAACTCAATTAAAGTATTACCTGCACTTGATATTTCATAATAAATTTTATTATTAGTACTATTTATTACTAAAATAGAATTAGGTGATTCAATAGATAAATTTTGAAGAGCAACTTTTGAATTTTTAGGTATAGTAATATCGGCATTAAAATTGTTATCAAATATCGCCCTGTTGTTTGTTGTTGTTAATCTTATTAGCTTCATTATATATATACAGAAGATATTTTTTAAAATTTCCTTTATAATTCATAATACCTTGATGTGTTATTTCACTATCTAACACAATATATATTTTTCCACCAATTTGCCTATATAAATTACAGAAACCATAATCTTCACTAAGATATTTACCATCAAAAATACCACAAAAAAATAAATCATATCGTTTTTTACCATTTTCAAAATAAACTCTATCAGGATAATTTTTTATTAATAAATTAATTACTTTTCTTGAAATTAACATTAATCCAGTCGCAACATTTTTAACTTCTGGATAATCAGTTTTTAAAGTTAAATCAATATCATTCAACAAATTTATATTGTAAGATTCAAATTTACTCTTTTTTCTATAAACACCACCTATAAAATCTTTCTGTGAAAATATCATTTTTTCTAATGTATCTTTTATATCATACAAGTCATTATCTATAAATAATAAGTGTGTAAAATTCTCATTTTCTATAAAATCACTAATAAAATGATTCCTAATACGAGGTATAAGACTCCCAGTTTTAAAAGAAATTGTAAATTTGACATTATAAATATTTAAAGATAAAATATCTAACATTAATTTTGAATGTACATATTCATTATAAGTAGGGATACAAACTAAAATATTTATCATATATATTATAAGGTAGAATTTTTTTTATTTCTTTTTTCAAGTATTTTTTCACGATTTTTTAAATAATAATTTTTACTTTTTTCACGCATTTTTAATTTAAATTCTTCATTATCTTTATTTCTATCATAATAATTTTTTACAATTTCTCGTCTTAATTGTTTAAAATCTTCATCATTTTTTTTTTTAATATAATATTTTTTGTTTGCTTTTTTTTGGGATTCAGTTACCATATATTTAAGTATATATATTTATTTATATTATTATATATATGGATTCCGCTACTGATGTGTTATTTTTATTAAAGAAAAAAATTGAATTAGAAGGTGATAATATAACAAATACAACCGAAGTTGATGAAACTAAAAAAAAGAAACCAAAAAAAAAACAAAACCAAATATTTGAAATAAAAAAAAAGAGTAAATAAAATATAAATATATAATATGGGTGATAAGATAGATAAGATATTAAATGCTATAGTTAAAATTATTAAGGCTATTAGGTGTAAAATAGTTTGTTGTTGCCAAAGTGAATGTTCCCAAAATATTGAACCTGAACCTACAAACAACACAAATACAGAAACTTTGTAGAAATAAAATCTGTGTTAAATTTATAGAAATGAGTGAAAATGAAGTTTTTGAAATACCTGAAACCGAAACAAAAAAAAAGGTTAAGAAGCCAAGAAAACCTATGAGCGAAGAAAGGAAAGAACAATTAAGGGAACAATTAAAGAAGGCAAGGGAAAAATCAGCAGAAGCAAGGCAAAAAAAAGCATTAGTAAAGAAGATTGATAAAGAAGAAGAACAAAAAAAACTAGATGAAAAAATAGCAAAAAAAGTTTTAAATAAAAGTCCATTAGAAGAAGAAATTAATAATTTAAAAGAAGAAATTAAAGCTTTAAGAGCATCAGGAACATCAAATAATAGTGAAGAAGTAAAACAATTAAAAGAAGAGTTGAATTTATTTAAAAAAAGTCTAGCAGAAGAAATTAAAAAAGCTAAAGAACATGCTAAAGCACAAAACCAAGCTGTTGCTAAAGCACAAAACGAACCTGTTGCTAAAGCACAAAACGAACCTGTTGCTAAAGCACAAAACGAACCTGTTGCTAAAGCACAAAACGAAGTAAGACAACAATACGAAAATAAAACAGAAATAATGAAAGACGGAACAGCGGTTAATTATGGCGTTAAACCTATAATATTATCATCGCGATTTAGAGGTGGATATAAAAATTGATTTTTCCACAATTATATATTTTGAACAAATCCTTAAGTAATTTTTTTTAAATACATTTACAATTTTTACCCTTGACTTCTCCACAAGCACCAATTACCTCAAAATTTTTATTTAAATACATTCTTTCTGTTGGATTACTATAATTTACTACTAAAAATGAATGGGGGTCGTTAGTAGATTTTCTAAACATTTTTTTAAATTGATTTTTACCATCTTCTAAATAATTATGCTCTTCAGCTATTAAATCTAATTGCTTATCACTACACTTAAAAAAAATACCTCCAGTCATATTTTCTCTTGCACAAGTAAGCGACTGTGTATATTTTTGCTGTAAAATTACTATACTTTGTAAAGAATGCCTACCAGCACAAAATAATTTTTCTATAGCTCCTGATGACTTAGATTTTAAAGTATTACCAAAAGACATATCATCAAATATATATAAAACATTTTCAGGCTTTTCTTTTTCTCTTATTGCTTCATTATATTCTTCTTTTCTTAATTCGTATAACGTATCTACAATTTCTTCATCATATTCAGTAAAAATATTTGAATCAGGTATATCTTTCTCTTCTATTAGGGTCATCATTTTTTTATCTGTGTTAGCTGTTGATGAAAATACATAAATATTATCACCTTTAAAATTTTTTTTATATAATTTAGGGTCATCTTGGAGCAAAAGATTTAATAATAAATTTGTTTTTCCACTCAAAAAGGATTTTCCAGTTATAATTAATCTAAAACTTATATCAAATAAATCACCTTTTAAAGTTATATGTTTTTCGTTAGTGTCTTTTACTTTATAAATTGAAACTTTATTACTCATTATAATTATTTGAGATAATTTATTTATATCTCTTATTATATTATAAAATGACTGATGTATTCTCACCTCTAGATAGACAACAACAAGATAGGGTATTATCACAATATATTAATGATTTAAATTCCAGAGCAAGTGATCAAGCGAAAATAGATAGAGCGATAGAAGCACAAAAACAAAAAAATGAACAATATAATTCAACACTTGAATCAATTACAGAACCATTAGCACAGGAGATTCTAAGAGAACCTGTTAAAGATTTAAGTAAAAGAGCATTTAAATCAATAGTGACTAATGTTAAATCAAGAGTTAATAAGTCTTTAAATGATTTAGCAGATAAAGGTATAGATTATGTTAAAAATTCTATTTCAAAAAAAGCTGATGAATTAAATATTAACCCTGAAAGTCTTAAAAATTTATTAAATGGTGATCCTTCACAAATGTTAGCTGAAACACAACAAAATATATTTTCAAAAATACAAGATGCTAAAGATTCAGTTAAATTAGCTTCTCAAAGCGTACCTACAACTTTAGATGAAGAAACTAATAGAATTGTTAATGCTGGTAAAGCACTATCAGGTAAAGGTAATATGAAATTATCAGCTAAAAATGTTTCTAGGTCACCACAAGCAGAACCACAGGATTTTAATGAAGATTCTATCCCTGAAGAAATTAACCCCTTTACAGGAGAAAATATTGATAGAAGTTTCGCAAATCCTAACTTTACTTATCAAGAGATGGATGACGCTACAAATTGGACACACGAATTATATGATAAACCAATAACACAAGCAAATTTACCTCCTCAAGATGTTTCCTTACAACCACCTTTAGCACCTGAAGAAACCTTTAGACCTATAGTATCTAGTGAGCCAGAAAATCCTTTTAGTTTTTCCACTTTTGAAAAGGGAGCAGGAACTTTCAAAAATTATACTGTCCCAAATCCAGCTTTTGATGATAATATAGATGCTGTCGGCACTCCTCAAGCAAGATTAAATTATATTGTCCAAAATCCAGCTTATGATGATAATATAAAAAATGTTGATTTCAAATTTAAATCAATAAAAGAACCAAGACTATTACCTAAACCTGAAGTAGATGGAGATGTAGCTGTAAGAGACCAATTAGCACCTATGAGAGATTTAATAAAAAGTTCTAGAATGAACGATGTAGATGCAGTAGAACAATTTAAACCTAGTGATGTTCAAAAAATTTTATCATCTTATAATAGGTCTGCAAGTATTCCTAGTGATCAATTATTAAGACGACCACAAGCACAACCACAACCACCACCAAGCGAAGCAGACACTACAGAAGACGCAGTCGCTCCAGAAGACGCAGACACTCCACAAGACTCAAGCGAAGCAGACAAACAAGACCGACCTGCGAGTGTTACTCCAGATGACGACCAGCTAGATAATTCAAGTTCAAATGTTAGAGATACTGAAGGTGATATAGGTAAAGATGTTACAGGTGACGCTGACGATATGGCTGAAAAGGCTGGAACAAATGTTTTAAAAAGTGCTGGTGAAGATGCCCTTGAAGAAGGTGCTGAAATTACAGCCTTAGGGGGTGGTCCAGAAGACCCTTTGTCGGATATTCTAGGCTTGGCTGTTGGTTTAGGCACTATGTTTGGGGGCATCTTTGGTGGGCATCATGGCACACAAGCACCAAATATACCAGAAGCTTCGCCTGTTAATCCTTCATATCAAGACGGAGTTAGTTAAACTACTTTTTTTAAAAGTTTATTTAAAAAAAATAAAATAAATAAAAGTAATCTTAATTTTTTTTTATAACTTTATATTATATAAAAGATGGATAAATACATTAAAATTAATTCCGTTCAAGGTGGAGATTTTACAAGCTCACAAAATTTAGTAGATTTTACAGTACCTAGTAGCATGGGTGTTGTAAATTTAAGAGATTCATATGTTAATCTTAATGTTAAGGTTAATGTTGTTGAATCTAACACTGACGCAGGTGTAGGTGTATATTGTGCTGGAGTTCAATGGAAAAAAGGAACTAATACTAATAATCCTCATTTTACAAATTCAGCAATAGTAAAAAATTGTAATATTAAATCAGCACTTAAAGGACAAATTGAAAATATTAGGAGAATAGATCAACTCTCACAACTTTTAGCAACTTACGGAAGAACTTTAGCTGAACAACAATCTTACTCCTACTTAAATGCTAATCAAATTGTAAATCCAATTAATAAACAACATTGGACTATATATCGTGAAATTAATAAAACAGGTTCAATTGTATCAAGAGATTTAGATATATGCCCAGTTCAAATTTCTTTAGCAGATTTATTCGATTTTTGTAAAGCAGGACAAGAAGTAGATTTATCTAAAATGGGTGACATGAGAATTCATTTAGAATTGAATATTGATAAATTAGAACCTGTACAAAGAATGACTACTGTAGATGAATTAGCAGATGAAGACTTAAAAAACATGCAGAATGTAACTGCTGTAGGTGACGCAAACGAAGTACAATCATTTTGTCTTTATACTAATGGTTTAGGATTAAGTCCATTTTATGTAGGACAAAAAGTCAAAATTAATGCTACACATACCGATGGTGGAGCTAGTGATATTGTAGATGAAAGAAGAATTATTACAAGTATAACACACGATAAAGATGGTTCTTTAGCAGGTAAAAAAGGAGCTTTGCTTATTACCTTTAATTCATCTTGGGGTAATCTTGTAGCAGGCAAAGAATATTCAGATGTAACTCTAACACCTGAAAGCTTTGATGTAAATTCTTCTACTATTGAAATTAATATGGCTGAAATTGTTATTAAAAGAGTAGGTAACCCTATAGGAGTTAGTCAAATCGCTTATGATACATTCTCAACAGAACAAACAAATGGAAATGGTTTATTATCATTTCAAAACCAATATCAAGTTGAACCTGATGCTACAAATCTTTTAATTATGTTTCCTGATGATCAAACCGATATCATAAGTCATAATCTAGATATTGAAAGCTTTAGACTAAGAATAAATAATGAAGATGCTACAGATAGAGAAATTCGAAGATACACACCACTTTACTACGATAGATTAAATATGACTATGGGTTCAATGGGATTTAGATTGAAAAATCTAACTGAAAATTATGGTATTAGTAATGAAAATAACTATCAAGCTGTTTATAACGATAGTACATCAGGAACTAACACTTTACTAATTGCTAATCCATTATTCCAAACACAACGTGAAAAATTCGTACAAGTAAATATTGAAGCAACAGGTCAAGGCGTTAGAAAAATGACTATATTTAAACAAAGACCAAGAGTTTTAGAACTTTAAGTTATTAATTAAGCCTCCTCCCAATTAATTATTAACTTTTTGTTTTTTTTTATTTTTTTGGTTTATTTTTTGCTTACTTTTTTTGAAAAAGTATTTTTTAAAAACATAAAATAAAAGTAATTATAAATTTTTTTTATAAATCTATTATATAAGCAATGAGTAACTTTATGTATCATACTGTAATCCCAGAAAATAATAAAGGTGTTTTCACTGAATATGATAATGTAGATTTTGTTATGACTTTTGAAGGAAGAGCCTTAAATTTAAATAGTGTAAGAATTGAAGGTGATTTAACTGTTAGACAAAATGGTTCAATATTAAGCTCAACTGTAAATGAAAATAAAGATATAAAATTAGACCATTTAGTTGGTGCCCATTCATTTTGCGAATCAATCCAGACTAGTTTTTTTAATGGCTCAAATTTAATTGAAAATTTAGTAGAATACCCTAGATGGGTAAAAATGAAAAACGCTTGTCGTAAATCAAGAGGAGACATGAATAACGGTTCTAATGTTTGTGAATTATTAGCCCCTACAAACGAAATGACTAATCTTATGTTAAAAGGTATAACTCCTCCAGATAACCGAAATCAAGCAGATACCGCAGATTTAACAGATCCTTTACCTCCAGATTTTTCATTTAAGCCTATGATTTGTCTTAATAATGCTCAAAGTAATGGACAAAATGTTTTACCCTACGCAAAATCAGGAGCAATTAGATTGACTATAAATTTAGCTCGAGTAGCTGGTTGCATCTTTGGAGTTGATTGTGATAACAACACCAGTTATGAAATATCAAATCTTCAAGTATCATTTTCTAGTGTTCCAGAAACACCAGATATGATGAATAATACCGTAGTCATGACCACAGTTCAAAGCGTCAAACCTAGTGTTGAGTCTGGATTTGCTAATGTTGGTGTAAAAGTTCCAGCTGAATGTAATTCAGTATCAATTTCTTTTCAAGAACAAAATAGAGAGAATACAGCAGTTAATAACAATTTAAATTTAACTAAAGTACCAAACCTTACAGAATTACAATTTTTATTTAACGATTCAACAAATAGTTTAGTTTCATATCTCCTTAGAGATTATGAAGAAGTTATTTCAAGAGGTATTGAATCAATGTTTTCAAACGGTAGAAATATGTTAAATGTTAATAATCTTAACGCTAATGATGGTTTTGTAGCTGGTCTCTATTTTGATGACTTCATTGATTTAAGAAACCAAAAATTCAATGTTCAAATAACATCAGGCATTACAGGAGGAGATACAAGCCTTTTAATGTATTTGTATTTCCATAGCATTATTTCAATTTAATTAAATAAAATTTTTTTTTTTTATAAGTATTATATATATAATGACCTCCGTATATAATAGCAGTATTACTACAAGATTAATTGACCCAATTTTTGAGAAATCAAAATTTCGCAGTGAATATAGATTAAATCCAGAAACTTTATATTTACCAAATCTCCGCCTATTAAATGCAGGGATAGAAGCTAGTGCCTCAACTGAATTAAACGGTTTGATTGGTACTTATGGATGTATTAAGTCAATTCAACTTTACGACGGTAACCAATTGTTAGATCAAGTTTTAGAAGCATCAATTCTTAACGGTTTTAGAAATTTTAATACCTCAAATGATTCTAATTGTTCTGTTAATCGTTTTATTAAAGGACACAATTTAGGATATGTTTGCGTAGGTAACAACCAAATTGATGCTAATGATGGATCTTTAGAAAAAGATACTATTGCTGTTAAAACTCAATCAGTTATGAATAATAATGAAAACTTAGCATGGATAGCTTTAAATCAACTTTTACCATTTTTACAATCAAGCGTAACCTTACCTACAAATGTATTTACTCATTTAAGAATAGTTGTAAATTGGAAAAGTGAAACAGAGTTGAGAGATATGGTAGGTAAGAGTTCAGGAGCAAGAGCTTTAGACTTATCTACCTATACAAATACTGTTCTTGTAGCTGATGAAATGAACGCTAGTGATAGTAAAAATAATTTAATGAATGGATACCAAGGAGTAGCATATAGACCAATAGAACATGATTCAGTAGAAATTCCATCAATAGCTCCAGCAACAGACGAAACACAAGAACAAGAAACAAATGTAATGGTAAAGGGTTTTAATGGAAAACAAGTTAATACATTACTAATGGTAAATACACCTACAAATCGAAATACTTGGGCTAATAGTGGAACAAATACTAATAGTGAATTATACACAAATCAGGGTTCAGTATCACAATATAAACCACAAATTCAAGTTAGAATCAATGGTTCTAATAAATTGGCTCGTAATGGTTTAACAGGTTATAATAAAAGGCTTGCTACTTTGGTTGATGCGTACGGCGAAGTAAATATTGTAATGAACCAAAATGTACCTAATCTTAAGGAAACAGGGAACTATGTTGATGAAAACGAAATTCCTACAGGACAATTAGATTATACAGGTATGAGAGTTGATGAGTATGTAAATGAAATGATAATTGACTATACTAGAACAGGTGTATCAGGAAACGATAATTTAAATCAAGCTGTTAGATTAAATCTTTTTGGAGAAGTTAATAAACAGGTTGTTATGAGAAATGATGGTAGATATAATGTTGTTTATAGCCAAATGTAAGCATGCTTTTTCAAATAATGTTTTTTTTATTTAAAAATCTTATATTATATATATGAGTAATATTACACTAGAATTAAGAGAGACTGATTCTACTAGAGAATATAATAACGGAGATTGGGAAAGTCAAGTTGAACCTCAAACTATATATGAAGGAGACCAAATTGTTATGCGAAATGTATTTATTGATACACAGGCTACTAGTAATGATAAAATTAATGTAAGTGAAGATTTAACTTTAGATTTAGAATATATTTATTATTACAATTTTTATTTACCTAATACTCAAGATGGTAATTTTTTTCTAGATCAAATAGGGGGTGGAGGTGTTACTCCTGATGATAAAACAAAATTACATATGAAAGGTACAGTATTAACTAAATCTACAAACGGAACAAAAGCAATTTTTAAAATTGATATGGCTTTTGTAGCAAATAGCCCTCAAGGTAAAGTATGCCCTGCTTTTGATTTTGAAATAAATTATACTGATGTAAATAATAATCCTGCTAGTATAAAAGTACATAATCCTTCTTTTACAAATAAAAGCCCTGGTGCACAGATTGATTACTTACCACACATTATTTTTTTTAAATCAAATGGCGACCCAACTTATGAAGGATTAACATTCACTCCTAGTGTAGATGAAATGAAGAGTAAATTTGGTGTTTTTCCTACCTTGTCTGGGGCAGGTCTAGCCGAAGATGAAATAGTTTTTGAACCTGTTAAGGGGAAAACAACAATATCATTAGGTAAGGGTTCATATTCACCCCCTGATTTATGCAACACAATAAATACAGAATTAACAAAAATTATAATACCTCAAGGAGCAAAAAATTTATACCCTTCAAATGGTAATCAATTTTTAATAAGTCAAAGGCTTATAGCTATGGATACTGGAGCAAGAGAAACACCTTTTATAACAGGATTACAAACAAAGTCAAATACTTTAATAGGAGCTTCTAAAGTAGAACTTAGTTATATAGATGCACAACAAAAATTCTCATGGGATATGCTACATACTCCTATGTATGACGAAGATGGTGTAGAAAGTGTTAGGTATAACAGCGATGCTTTAACCGAAAAAGGAAAAGTTCAAAAGCAACTTACAGGAATTATATTTACATTTTTGGGAGCTAAAAATTCTAATGGAGATTATTTTGATTTTTGGTCTGGATTACTTGGTTTTAATCTTCAAAGTTTATATCCTCAAGTGAGTAATCAAGCAGATGGAGGATTTTGGGAATATACAGGGCAACCTGAGCCATTTTTAGGGCTTGCTACTGATCCGAGTGCTCCTTCTTTTTGCACAGTAATTCAACCTAGTATAGATTATCAGATGGGGAATCAAGATAATAATTTACCTTTACAAGCTACAGGAGGTCTAGCTACAATAGATGCTCTTGTACCAAAGGGAAAACAGTTTTCTTTTTCTCCAAACGGAGCAGATTTCTTTTTACCTATACCAGATACAGGTTCGGACTCAATATTTTTCTCTCCTACAAATGGCGTAAATACAAGAATATTAGCTCAAAATTCAGTATTAGGGGCAACTTCTCAATTTGGCTACTTTGTTATAGAAGTTACATCTAAATTTAGAAACGATGTTATAGGCTCAAATATTAATAAAAATAATGTAGTCGGTATAGTAGGAAGATATTATGAAGTTAATAGTTATACAAGTGGAACTACTAGCGATTCTATTATATATGTTCATAACGGAAGTCCTGTAATTTTAGACTCCTTTAAGTGTAGGATTTTAGATTCAAATAAAGATTTAGCTAAAAATTTAGGTAGTGATAATACAATATTTTTACAGATTAATAGGGGTGAAGCTTACACAAAAGCACAACTCCCAGAAATTTTACAAAATAAAAAATAATTAAAATAAAGTTATTTAAAGATTTTCTAAAATATATATATAGGAATGAACAAAACTTTTAAAACTCCAGAATACCAACGAAACGCCTATAAAAATTATATTAGTAGAAATAAAGAAAATCCAGAATTTAAGGCAAAACTTAAGGAACAACAAAAAGAATATTATACAAAAAATAGAGAATTAATTTTACAGAAAAAAAAATTACAATATCAAGAAAAGAAAAATCTTAAGGAAGAAAATT
>Ga0099850_1000793_pt1 | contig 14679 bp, 8 predicted proteins | sample CB_VirMetaG_5_FD_79182 | JGI IMG/M metagenome (GOLD analysis project Ga0099850, IMG submission 79182) | Freshwater to marine saline gradient viral communities from Chesapeake Bay - CB_1508_1D Viral MetaG | ecosystem: Environmental > Aquatic > Marine > Coastal | place: USA: Chesapeake Bay... | reverse complement strand
TGTAAATGATGTTACATCTGATGATTTCAATCTTTTATTTGATGAGCCAGCACCAGAAATCCCAAGCGCATCACCAATTCCAACTGTAATAAGAAATGATCGTTACATTCCTTATCTTATGTCGATCAACATTGATGGTGATTTCAATAGAGGAGATCTGTTAAGTCTTCGTGTTAACCAAACACAATTTATAGGGACTGGTACAAAAGAATTTATTGTAAATTATAGGAATACCCTTCTTTACAATAGAGAACAAAACTACAATATTCCAGAAGATTGGGATGTGTTTTGGAGCAAGACACTTGGACCTGTAAAAAACCCAAATCAAATTGCTCCATGTTTTGCTTGGTACAAGCCAGAAAAATTTACAGCATCAGATGATGGAGCCACATATACATCACTAATAAACAGTTCTTTATATGCTGCAAATGATTCAGACGATTTCATTCAAGAAACAACCAGCCAGCAAGCAGGAAGAACCGCATATGGTTTAAATGGATTTATTCCTTTGGATTTTGATGGTGTTGATGATGTGTTTGTAAATTCAGAAGATACCGATAGATTCCAACTTCCACTAAATACAGATTTTATTTTTGGATTTGTTGTTGTTCCGGGTGCTTCTACAGGAAACGAACAGGTCATCTTCAGTCAAGGTGGCATTGGCACTGATGGATCGTTGCAAATTATACTAGATGATTCAAATGGTAATAATAAAATTAAGTTCAATACTCAATATGACGGCACGCCAACAACAGCTTTATCAGGAGATGGTGCATATACAGTTGGTAATCCAGTAATTATAATTGTATCAAGGGTGGGTGGTGGTGTAGAGTTTAGATGTAATGGAGTAGAGCCGGGTTTCCCCCCTGCATATTCTGGTACTCCTTATAATACCATCTACACAACCGATGCTGCTTATATTGGAGCAGGCTTTGATGTTGACACAGAAACATTGGTTAATTTCTTTTCTGGTGATTTTTATGAAATGGTTTTACTCAAAGAAACACAAGACCAAGCCATTGATCAATTATCATATAGAGAAGAACTTGAAGGCTACTTTGCAGAAAAATATAAAATAAAGAGTTTGTTGCCATCAGGCCATCCGTTTAGTCTCAATCCTCCCAGAGCATCGGTAATAAAAGAAGAAGTTTTTCCCGATGAAACACTTCCTCAATATGATTGTTCAATTACTAGGACCACAGTATCCAATACTCAGTTTGATGATACCTCTCATTCAGGAGAAACAATTGCTGTTGAGACACAATCTGATTGTCAATGGAGCGCAACAACAAGTGATAGTTGGATAACACTGACAAATACAGCACATATTGGAAACGGAACAGTTAATTTTTCTGTTGCTCAACATAGTGGATCAGAAGATAGAACTGGAACAATAACAATTCAAACTGTTGAAGGTAGCATTGAAACAATTTCAATTACCCAAACTGCTCAAGCGGCTAGCACGCCTTGGGATCCTTCTCAGTTGACATCTACGTCTATTTGGATTGACATTGACGCTCTTGGTTTGTCGAACGGCACAGGCATCACCACGATGACCGACCAGAGCGGCAACGGCTACGACCTGACCGGCACCAGCACCTACGCCACGGTGGTCTCGGCAGACCTCAACGGTCTAGATGTGGCTCAGTTCAACGACTTGGGTGGATACACCCTCAGCAACTGGCCGGGGCCGTTTGGCAACGACGGGCAGGTGTTCGTGGGTGTTGTTGAGATTGACGCGGTTGGGTCAAACGCATACATCTCCGAGACGCGAGCAAGTTCTGCCACGGAACAGTTGACGCCACTGCTCTACCGCACCGACCAGACGCTTACGCCGGGCAATCAGCGCAGAAATGGCGCGGATACGGATGTCGATCTGAGTGCTTCGGTTCCAAGCACCACGGGCTGGGCGATTGTTGTGTTGGCTCACGACTACACCAACGGCGGCATCAACTGCCTAGTCAACGGAACCAGCGTAGCGACCGGAACGCTTACATCCACCGGCAGCGGTCCTGAAACCAACCTCAAGGTTGGATTGGGATCCTCTGCCGTCAACACGTCTCCGTGGGAACACAAGATCGCGGAAGCGATTTTTTTCGATGACCGACTAAGCACCGGGTCCAACGGCGACCTAGAGCGCGTTGAAGGATACCTTGCGCACAAGTGGGGGCTCACTGCCAAACTCCCCTCAGGTCACCCATACAAGTCCTCTCCTCCCGTCTCCTCTCCTCCCGTCTGGGCACAAGCCTCGGGTGGCACCGAGACGACCTCGGGCGGCTACAAGTACCACACGTTTACAAGCAGCGGCACGCTCACCGTGTCAAACGGCGGAAGCGTGGAATACTTGATTGTTGCTGGTGGTGGTGGTGGTGGCAAATGGTACGGCGGAGGCGGTGGGGCTGGTGGAGTTCTGACCGGCACCCAATCCCTAACTGCCCAGTCCTACTCGATCACCGTAGGTGCAGGAGGTGCGGGCAACTCCAGCAACTACGGTACAACCGTCAATGCAACAAACGACGGCGAGGATAGCACGGCTTTTGGTTTGACTGCTATTGGTGGTGGTGCAGGCGGCAACAACAGTAACAACGGACGCACCGGCGGTTCGGGTGGTGGCGCTGGTTGGGATCGGTCAGGCGGAGCGGGCACCTCGGGCCAAGGCAATGCAGGCGGCGATGGGGTCAGTAGTGCGTCTTGTAGTTATCCCCCCGCCCGAGGCGCTGGCGGCGGAGGCGGTGCTGGTGCGGCTGGCGGCAACGGTAGTTGCGAGCCCGGGGGCGGAACGAACCAAGGCGACGGCGGCGACGGTCTTGAATGGCCGTCAGGTTCCGGCACCTACTACGGCGGTGGCGGTGGCGGTTCCATCAAGCAATTCGACATAACTACCGGTTCGGGTGGGTTGGGCGGTGGCGGCAATGGTGGCAACGCCGTTACCGCTTCAACAAGCGGAACAGCCAATACCGGCGGCGGTGGTGGCGGCGAGGCAGACAATTTAAACACTGGTGGCAACGGCGGCTCCGGCGTAGTGATTGTCAGGTATCAAATTTAAGGAATAAATTATGATTAAGAAATTTAAATGTAACTGCGGTCACACTACTCGTAAAACAGGATCACATGCTAAAGGAGCAATAAGTGGCAAAAAAGAAATGGATTCAATCCGCTATAAAAAGACCCGGCGCACTTACAAAAAAAGCAAAGGCAGCCGGTAAATCAATTTCTGGTTATTGTCAATCCAAGGATCTTTCAACTCGCTCAAAGCGTCAATGCAACCTCGCTAAGACGTTGAAAGGTTTTAAAAAGAAAGGAAGGTGATCCATGTCTTTTTATAATATCCCTAAGGTTGCACTATCAAAAGGAGGCAAACATGCCAATGAAGTCTAAGAAGGAAATGATGAAGGATTACTCACCAATGAAGGGAAAGAAGAAGGCAGGTAAGGCTGTTGCTCCAAAGGGCAAGAAGCCTATGATGAAGAAGAAGTATGGATGAAAACTCCACATAACACAAAGAAATACGCAATTGAGAATACTGGGTTAAAGCCCGATAGTTCCAAAGCGACTCGCAAGAAGCGAACAATCGCAAAGGAGATGAAGAAAAATGATAGAAGAAAACAAGCCTGAAGAATCCATCGAGACTCAGGTAGGTAATGATATTGTCATGCCCAAAGAACCAGATGAGGATCCTGTTGTTGCAGGTGAAAGGGCTGCGTTTGTAAGGTATGTCAAGGACCAAGGGGAAAAGATTCCCCCAAATTTTAAAAATGCTGAGGACTGGTTCAACTCTTTGAAGAGTGCCCAGTCACAGTATACTAAGTCTCGGCAAGAAATTGCCGAACTTAAGAAGCAATACAACGAGACAGCGGTTGGAAATCCAAATTATGACCCGCAGGCTCAAGAACAACCTACGCAACAGGAAGAACCTGTTGTTGAGGACATCAGCAATATTCCTGATGAGTTGTCAATTTCAAAACCTAAAGATCCAGAATACGGTAATATCACCGAGCAGGATTGGGCAAGGTGGGGAAGGGAGATTGATAAGAATGGCGACCTTACGGAAGCCACAAGAAGGGAAGTTGCCAAGAGACTCAACGCAGATCCTATTGTAGTCGAGCAAATGGTTCGTGGCAGACAAGCAATGCAGAAGCAAGCATTCGATGAATCTGCCAAGGTTGTTGGCGGTGCGGATAATCTAAAAAGGATTTTCAAGTGGGCGGGTGAAAACTTGTCTGCTGCTGAGGTTGAAGCCATGAACAGAGGACTGCAAACCCCTGCTAGTGCCTCTATACTTCTTGGTCTTCAAGCAAGATATCAGCAGGCTCAACCAGCCACTCAGAAATCTCAACCTGAGCCGTCTGTCTCAACCCCAAATGCCGTACCAGCCGGTCAAGTTCCCAAGCCCGGTGTTGAAGCACAAGCATTCAACTCGGAGGCGGAAATGAAAGCAGCAATTTCAGATCCTCGGTATCGTACCGATCCTGCTTTCCGGCAAGCCGTCGAAAGACGGATGGTGATTACTCACCAACACGGCTACAAGAGGAGATGACCCTAACAATCCCCGTGAGAAGGGACTAGGATAATCTAATCCTTAGTGTTTTTACTTTCTAAACATAAGGAGATTATCTCATGGCTGATAATGTTAACAGTTATCCATATTTTCCCCAGAATCAGAACTCTCAGACTGGTTGGCTAACAGGTGGTTCTGCTGCTGGCAGCACTTCGTCAACAACTGTTGGTCAATACGGAACTGCTCAGGGTGCTGATGCAGAATATTGGCTTCCTATTTGGAGTGGTGAAGTTCTCAATGCGTACGATCAGTACAACATCTTTGAGCCACTTGTCACCACTCGGGCTATCACTAGCGGTACCACCATGCGATTCCCAATCACGGGAACCGTTGGCCTCAAGGCACAGTGGAAAGCCGGTGAGGAACTAGAGGGTTCTAGTGAACTTTCAGAACCAAGTTGGTTCGACATTTCGCTCGACTCGCGACCAATGGCCTCTCACTTTGAACTTGACGATATTTCGCTCATGCTTACTCAGTGGGAGTATCGTGCAGAACTAGCCCGACAGGCTGGTCTTGCACTAGCCAATGCAAGAGACAAGCAGATTGCTTCTCTCATTGCTCAGGGTGCATTCATGGCAAGCAGAAGTCCTGCCGTCACTAAGGGTGGTAACTTTGGTGGTGCTACCACCTCCACAGATCTTACCAGTAGTTCTTATGATATGCCTGCTAGTTCAGTCTTTAATTATTTAGGTCATGCATCTGGAAGTGATGCACAAAGAGCCAACGCTGCACTCAAACTTCTTGAGTACATCGAGCGTTATATGGTTCGCCTACAAGAGATTGATGCACCAACCACTGGTGTATATGTTGCAGTGACTCCCCGTGCATTCCAAGACATTCGTGCCCTTGGTGTTGCACGATCTGAAGCCACTATTACCATGCTACCCGACGTTTACAACATGCAGCCCATGTTTGCCGGTGTCGCTGCTGCTGGCGGTCTTGGTGCCCCATATACTCAGGGTATGAATGCTCTTACCGACACTCTTACCTACATGGGTGCAACCATTGTCAAGACCAATCACCTTCTTAGCCAGACTGTGGCACTTGATGGTACTGACTATGTGGTTGCGGCTGCTCCTACCGCTGGTCAAATTGACACTGGATTAGCCAACGTCATTTATGATCCAAGTGGTAGCACTGTGTTCACTGTAACTCCATCCGATCCAGTAAATGCTCAGGCTGTAAAGATCAAGGATCTTGGCGATGCCAAGTATGATTTTGACTGGCTTCGTTTCTCTGACGTTGGCACTGCCGATAGCACTTCGGGTGCTTGGGACGCTATGTTCCCAGTCAAGGCTCTCATCTGGCAGAGAGATGCAGTTGCATCGCTTAGTCTACAGGGCATGAAGGTTGATACCATCCGCGACATTCGTCGCAACACTCAGTTCACCGTTGCATCAGTGATGCGTGGTGGTGGCGTTCTACGACCAGAGCTTTGTGCTGCTGTTTGTGGCTCCGCTGTATCTTGATAGATAATTAAATATTTGGGAACCTAGGGGAGAAATCCCCTAGGTTTCTTTTTTCTCGTTTTATAAGGAGGTATTATGGATAATCCATTTAAAAAGAAATCACAAGGACTAGGCGACACAGTAGAAAAGGTTGCTTATATTGCTACCCTTGGTGGTCTTGTTGCTCCAAAGAAAAAGGATTGTGGATGCAACAAACGAAAGGAAGCACTAAACAAAAAGGTATCTTACACAAAGGAAAAGTAAATGGGAACATTCTCCAGATTGGATGCAGTCAACCACATGTTGCTCATGTCGGGTGAACACATTGTCAACCATCTGGAAGACGATTCCGGTGTTGATACAAGTGTTGCAGAGCATATCCTAGATGAGACAATAACCTCTTATGTCATGAGAGGTCTTGTCAACAACTCTTATTATAAAAAATACCAACCCAACTCTCAAGGATATGTCTACCTTCCTTCAGATACACTTCATGCAGAACTGTGTGAACCTATTTGGAGTAAAGACAGAGATCAATATGTCCTCGCTTCCTATAAGGGAAGCCCACCTTATTTGTTTAATGTAACAGATCATACTGCTGATTGGACAGACAAGGGAGGCAGTGATGGTATATTGATCATGTTGATTACAGATCTTGAGTGGTCTGATATTGAGACTCCTATGCAACGTGGTATCATGTCTTCGGCTGCTAGGGATTATCAAATGATTACCCAAGGCGATCACAACGTAGACAAGTATCTTGCTCAAAGAGAAGTAACCTATATGTCCAAGGGTAGAGCATCGGACATCACCAATAAGAAACGAAGTTTCCTTGGTCAAGATCCCGGTACATTCCTTGCATCGACAAGAGATTATTCCTTCAGAGATCCTAGGAGGAGATACAGATAATGCCAACAACAAGAGTACCTATTCAATCACTAAATGGTGGTGTCTCCAGAAGAGAGTCATCCAAAAGACTGCCACAGGAAGTGGAGAATGCAGACAATGTACTCTTGACTGTTGAAAGGTCAGCCGAAAAAAGACCGCCTCTTACACATATCAAGACAAGCATGGAAGGTGATTACCTAAACGTACCCAACATTGTGGCTGGTGGTGGTTTCAATTCAGATCATTTATATTTCCATTTTATTGATGTTGATGGTCTTAATAGATTTTGTATTGTGATTAACCGGGCACAAACACAGACAAACCTAATGGTTCGTGTGTTCAGGATAGAGCCTACGGAATGGATTGAAGAAGAGTTTGATAAGGATAGTTTTGATAAAGGCATGAAGGAATATCTTATGCATTACAATCTAACCACAGATTCTTCTCTTCCTATTGATGACATCATGGGTAGTGTTACTTATGGTTCTGGTGCAATTTTTTGGAACAAGCAAATGAGACTTGGATTTTTGCCAGACAACTCAGACAAGGTTGTTCCTTCTTGTGACCTTGGCTCTCCTTGTGTAGATGGATTCTATGAACCAGATCCAACATATATCCATTCAGGCGATAAGATTCATTACAAAACAGCAGACATGTTTTTTGTTGACTCTAATGGAAACACCGCCAATGGTGGAGCAGGACAAGTAAGATTTCCCGGAGCAAACGAAGAAGATAAGTCTGCTGTTCCCTACGAGCCATCAAAGGATAGTGATAATCTATATAGCAAATGGATCAGTGTTGTTGCAGATCCTGCCAATGGTGGTGGTTATAAGAATGTCATTGATGATATTGAAACAAGAGTTAACCCCGCAAGCCTTGAGTCCTATGCAGTAGGACATAGTGTAGAAAACTTTTCTGAGGTTGCTATTCCACCCCCACCCGATGATGTTAATTCTCATTGTGGATGGAAAGCACAAGCAATGATTCAGCATTTGTATCATAGAAGCGAGAATGGCATTTCAGGATCTACAAATGATGCGGGCTATTTGACATCACCGTTTAAAGACATTACTGGTAATGATTCAATTTATAATTATGAAACCGCCAACACAAGCGGAAAGGGAGAGATCTGGTATGCCCGTGATCCATACTTCTCATTCCCATCTGGATTTTATAGAACAGTAAGCAACTCAGAAAATGGTCAACCTTACTTTCAACCAGTAAGATCAGAGGATAAGAATTCTGTAATCGACCATAGAACTTTTCCTGTCATGATCCGAAAAGAATCTGATGGTAAGTGGCGCATCAGTTATTCTCCTTTGGTTCCAAAGACAAGCGGAACTGCCATTAACAACCCCGGTCCAGAAGCAATCAATAGCAATGAAACCATCAAGGCTATGGAGTTTTGGAAGGGTAGACTATGGATAGCCACAGATACAACCATCTTTGCTTCTAGAGTAAATGAGTTTTTTAATTTCTTTTTAAACGACTCATTGAACATAACCGACTCAGATCCAATTGACATATCGGTAAATACAGGCCAATTCAATAGAGTGCAAAGTCTAACATCGTTTCAAAACTTCTTATTCATCACAACAAGAAGTGGCAATCAGTTTGAGATCAGAGGATCATCAACCAATGCTGGCAATGTTTCACCCACGTCTATTGAATTGAGAAGCACGTCGTTCTACTCTACAGCATCCACAGCAAACCCAGTTAAGATGGGCAACAACATATACTTTTTTGATGAGGAGAAGTTGTTCTTGTACAGTGGAACAGATGCATTTGGCAATGAGTATTCAACCGCCTATGAGTTAAGTACTCATTGTCGTGGATATCTACCTGTCAATTACCAAGAGGTAACAGCAGTTCCATCATACAACTCAATCATCATGGTTGATCGAGATAACAAGAATCATATGTATATTTACACCCAAAAAATCAACGGTCAGCAACTTGTACAAAGTGCATTCTACCGATGGGAGTTGCATGAGAATGATCAGATTATGGCAGTACAAGGATATGAGACAGGTTTCTATCTTGTTGTTAAGAGAACCAATGGTGTAACTCCAAGGCTTTATGCATACTATGGTACCTTTGAGCCTGTCACTCTTGCCACACCTTTGCTTGATAGGTTGGTTAAAGTAGAGTCGAACAAGATTACCTATGATGCAGACTCCAACATTACAACCATTAGACTACCTTATTATGACCCTGCGGCTATTGAAATTGTCTTGGATGATGGGTGGTCAGAGAGCAGACGATACACAAGACACATTGCAACAGGTGTTGTTTCGCAACAATATGATGGACACTTTACCACTAACTTATTGGTGCCCGGAAACCTTGCTTCTGAGAGACAATCCAATGGATCATATCAGTTAAGGCGTGTGTGGGTAGGACGACCGTATGAGATGAACATTCAACTATCACCTCTTCATGTAAGAGACGCAGAGAACATAGCAAGACCCGGAGTATTGAATCTCAAGAGGATGACCACAAGACACCGAAACTCTTCTCAATATAATATTGAAATTGAAAGATACAATAGGGCAAGATCTTCAGTAAGGAGCGAGACGTTTACCTATAACGATACTACAGATCTTCTTGGAATGCTTCGGATTGAGGGGGAAGGAGAGTTGTTGTCAAAGATCCTAGGATATGCCGACTCGACCACCATCTACATCAAGAGTGATTTCCCAACACCTTGCAACATAACCTCGATAGAAGTGATTGGAAACTTCAGACCGGGCGACACTTCAATCCAGAAGTAAAGGAGAATCAACATGGCTGACTGGATTCGTTCACCGTCATATAGATGGTTTACAAATGCTCAATGGATACAATACGCCTTTGAGAAGACGGAGAATGAAAACGCTCAGTGGAATAGTTATTATGGATCCAACCCAAAGATTACCATTTCTCCCGGCCTTAATCCTGATAATCCTACACACCAACTTGCTGCATTGGGATCATCTACTTGTAATATTTGTGATTTATACAACAACTGTGGTAATACTCTTTGGTCGTTAATTTGTATAATGTCTAAATATGTAGGCCAAGAAAACTGCAATTGCGGTATATGTGAAGAATGTGCAGACGATTTAGGAGGAGAATTTTGTGATGCACTTGGTGAATTTTGCAACAATGGATCAACAATTCCTTGTGGTGTTATTCCAGAAGATTGCAATTATGATCTAACTCTTTGTGGGATTTTTCAATGTGATGCATTGGATAACAATAAATGTATAAATGAATATGGTCAGTTTGTTGATTGCGACAGTGAAGATTCATTGTGTAATCCATGTAATAATGGATGTGATGATTATATTCCATGCCCGTGTGGTGAGGGCGGTGGATGTAAGTTAACCCTACCTACTGAAACATGTCCATCAACATGCTGTGTGCCCGGAGAACCCGGCTGTGTTGAGTGTTGTTATCCGGGTTTTGAAAACTGTGGTATCTGGGCACCAGAAGATTTATGTTGTCCAACGTGTGGTGAAGGGTGTCAACCATATGGATACCCAATGCCTGAAAGTTTTTGCCAATCATGTGAGTACTGTAACATTGACCCAACTGCTGGACAATGCAGTGTAAATTGCTGTCAATGCCCAAACAGTTCTATATGGATTACTTGTGAAGAAGTTGAACAAGGGGCATGTGAGCCGCCACAATGTGCAGACTTTAGTGCCAATTGTTATGAATGCGGAGGAAGTTACATTCCTATTTGGTTTGGTTGTTATGAAAATGATCCATGTCCAAACCCATACAATCCAGACTGTACAACAGGAGAAGAAACAGTGTGTTACGATTTTAATACAAATGATCCAATCTATTACAACCCATCCAACTTGGGTGCCTCGGTTATTATTGAATATGATAATCCTACTACTGGAACCCCCTATGGATACGGTAGTGTAGCAACACTGTGTTCTGTACCTGACTCACTTCAACTATGTGTCTATCTTGTAAACAGCAATGGAGACAAGACACAACTAACTTATGAAACAGATTTTACAATCAATGAGCAAGATGCAACAGTTACTTTACAACAATCTGTTACTGTTGCGGGGTTTGCAAAATTAAGATTTGAAAGATGCAGTGATGACAAGAGAATGTTCTTGACGTTCAAGGATGGAGCCAAGTTAAGTGCTGAGGACTTGAATACATCTCTGCACCAGTTGCTCTTCTTAATTCAAGAAAAGGAATTTGCAAGTAACAACTATTATCAAGTTGCCAATGATGATGGATCAGGTGGAGCATTGTTTACAGTAACACCATCAACCAGTTCTCCATTTAACTTTGACCTGTCAAGCGTAACTGTTAATGATGTATTGATTTGGGATGGCAATCAATCATTTGTGGGGGCACCACCCTCACAGATTGCTGGTAATATTACCTTAGATAATTTAAATAATGTAAGCATTACCAGTGTAACAAGTGGAGAGTTCCTTTCTTTTAACGGAACCAATTGGGTTAATGCATCCCTACCAGACGCTGCAACTTACTTTGAAACCTTTGAAACCTACAACACAACAGCCAACAATAGTCTTGATGATTATTATGTTACAGGACAATGTGATACTGATGTAGATGCTGCGTGGGGAGCATTGACTACAGGCTGCATGGCTGTACCCAAGGATCTAATACCCAATGCCATTACGTCCTTTGGGTTGGGATACTACGCCGCACAGCAACAGATCTCAGATCAACTAGGAGATCCAGCGGAACAACTACCAGTATATATTGCAAACCAAATCAGCGCCAGCACGGCATCTAGCGGCACAATCCTAACATCATTTAGATGGGAAATTGGTCGAGGAGAAGGTAGAAACATTTCGGGTCAATCGGATTACCCTCTTGCTTATTTTGATATCAACAAGTTTGATACCTTAGACCACCCCGGTGCAGGAGGTATCCTAACAGGATCAAATCCAACACAATCAGATTTGGCATACTATAGACCATGGTCTGCACTTGCTTGCTCAGTATGCAAGAACAAGTTGTATATGACCAATATTGAAAAGTTCTTATACAATCCAAGCAAGACCCATACCTTTGGATTAGAGTTTACAAGTGGTACGCTTAACCCAACCACAGACAGATATCTTTCTAGAATTCGTAGTGTCATTAATAAATCTGATTGGGGCACAGCACTTGGCTATACAGAAGAGCATCCATTAACTGACTACCCAAATGCAAGTGTTCAATACACAGACCAAACAAACAATATGATTACTGTTAATTATCAATTTACTGATCAAGAAGGTCTTGGTAACTATTCCAATACAAAACATGTACCAAGTGTTGTTACATACTATCTATCACATCTATGGGATGGGACAGGAAGCCCACCTTCGTATATTGTATGGGATGGTAATATGGATACACTTGGTAAAATTGATGAGTCGGGGATTCCAACTGATGTTTCAACATATCTTGGAGCAGGAACTGGGAGCAACTGGTTCTATTGGCGATGGTGGATAACAGGTTATGATAGTGGGGGTGCTTCAGGCAATCCAGCCAATATAGACAGTACCAGTTATTATAATCCATTTGATCCTACTAAGACATCTCTTGAAAGTGACAATAGTTATACTATTCTACCAGCATCTACAGACTGGACAACAGATTATTTAAATGATGATGATGATTTAACCATGGCTAAGGGTGGTAGTTATTCAATCAAAGTTGACGCAAATAAAGCATTTACAAACCTTGAAAGAGTTCTTCCTGACATGTATGATGAGTATGTGTTTGAAGTTCAGTTCTCTACTGCTGGATCTGTATTCACCACAAACTGTCCTGATGCAAATTGTTATGAGATTGTAGCAAAGGTAGAGAAGTACATTGATGGTTGTGATGACGGGGGCACCGGATGCACTCGAATTGGATCTGGCGGAACCAACTCAGATGGCTATCATATTTACCCAGACGACTTTGATGCCAATGTAGTAAGAGCATGGGATACTTATCCTTATGAAAAACTTGGTATTGACATTAGGAACAAGACAGGTAATGGATTTGATCTTGTTCTTAAAGTACCAAGACTTAAACGAATTGGTTTAATTGATGTATATGCTGATAGTGCTGGTAACTTTAGACAACTTGCATTGGATTGGCTGGCAGATTATCACGCTAATGATTGGGATGATACTAATGTTGCACAACCAGAAGGCACATCAGATACAAATAATCATCCACCTGATTATACAGATATGTATATCAATATGCACAGCAATAACCCAACAAATGGTGGATCTGCCGCAGCATTTAGTCTTGAAACAGCAGTACAATTTATCCGTCTTGGAATCCCTGCAAACATTAGGGTGAGTTTCTATACGGTGACAACTCCACAAACCAATTTGTTTGAGGGATAACAATGGCTACAGTAGAAGTAATCAAATCAGCAGGAAGCGGGTATGATATTGGGTCCATATCATGGTCTCCTATACAACTTATTCAAGAACTTGGAGTTACCCAACTAAGAATTTACTTTGCGGTTGACAACAACACCAACCCATGGACTGAACTATATAGACCATCATGGATCCATACTTTAACCAATGCATCAACAGTCAGTTTACAAGGTGCTGCCTATACAGGACCAAACAATGAGCAGATTCCAGCATTTCTAGATCCTGAAATACACAAACTTAAGTTGGTTAGGGTTACTTCCACTAGTCTATATACCACTTTTGTTGATGGTGCAAAGTTAAGTGGCAGAGATTTGAATGTTGTAAATACTCAAGCACTTCACTTGATGGAAGAAGAGGCAGCACGATTGGATAGAGAGGATGCAAACATCTATTCATTTATCAGTGCTTCTCTTAATAACTACTACAACAAAACAGAAATAGACGCAGCCCTTAATAATTTAGGATTGGTTGAGTCTTGGCAAGAGGATACTATTTATATTCAAGGGGATGTTGTTAAACATGACGATCCTAATACAGAAGCAACCAATGAGACTGTTTGGTATTGTACAACCAGCCACACAGGAACGCCGCAAAACCAACCATCGGAAAGTGGGGGTGGTGTAGCATATTGGTCATCACAAAAATCAACAGTATTAAATAGCCTAGGATACATTAGAAAACTTCCGGGTGTTACTGGAGAAGAACTTGAGTGGAATACTATAAAAATATCAGATGCAGATGCTTCAGCATTAAAGATTATAACACATCCAAGCCAATCTACAGATGTATTATCAGTAAACAACTCTAATAATGATATCATACTAAACCTTACTTCAAGTAATTCCCTTATACTCAGCAACAACATGTCTATATGGGCTAAAGGAAATGTATACTCTTCTGGAAACAACTGGTTTAACTATGTTCCAGATGATACAGTAGTCAATACTCCAGTGGTATCTGTTAAAGGTAGAGCAAGTCACAATGCGTTTGAGGTTGTCAAATCAACAGCCTCAACTAATACATCGTCTGGAGATGTATTGTTTACAATAGACGATGACAGTTTGTTTGCTGGTGCAACAAGCCATTATATTGATGGCGGAACAGTAGAATTTATAAACAAACTAATATGGTTTTCTAATGGAGAAACGCAAGATTGCTATGGTAATGATACTCTTGATGTTAATAACGAACCACAATTTACAGCAGTTAGGTTTGGCAGAGACGCCCAATTTGGTACTTTAGCCTCATGCTCATCGCCTTTTGTCCCAACCCTTAGTCTTTCTGCGACAACAGGAAACATTGGTACAATAGGAACCATAACAACATCAAACACAATAACTGGTTATGATGTGGTAGTGGAGAATGT
>Ga0099850_1000788_pt1 | contig 14703 bp, 14 predicted proteins | sample CB_VirMetaG_5_FD_79182 | JGI IMG/M metagenome (GOLD analysis project Ga0099850, IMG submission 79182) | Freshwater to marine saline gradient viral communities from Chesapeake Bay - CB_1508_1D Viral MetaG | ecosystem: Environmental > Aquatic > Marine > Coastal | place: USA: Chesapeake Bay... | reverse complement strand
GAATTAGATGTTAGAAATATTGGTGGTGCTCAAAGAGAACAAACATTTGCTTTTGGTGTTCCAAGACGAGTTCTACAAAGACAAGAAATTACAACAGGACAATTAGTAAATCAAACTAGAACAGGTGTAAGAAATGTTTTAGTACCACAAGTTGTTAGAAATTCAATTGGTGACAGAATTATCAATGTTGCCTTTATACCATTTATTAGAAGTAGAACAGTTACATTTAATGGTACAAGATTTAAACCTAATACAAGAGTTTATCCTTTCTTTGATAATATTGATGTAACTTCTTATGTAACACCTACAGGTGGTTCATTAGGCGGCAACTTAGTCACAGATTCTAACGGTGCAATTTCAGGTACTTTTGCAATTCCTGACCCAACTGTGGATTCAAATCCAAGATGGAGAACAGGTACTAGAATTTTCAGATTGACAGCTTCCGCTTCAGATGATAGAAGTTCAGATGTAGAAACAGCAGGTGAAGCTGATTATACAGCAAGAGGTTTATTAGAAACACAACAAGAAACTATTTTATCTACAAGAGAACCAAGATTACAAAGACAAAACACTACTGAAAATAGAGAAGTTACAAGAACAACAACAAGAGAAACTACACGACAAGTTGGTTGGTGGGATCCTCTTGCTCAAACATTCTTAATTGATAATTCAGGTGGTGTATTTGTTTCGTCTGTAGATTTATTCTTTCAATCAAAAGATGATAATGTACCTATTACAGTACAAATCCGTGAAGTTGTAAATGGTTATCCTTCAACTAAAATTTTACCATTTTCGGAAGTTACAATTAATCCTAGTGCAGTTAGTGTAAGTGCGGATGCAACAACAGCTACAACATTTACCTTCCCTAGTCCAGTTTATATACAAGAAAATGTCGAATATGCTTTTGTTGTATTAGCAAACTCTACAAACTATAATGCTTGGGTTGCTAGAATGGGAGAAACACAAATTAATTCTGATAGAACAATATCAGAACAACCATATGCTGGTGTTTTATTTAAATCACAAAACGGTTCTACTTGGACTGCTGAACAAAATGAAGATATTAAATTTAAATTAAAAAGATGTGAATTCAGTAATGTCACAGGTACAGTTACATTAACAAATGATAATTTACCTACAAGAACACTTGTAACAAATCCTATCAGAACAACAAACAGTTCAGGTGTAATTAGAATTTCACATCCAAATCACGGTATGCACGGCACAGATAACAATGTAACAATTGCTGGTGTGGCTTCAGGCACATACAATGGATTAGATGCTTCAGAAATTAATGGAACTTATACAAGTATTTCAAATGTAACTTTAGATAGTTATGAAGTAACAACAACAGGAACAGCGACAGCAACTGGTGATGTTGGTGGTTCTACGGTTACAGCTACACAAAATAGAGTTTATGATGTATTAAATCTAAACTTATCAACAATGACTGTACCAGAAACAGCGATTGGATATTCAATTAGACCTACAACAGGTAAATCAATTCACGGTTCTGAATCAGAATTTAGTTTAGCAAGTGCTTCAAATGCTTCAGCAGTTGTAGCTAATGATAATATTTACTTCACTGCTCCTCAAATGGTTGCAAGTGCAATTAATGAAACAAATGAGATGAGTGGAAGTAAATCATTATTTGTTACTTTGACAATGACAACTTCAAATACAAGATTGTCGCCAGTTTTAGATACTCAAAGAATGAGTGCAATTACTGTACAAAATAGACTAAATAATCCTACAAGCGGAAATACATCAAACTTTGTAGATGATGAACAACCTACAGGTTCTTCAACAGCTGCTATTTACTGTACAAGACCAATTAACTTAGAAAATCCATCAACAGCATTAGATGTGAGATTAACTTCAAATGTTCGTTCAACTTCAAGTGTAAGAGTATTCTATAGAATTACATCTTCCGAAGAAGTAAGAAATATTGATGATTTAAATTGGATTGCATTTAATGGTGACGGTAGCGAAGATGCTACAGTTACACCAGCTGAAGATGCAGGAACATTTAAAGAATACAAATATAGTGTAAGTGGTGTACACGACTTTACAGCTTTCCAAATTAAGATTGTGATGAAAGGTAACAATTCATCTTATCCACCAATCATAAAAGATTTAAGAGGTATTGCTTTAGCAGTATAATATAATGGTGAAATTAAAAGTAGAAGGACACGAACATTTAGTAAGAGATATGTACTCAAACGGAGTAATTAATACAAATGTGACTGAATATCAACTTTATATGAGAAGAATTAAAGCAAGAGAACAACACGGTGACCAAATTAGAAATGCTTGTAAAGAAATAAATAATCTTAAACAAGAGTTATTTGAAATTAAAAAATTGTTAAAGGACTTAGGTACAAACAATGGCAGTTAGAAGCGTAGCAGTAACAAATACTTTAGAGGAGTTTCGTACTACCTTTAATAGTTTAGGCACAGATGTAGGTGACATAGGTTTACTAGGCACTACTGATACATCTTCTATTGTTGCGGCTATTAATGAAGTTAATAGTGCAGTAACAACGGCCTTTACAATTGCTGATGATAGTTCTACTACTCAACAAGTTAATTCAGGTGATGTTTTTAGAATTTCATCTGGTTCTAACATTACGGCTACAGTATCGGCAGCTGATACTTTAACAGTTGCCTTAAATAGTGTAATTTCAGGTTTAACAAGTGTTTCATCTACAACATTAACAGACGGAACATTAACAATTACAAGCGGCAATATATCTGGTGCAGGTACAATTACAGCAACGACATTAACAGACGGTACAGCATCAATTTCAAGTGGTGCAGGTACAGGTTTTACAAGTGTTTCATCTACAACATTAACAGACGGAACATTAACAATTACAAGCGGTAATATATCTGGTGCAGGTACAATTACAGCAACGACATTAACAGACGGTACAGCATCAATTTCAAGTGGTGCAGGTACAAATTTTACAAGTTTTGATGCAACAACAATTACAGAAAATAGTGTAAGAGTTGCAACACAACCTTTTGCAATTGCTCAGTCAATTGCGCTAGGTTAACATTATAAATAGTTTATAAATAGTAAAAAGGATAAACAATGGCAAACGATTTTAAAAGATTTACATCCGCAAGTTTAGGTACAACTGCTGGCGCATCAGCAACAGCTGTTTATACAGTACCGTCAAGTGGTTCAGCAATGGAATCAATCGTTATTGGTATTACTTTAGCTAACAAATCAAATGCAGGTATAACTGCTAGTGTTTTCTTAGACAACTATGACGGTTCAAATGATGTTTACATTGTGAAGGACGCTACAGTCCCAGCAGGTTCATCTTTAGAAGTTATGTCAGGAAACAAACTTGTTTTACAAGGCGACGGTACAACTAATGACGCTTTAAGAATTTCCGCTTCAACTGCTTCTTCTTTAGACGCAACTGTTTCGGTACTTGAAGATGTATAATAAAAGTAATTAAGAGAGAACAATAGATGGCTTATATTGGTAAAAAACCAACAGACAGTTTTAGAGCATTAGCTTCTTACGACAGTTTTACAGGAGATGGTTCAACCACCACTTTTGATTTAACTTATGCAGCTGGTAGTTCTAATGATATTCAGGTTTTTGTAAACAATGTAAGACAGGAACCAGGTGCATCAAAATCATATACACTTGGTGTTGATGATAATAGTTTATTAAAAAGAATTACTTTCAATGCGGCTCCTGAAGCTTCAGATGCCATTTATGTTATTAATCCAGATTTAACACCAGAAATCGTTTCTCAAGCAACTAAATTAGATGCTACAGCCATTACAAACGAAACAGAAGAAACAAGTGTTGCAAGTGGCGACCAAATTTTAATGTATGATGTTTCAGCAGGTGCAATCAGAAAAATTACTAAAAATAATTTCTCACCGGCCGTTTCATTAACATACAATAATAGAACAGCAACAGGCGATGGGGCTACAACAGGTTTCACAGTAACAAGTGGTATGACTGCTGATTCAGTCATTGTTACTGAAAACGGTATTGTACAAACACCTACAAGTGATTATACAGTATCAGGCACCACATTAACATTTACAACGGCACCGGCAAGTGGCGTTGCAATTAAAATTTTAGAGTTACCGGTATCAAGTAGTTAGGAATAAATATAGATATGACAACTAAGATTACACAAGCAAATACAGAATTTTCAACAGTAACTTGGCAATCAGTTATTGTGGCTGATGGTTCGACTACTACAACGGCCGAAGCAGGCAAGGGTTATATTATTGACACAAGTTCTGCTACACATACAATTAATTTGCCAGCAAGTCCTAGTGCAGGTGATACGGTTGCTGTTATTCAATCAGGTTCAAATGCAGTTACAGTAGGAAGAAATGGAAGTAATATTTTATCAGGAACATCCGATAAAACATTAAATACAAATGCTTCTGTAACATTTGTTTATACTTCAAGTGCATCTATTGGTTGGGTTCAACAAAATAATGATGTACCAGATTCATTTATATCTGCTACAGGTGGTACAGAAACAACAGATGGTGATTATAAAATTCATACATTTACATCTTCAGGATGTTTTACAGTTTCGACTTTATCCGATAACACAACTTATAATAATGTTGATTATTTGGTCGTTGCCGGCGGTGCCGGCGGCGCCGTTCAGATTGCAGGTGGCGGAGGTGCAGGAGGATTTAGAGAATCAAAAGATGCTTCAGTAAATTCACCTCATACAGCTTCACCTTTAGCGACTACATCAGGTGTTACAGTTACAGCACAAACTTATCCTGTAACAGTAGGTGGTGGTGGTGCAGGAGCTCCAGCCGGTGCTGTTAGTTGTGCTTCAACCAATTTTGGTGCATCTGGTTCAAATTCAGTATTCAGCACAATTACATCAACAGGTGGCGGTGGAGGTGCTGGTAATACAAATGAAGACGGAAACACTGGTGGTTCAGGCGGCGGCGGAGGCCTAAGAACAGGCCTAGGCGGTTCTGGAAATACTCCACCCGTAAGTCCATCTCAAGGTAATCCTGGCGGTAATGCTGTAAATACTGATGGAGGTGCCGGCGGCGGTGGTGGCGGTGCAACAGCAGCTGGGACTAACGCTTCTGGTTGTAGTCCAGCACAAGCAGGACCAGGTGGTGCAGGCGCAACAACATCAATTTCAGGCACATCAACTGCTTATGCAGGCGGCGGCGGCGGTGGCGGTAGAAATAATACCGGTACAAGTGAATCAAATGCCGGCACCGGCGGATCCGGTGGCGGAGGTGATGGCGTAAAATTAGGCGGTGTCGCTGGTAACGCTGGTACTAGCAACACAGGTGGCGGCGGCGGAGGCTCAGGATTTAATCCAGGTACTGGTGGCGCTGGCGGTGCCGGCGGCTCAGGCATAGTGATTATAAGGTACAAATATCAATAATGAAAAAAAGGATACATAAGAGATAACAATGAGTAAATTAGAAGTAGATACAATAGACACAACATCAGGTGGCTCAGGTACACTTACGATAGGTAGTGACCAAAATGCGGCTCTGAAAGTCAAACGAGAAGCAACAACATCTGTAACAGGTGATGGTTCTACAACTACATCTGCTAGTGCAGGTGATATTTTACTTGTTGATGTTTCAAGTGCAACAGCAACTATTCAATTACCGGCCTCACCAAATGTGGGTGATGTGGTATCAGTTACAGATATTTCTGCTAGTGCTGGCACAAATAATATTACAATAGATAGAAATTCAGAAAAGATTGAAGGCGCTGATTCAAATATAACATTAGGTTCAAATAAAGATAGTGTAAAATTATTATACACAGGTTCAACATATGGTTGGGTAAAAAGTCAAAAATCTCAAGGCGACACATTTATTTCAGCAACAGGCGGTACAGAAACTACTTCAGGTAATTATAAAATTCATACCTTTACATCTTCAGGATGTTTTACTGTTTCATCCGTTTCATCTTCAGAATTAAGTTTTAATGATGTTTCGTATGTCGTTGTTGCAGGAGGCGGCGCTGGAGGAAATGGTTCGGCTACAAGTTCACACGGCGGCGGCGGTGGTGGCGCAGGAGGTTTTAGAGAAGGTTCTTCAGGCGGATATACAGCTTCGCCCTTAGCAAATTCAACAGGTGTTACAGTTACAACTTCAACTTATCCAATTACAGTTGGAGGAGGAGGAAGTGCAGGTGTGGGTACTTATCCTTCAAATTGTAATGTAGTAGGCAATTCAGGTTCAAATTCAGTTTTCAGTACAATTACATCTGCTGGTGGCGGTGGAGGCGGTAGTCGTGGGAATTTAGGTCCAGACCATAATGGAACTCCAGGTGGTTCAGGAGGCGGAGTAGGTGGTCACGGATCTCTTTGTGCATCAACAGCTTCAGGTAATACACCACCTGTAAGTCCACCTCAAGGAAGTAATGGAGGTCATACTCCTAATCCATCTAATAATTTTAGAGCCGGTGCTGGTGGCGGTGGCGCTACAGCTGTTGGTACTCCGGCAACTCCAGCTCCAGGTGCTAGTGGCGGTCAAGCCGGTATTGCAGGTGTAGGCGGCGCAGGTTCATCAACTTCAATAACAGGTTCAAGTGTAACATATTCAGGTGGCGGCGGCGGAGGTTCAACTTCTGCTTCAACTGGCGTTTCATCACAAACAGGTGGTGCTGGCGGTTCAGGTGGAGGTGGTACAGGTATGCCTTATTCTGCAACAGCAACAGCAGGAACAACAAATACTGGAGGTGGTGGAGGAGGCGGTACAGGTCCTTTCCCAGCATCTGGCGGCGGTGCAGCCGGCGGCTCAGGTATTGTAATAATTAGATATAGGTATCAATAATAAATAGTAAGAGAAGGTAAAAATGGCAAGTGAATTAAAAGTAAACACTATTAAAAAGGCTTCAGGTTCTACCATTACAGTTGGTGAATCAGGCGATACTGTCACTCTTGCTAGTGGTGCAGTCGTATCAGGCGGCTTTAAAGATATTCAATGGCAATCAGTTATCACAGCTGATGGCTCAACTACGACTACTGCTGAGGCAGGCAAGGGTTATTTTATTGATAATTCATCAGCAATACACACAATTAATTTACCAGCTAGTCCTTCAATTGGCGATGTTGTAAAAATAGTTTGTTTAGGAAATGCTTCAACATATAATGTTACAGTTGGCCGTAACAGTTCAAATATTCAAGGTGCAGCTGAAGATAGAATATTAAATAATAAAAATCAAGCAGAAACTTTTGTTTATTCAAATGCTACAGAAGGTTGGGTTGTAGAAGCAACTACAGCTGATTTACCAACTTATATATCTGCTACAGGTGGTACTGCTACAACATCTGGTGATTATAAAATTCACACATTTACATCTTCAGGATGTTTTGTTGTATCTTGTACAGGTAACCAAGGCGCAAAAGCGTCATACTTAGTTGTAGCTGGCGGCGCTGGTGGCGGCGGTGACGCTGGTGGCGGCGGTGGTGCCGGTGGTTATAGAGAAGGTAAAGATTCATCTGATAGTTTTACAGCTTCACCTTTAGCAACAACACATTTAACTTTAACAGCACAAACATATCCAGTAACAGTTGGTGGTGGCGGTACAGCAGGTACAGCACCTAGTTCTCCAGGACATCCAGGTCCCGTTACAAATGGTGGTGCAGGTTCAAATTCAGTATTCAGTACAATCACATCAGCAGGAGGCGGTTACGGAGGCAAACTTGTAACAGCTGGCGGCAATGGTGGTTCAGGCGGCGGTGTCGGTGTTGATAATGGTTCTGGAGGAGGAGGTCCAACTGGAACATCATTAGCAGGCGGTTCAGGTAATACTCCACCAGTAAGTCCTTCACAAGGAAATGATGGCGGAGATAATTTTACACCTAGAGCAGGTGATGGTAATGGCGGCGGCGGAGGAGGTGCTACAGGTCAAGGTGGATATTCAGTACATCCTAGTCAACCACAATGGCCAACATATTCTCCAACAAGAGGTGATGGAGGAACAGGCGCAACAACATCAATTTCAGGTTCACCTACCGCTTATGCAGGTGGTGGTGCAGGAGGTCAGGGAGGTTCAGGTCCAAGTCCAGTAGGTACATCTACAGGAAGTTCGTGTGGCACTGGTGGAGTTGCTAGTCCAGGAAATGATGGTGGCGATGGTACAACAAACCGTGGCGGCGGCGGTGCCGGTGGTGCTGGAGGCAATAAAGGCGGCGGCCAAGGCGGCTCAGGTATTGTAATAATTAGATATAGATATCAATAGAATGGGAAATAAATAGTATTATGTCAGAAGTAAAAGTAAATAAATTAAGTTCTCGTACAGGTAACGCAGTCACTTTAGGTAATACAAGTGACACTTTAACTGTGCCTAGTGATGTAACAATTACAGCAGCTGGTACTGTTTCTGGCAACTTTAAAGATATTCAATGGCAAAGTGTCATTACAGCCGATGGTTCGACTACTACAACGGCCGAAGCAGGCAAGGGTTACTTCATAGACACTTCAAGTGCGGCTCATACTATTACATTACCAACAAGTCCTAGCACAGGTGATACAGTAGCTGTTGTTGACGCAGATAATACATTTAGCACAAATAATGTTACCGTTGGAAGAAATGGAAGTAATATCGAAAGTAGTGCTTCAGACGATACGATAGCAGCTTATGGTGCAAATAAAACTTATGTTTATGTCAATTCAACAATTGGTTGGAAAAAAGTAAATAATGATGGTACGGATCCTGTATATATTGAAGCAACCGGTGGAACAGCTACAACATCAGGCGATTACAAAATGCACGCTTTTACCTCTTCAGGATGTTTTGTAGTTTCTAACGCTGGTAACGCAGCAGGTTCAGCTGTTTTAGATTATCTTGTGGTCGCAGGTGGCGGCGCAGGTAGTAGAACAGGTGGAGGCGGCGGTGCCGGAGGATTTAGAGTTTCAAATCAATTAAATACTCCTGGAGCTTCACCATTAGCGAGTTCTACAGGTATTGAAGCTTCAGCAACAACTTATCCAATTACAGTAGGTGCTGGCGGAGCAGAACAAAACACAGATAATATATTAAATAATTCAGGTTCAAACTCAGTTTTTGCAACAATCACATCAGCCGGCGGTGGTGGCGGCCATGCTTATGCTAGCTCAACTCCAGGTCTTGGAGGTCCCGGAGGTTCAGGTGGTGGCGGTGGAACTGCTGACGGTAGTGTAGGCGGTCCTTTAGAAGGTGGTTCAGGTAATACTCCACCAGTAAGTCCATCTCAAGGAAATCCAGGTGGCAGTGGTTCACCTACTAGAGGCGGCGGCGCAGGTGGAGGTGCAGGCGCAAATGGAGCTCCTTCTCCTGGAAATAATAATGGCGGCGCTGGTGGTATAGGAAGTTTTGTACCAACAGATTGGACATCATCACTTGGTGAATCAGGACCTAGTGGAAGATATTTTGCTGGCGGCGGTTCAGGTTCACAACCTGGTGGTTCAGTAGCCGGCGGTTTAGGTGGCGGCGGTGACGGCGGTCCAAATGCAGGAACACCAGCAAAAGCTGGCGTAGCAAACACAGGCGGCGGCGGCGCCGGCACTAACGATGGTGGTAATGGTACTGGCGGCGGCTCAGGTATTGTAATAATTAGATATAAATATCAGTAATAGAGAGAAAACATGGCATACATAGGAAGAGAACCAATATACGGAAAGTTTGAAAGACAGTCACTTACAGCTGACGGTTCTACTACAACTTTCACGCTAAATTATACAATCGGTTCAGCAGCTGCAATTTTAGTAAATGTTGCAGGTGTTATCCAAGAGCCAGGTGTTGCTTATACTTTAGGCAATGGCGGTACACAAATCGTATTCTCAGCGGCTCCAGCTTCTGTCGATAATGTTTATCTAACATTCTTAGGTGTACAAACAGATGTTGCAGTTATTGATTCAGGTTCTATTACTAATCAAACAGAATTAGCTTCTACAGATAATGGTGACTTACTTTTAGTTTATGATACATCTGCTGGTGACTTAAAGAAAATTCAAACACAAAATTTAGTATCACCATCAAATAAAGTTTTAGATACAGATGGTAATACACAAATTCAAGTTGAAGAAAGCTCAGACGAAAATATTATTCGTTTTGATACAGATGGCACAGAAAGATTAACTTTAAATGCCACAGGTAAATTCGCTTTAACAACTAACGGCGGTGGTTTTATTCATAATGCCACAGTCGCAAACGATTTCACTCTTAGTAGTGAAAATATGTTGTTGGCTGGACCAGTTTCAGTCACCGGCACAATTACAGTTGACAGCGGGTCAACAATGGTAATTGTTTAATTACATAAACTAACTTTGGATTGACTTACGAGGCAATCCATCAAATAGGAGAAAATAAAAATGGCACATTTCGCTAAATTAGGTGTTAACGGCAAAGTTCTTTCAGTAGAAGTTGTCGCTGACGCAGACTGCCAAGGTGCAGACGGTACAGAATTAGAAGATGTTGGGATTCAGTTCTTAACAAGAATTCACGGCTGGCCACTTTGGGCAAAAACTTCTTATAACACAAGAGGTAACAAATACTATAACGCTGATGGTACAGAGCATTCTGACCAGACTAAAGCGTTTAGAGGTAACTATGCAGGTATTGGTTATATTTGGGACGAAGATAATAACATCTTTTGGCCAAAACAACCGTATGCAAGTTGGGTTAAAAACACAACAACTGCTTCTTGGGATTCACCATTAGGTGCAGCTCCAGCTTTAACTGCTGAGCAACAATCTCAAAACACAGCTGGTACTCATAGTTGGGCATACAGTTGGAACGAATCAGCTTATCAAGCCGACAATACTGCCGGTTGGGTTTTAGCTGACTCAATGGCATAATCTAAATTATTAATTTAAAAGTGAGGTGATATTATGCTGAATAAAAAGCAGCTACATGAATTGTTTGTTATGACTGGCAAAGTTGATGATGTTTCCAAAGTTGACATTAATATGCTTAAAAACCATGTGTTGTCAAATTGGACATTAGACAATCGAGTTAGTGATAACGACTTTAGTTATCTACACGATTATTGTAAAGTTCCATATCACCAACACCTTCAATGGGTGCAAGACTATATACGAGACCACTATCGACTTGATTATGGCCGTACATTAGTTCTTGCCCCGAATGGTGTTGCTGGAATTATTCAACAAACTGGTGAAAGAATCAATACGCACAATCATATTGACGCATTTGATTTACACGGTTCGCCAGATATATCGTGTTTGTATTGTGTAAGTTCTGGTGAAAAACCGGCTTCTGTTACATTTGACTATGATGATGGTCGAAGAAAAAATTGGAGTTGGAGAGTGCCGATGGAACAAGGACAATTTATTTTGTTTAGTTCCGAATTAAATCATTACATTACTAAGAACGAGAACAAAGATTTTTTGATTAACTTATCATTTAAGTATCAACTAATTTAAATAAATAGTTATGGAGAGATTTAGACAAACATGGCACTTACAAAATTACCTAAAAGAGGTTTAGCAGATAACTCGGTAGATACGAGTAAAATAGAAGACGGTACAGTTCAAAACTTAGAGTTTGCTGACGCTACTATTACTAACGCTAAAATTGCTGACGGTACTATTGAAAATGCGAAGTTGTCTAACTCTTCCATAACCATTGATGGTTCTGCCACTTCATTAGGCGGTTCTGTCACAGCATCAAACATAGGCCAAATTCACAATGTTGAATGGCAATCCGTAAAAACAACAGATTTCACAGCCGTTGCCGCTGAAGGATATTTTATTGATACAACTTCAGGTGCAGTAACGGTCACTTTACCAGCAAGTGCAACAATCGGCGATACGATTGCATTAAAAGATTATGCTGGTACTTTTGCAACAAATAATTGTACAATAGATAGAAATGGCCATAAATTACAAGGTATTACAGAAAATTTATTATTAACAACAACAAGAGCTTCGGTTGTTTTAGTTTATGTTGACGCTACAAAAGGTTGGTTATTTACAGACGAACATAATGTGGCCGATTTGCAAATTGCTAGTTATACACAAGCTACAGGTGGAACAATAACAACATCCGGTGATTACAAAATTCACACATTCACATCATCAGGCTGTTTTGCAGTATCAGTTTTAGGTAATAATTCTTTAAATCCATTAGGAGGTCCTAATACAGTTTCGTATCTAGTTGTCGCTGGCGGTGGTGGCGGTTCTAAAGATTCAGGTGGCGGAGGTGGTGCCGGAGGTTTTAGAGAAGGTAGAGATATTGCTCCATCTTACACAGCTTCACCAAAAAATTCTGGTTCTGGTTTAACTATTTCAGAAACAACTTATCCAGTAACAGTAGGTGCTGGCGGCGCAGACCAAACTGCTCCTAATGCAAGTGCAAAAGGAAATCCTGGTTCAAATTCAATCTTTTCAACTATTACATCTGCCGGCGGCGGCGGAGGTGGTGCAGGAGGTGGTCAGAACTGTGCTACAAAACAAAGAGGTGAGAATGGCGGTTCTGGTGGAGGAGGCGGTTCTGGTCCTTCAACAATAGGTCCAGGAGGAACAGGTAATACACCACCTGTAAGTCCATCACAAGGTAATAATGGCGGAAATTCAGGTTCAGGAACAGGAAACGCAGGCGCTGGTGGCGGAGGCGCTAATGCAACAGGTAGTAATGGTTCAAGTCCTCCGAGAACAGGCGGCGCCGGTGGTAACGGAATAGCAACTTCTATAACAGGTTCATCTATTACAAGAGCTGGCGGTGGCGGCGGAGGCGGCTTCGAAGGAGGCGGCGGTTCAGGCGGCTCAGGTGGTGGTGGAACTGGAGGTTCAGATTCAGATACATCTACAGCCGGAAGTGCAAATACTGGCGGTGGAGGAGGTGGCGGAAATGGAACATCTCCAGATAGTGGTAGAGCAGGCGGTTCAGGAATTGTTGTTATTAGATACAAATATCAATAGGACAATTAGTATAAATAGTAAAAAGAGATTAGAGATTAACAAATGGCACTAACAAAAGTAACAAAATCAGGTTTAGCAAACGATTCCGTTGATGCAGATAAGTTAGAAGACGGCACGATTGTTGCGTCTGATATTAATGACGGTACAATCACAAACGCTAAATTAGCAGGTTCTATTGAAAATGCTAAATTGGCCAACTCAACAATTACTATTAATGGTTCGGCCGTTTCTTTAGGTGGTTCAGTTGATGTAAAAGCAATTAGTTGGCAATCAGTTAAAACATCAGATTTCACAGCAGTTGTTGGAGAGGGGTACTTTGTAAATACAACTTCAAGTACAATTACCGCAACTTTACCAGCTTCACCAAGTATTGGTGACATTGTTGCAATTAAAGATTACGCTGGTACATTTGGTACAAACAATGTTACGATTGGTCGTAATGGTTCAAAAATACAAGGACAAGATAATAACTCATTATTATCAACAAACAGAGCAAGTGTTGTATTAGTTTATGTTGATGCAACAAAAGGTTGGTTATTTACAAATGAATCAAATGTTACTGATTTCTTTACACCAGAATATGTAACTGCTACAGGTGGTACAATCACTACATCAGGTGATTATAAAATTCACACATTTACATCCTCATCAACATTTGTTGTGTCAAACGGAGGTCAAACTTATTGTGGCATACCAGGTGGTTCCACCGAAGTTTCATATCTTGTTGTCGCAGGTGGCGGCGGTGGTACTTGGGATAGAGGTGAAGGTGGTGGAGGCGGAGGATACCGTGAAGGGAAATCTCCTCAAGATTCATACACAGCAACACCTATAGCCGCAACAACAGGTATTGATGTTTCAGCTCAAACATATCCTGTCACCGTAGGAGGTGGAGGAAATGGAGGCACAAATCCTACTTGTTATTATGGTACAAGAGGTTCAAATTCAGTATTCAGTACAATCACATCTACCGGTGGCGGTGGTGGTGGTGTTCCACAGAGGAGTGGAGGTTCAGGCGGAGGTGCTCACGGAGGAAATACAGGAGGTTTTGGAACAGGTAATACTCCTCCAGTAAGTCCACCTCAAGGTAATAACGGTGGAGATTCAGGTCATCCAGTAAATGCTGGAGGTGGCGGAGGTGCCTTTTCAGCAGGAACAGCTAGTTCACCATCAGGTGGAGGACCAGGCGGTTCAGGCGCTACTACTTCTATAACAGGAAGTCCTGTTACAAGGGCTGGCGGTGGCGGCGGTTCAAGAGGTTGGTGTGGAAGTGGATCAGGCACAAGTGGTAGTGGCGCAGCTGGAGGCGGCGGTGGCGCCGGCGGTCCAGGCGGAAACGGTTCTGCTGGTAGTGCAAATACCGGTGGTGGCGGCGGAGGTGCAGGAAACAATCCTATTCCTACAGGCATATCCGGAGGTGCTGGAGGTTCAGGCCTTGTTGTTATTAGATACAAATATCAAAACTAGGAGTGATTAATGAATATCATTGAAAAAATTAAGAATTTTCTTTTTCCAAAAGAACAAGTAAAAAAAGTTGAAAAACTTGATTTAAAAGGTGTTGAGAAAAAGACAAAGGCCGAGATTGAAAAACTTGGCAGAAAAATCGGTGTTGAATTAGACAGACGATTAACAAAAGCAAAATTGATTTCTGAAATTAAGAAACATAACAAAAAACTATAATTATTGAGGATTATTATGAGTGAACAACCAAAGAATGTAATTACGATTGACGGCAAAGATTATGACTTAGATGTTTTACCGTTAGTGTTAAGAAACACGATAGCGGCT
>Ga0099850_1000787_pt1 | contig 14719 bp, 10 predicted proteins | sample CB_VirMetaG_5_FD_79182 | JGI IMG/M metagenome (GOLD analysis project Ga0099850, IMG submission 79182) | Freshwater to marine saline gradient viral communities from Chesapeake Bay - CB_1508_1D Viral MetaG | ecosystem: Environmental > Aquatic > Marine > Coastal | place: USA: Chesapeake Bay... | reverse complement strand
TTTGCCGCCTTTTAATTTAGCACGAACAATGAAATCTGGAAAATATCGATGCACCTTCTGATCGATTGGTGATACATAAGGTACATGAAGTTCTTCTGAAGCCCACCAGATCACGTTTGGATTATCATCCAAGTATTTCATCACACGAACCTCCCAAGACGACCTATAGACGATCCTTGACGGGTCGCCATTGTATTTGTTTGGATTTTGAGGTTTAAACAGTCCAGAATAAGGCATAAATAATACTTAGTCAAACTTTTAGGTAAACCATGGCCATATTTTCATTTACAGATATAAATTTCAATAGGGGTGCCAGAAATCTAACTGGCCCCATCAGTTCTCTTTTCAATACTGCCTATAACTACGATATTTTAAAATATCCAATTGATATTGGTAATTACGATAAGGGACACTACATGGTGCTTCATATCAATACACAAAATCGAACTCAGTTTAATTCATCAGGTTTAACAGGTGAAAATCCTAGTATCGTTAATAATTTTATAAATCAGAATAAACCAAATCCTAGTTCCCTAGTTTCTACCATAACTGATACGATTAACACTTTTACAAGTGGTTTAGGAGAACAGGCGCAAAGATTTTCAAATAGCGCAAAACAATTATTTGAAGGTGCTTCTGGTTTGAGTGGAACAAATCGTGTCTTTACTCGAACAATAAAACAAACGAAAGAAACGATTGCACTTTACATGCCAGATACTTTAAACTTCACTTATAGTCAGACATATAGTGATGTTTCTCTTGGTGGTGGTCTTGGTGGTGCTCTTTTGACTGGTGGTGGAACTGCAATTGCTGATTTGATACAAAGTTTGAGAAGTGGGCAAAGTATTGACGAAACATTGAAAAGACTTGGGAATCAAGCACCAGGTTTAGCTGACATTGGTGCTGGTGTTGCGGCCACAGAATTTGGTGGAAGATTTGGTCAAGTTTTTGTTGCCGCAGGACTTGAAAGAGCAATAAATCCTCTTTTAGAATTATTATATACATCACCATCTCTCAGACAGTTTAGATTTGATTTTCTTTTTTATCCGAGAACTGAAAAAGAAGCACAAGAGGTTCAAAAAATATTGAACAAGTTGAGATTTCATCAGGCACCAGAAATTGACAGAAAAACAAATGGATTTTTTCTAGTGCCGCCTTCAGAGTTTGACATTAAGTTTTATTATAATGGTACTGAAAATCCAAACATACCAAAGATTTCTACTTGTGTTTTGGAGACAATTGATGTTGACTACGCACCAAATGGTTTTGCTGCGTATGAGTTACCAAGCGCACTTACACCATCAGAAGGTGGTACTGGTATGCCTGTTGCAATTCGTTTAAGTTTACAATTCAAAGAAACAGAAATTATGACCAAGTCTAATTTTGCTGAAGGTGGCCAAGGTATAGACACTTCAATAAACGATGCTGAAACAGCAAAGTTTAGAAGGCAAGGAAACTAAAATGGCAAGATATTTTAATTATTTTCCAAAGACTTTATACTCACCAACATCAGAAAGTCCAAGTTTAGATGTTGTCACAAATATCATCTCAAGGTTTTCATTTGAGAAAGAGTTTAAAGAAAATCTTGCCGTCTACTATGAATATGATATACAAGAATCTGATACGCCAGAAATCATTGCGTCTAAAATTTATAACTCACCAGAGAGGCATTGGGTCATTCTTTTATTGAATGACATTATTGATCCACAGTATGACTGGCCACTTGATTATAGAACACTCATACGATTTATCGATGACAAGTATACCGTAAATGCAAACACTTCAGCTGGTGAAACAGGCCTTGAGTGGGCCCAGTCTAATATTAAATCTTATTTTAAAGTAAAAACTAAAACTGATTCAAGTTCAAGTGACGTTGAAATAAGAAAAATTGAAATTGATGCAAACACATATGCAAATGTTTTAGAAACAACAACATCATACACACTTCAAAATGGTTCTTCCGTTTCGGTTGCAATTACAAAAGAAACACTAACATATTACACCTACGAACTTGAAGAAAACGAAAACAAAAGAACAATAAAAATATTGCGACCAGAAGTTGTTAATTTTATTGAAGATGAATTGAAAAGAACTTTTGAATGACTTCTTTATCACAGTCTACAGATTTTAAGATAAAAAAACTTTCTATTCGTGTAAGTAATAGAGAGATTGATGTTTCGAACATTTTTCAAGAAGTAAATTTTTTTGAAAATATACTTACGCCATGCATGTCTGGTAACATAGTCATTAAAGATGCGACAGGCTTAGCAAAAAGTTTATTGCTTCAAGGTAATGAATTTCTTCGTGTCGATATTCAAAAGTCTGAAGATAGTGATTTTTTGTCTTTTCAAAAATACTATCGAATTTACAAAATGTCTGATCGAAAGAGTCTAACACCAACTTCTGAAGTTTTCATTTTACATTTTGTCTCTGAAGAATTTTTGTTATCAGAACAGAAAAAGATAAATCGTGTTTTTAATGATTCGTATGATAAGATAGTTAAAAAAATTCTAGTTGATGATTTGAATATTCCAGATCAAGTGGCTTTCAATGGTAACCCTGGTATTTCAGTTTTTGAACCTTCAAAAGGTGTTAATCGAATAGTCGTACCAAATTTGAGTCCGTTTGAATCAATCAATTGGTGCTTAAGAAGATCGATTTCGAATAGTTTTGGGCTACCAGATTTTTTATTTTTTCAGAACCCATTTGGGTATAACTTTGTTTCATTAAACACATTACTTTCTAAAGATAGTCGTTATAAAATTAATTTCAAAGCAAAAAATTTATCGAATGACGATGAATCATTTTCTGATGAGGTTTTAGGTGCGAGAGATTTTAAAGTAATGAAACAATTTAATACAATTGAAAATGTAAAGAAAGGTGTATACGCTTCAAAATTTATTGGTATTGATCCTTTGACAAGACGCTGGGGTAAAATAGAGTATGAAATTAATAACTTTGATGAAAAAAATGGAAATGCCAACAGATTCAATTTATCAAACGGAGATTTGACAAATTCTGATAACAAAACTTTTTCGCAAATGTATGATTCTAAAGTTTCATTGTATGTCAATCAGAAATTAAGACAAAGCTCCACATACATTCAGAGTAATGATAAGTCTACATTTAATCTCACAGATAACGCAAGTGAATACATTCTGCCAAGAAAATATATATTTGGTAACTTTTTACAGAAAATTATAAGAATTGTTCTACCTGGAAATTTTGGTTTGTTTATTGGAGAAAATGTTTTTCTTGACATGCCGCTTCATGCAGCGTTACCGACCGATAAGTCTGAAACTGTTGACGAAACATTAAGTGGTAAATACATGATTACAGCTGTAAGACACATAATTAGATATGATAAACACGAAACAATCATCGATGTTGCAACAGACACTTCAGAGATAAGATATGGTTAAACAAGATTTTATAGGCCTTAATGGTTTTATTTGGTGGGTTGGTGTTGTTGAAACCAGAGATGACCCACTTAAACTTGGTCGATGCCGAGTTCGTATCTTTGGTTGGCATGCTGATGATCTAAGTAAATTACCAACTAAAGAATTGCCATGGGCTCAAGTTCTTTTACCGACAACCGGCTCAAGAACAATTAGCACAATAAGAGAGGGTGATTGGGTTTCTGGTTATTTTCTTGATGGTGAAAATGCCCAAGAACCTGTTGTTGTTGGCATTTTTCCAGGCATTGTTTCCGAACCACCAACAAGAGAGGGCGATAGAACTGTAAAAGTATTTGTGGGTCGTCAGCAGTCTGAAACGAGTCAAACTGCTGTCAGAACGCCTGGAGAAGGTGGCACACCTTATGTTTCACAAGAGAATACTGTAGGTGAGCCGACCGTCCCTAGGATCGCAAGAGGTATCATCACAGGCACGGCAATTGAATATTCAAACAAAAATCGTGATCATGTTTGTGACGTTTCGGATGAAATTAAATTGGCAATAAGACTTGCTCGAATAAAATTTGGTCAAATAGTAGAGGCAATACGAGCTGGAGTTCGTGCTTTGATTGCTGCACTAGGTCTTGAGCCTAGTGGTGAGATTTCAAAATTAGTTTCGATTGCCAAATGGATTTTAAATGAGTTGAAAAAGATTCAAGCAATCATTGCTGAAGTTGCAGATTACGTTGAGGTTGTTCGAATTGTTGCGTTGAAAATTGCTGCTCTGGCACAATACATTGCAAGTTTGCCAGAAAGAATTGCTATTTTCTTGCGAGACTGTTTAAGAAGTGCTCTGACCTCTATCATTTCAGAAATAGGTACACTTTCAATCAGTTCAGGTGTTTCGGCTGATCTTGGTGAATTAACAAGCACTATCTCAGAGATAAGTGGTGTTACAGCGAGTATTACTAATGATGTTGCTGACATTGTTACTGCACCAGCTGATATTGTAAGTGCCTTCACTCAACCAGCAAGTGTCGAAGCTTTAGTTGAGGCCGAGTCAACATTTTTAAGTTTTGTTGAAACAAATACACAAGACGCAAAATCAAACTCAAACAATTTTGCAAATAATTTTGCTTAATGGAATTTTAGATGACTGATACTTATGTAAGACCAGAAGATTTAGGTAAACCATCTGATGACAAAGGATGGTTAGAACCAGAGTCGGCCGCAAATGTCGATGTTCAACCAGAGTATCCATACAATAATATTACGATGACCGAGTCTGGTCATTTTCTTGAAATGGATGATACACCTGGTCGTGAAAGAGTTCGACTACAACATCGTTCAGGTACATTCATGGAAATGCATCCTGATGGCGCAGAGGTTCATAAGATTCTTGGTGATGGATATGAAATTGTTGCAAAAGATAAAAATGTTCTGATTAAAGGTACATGTAATATCACAGTAAATGGTGATGCAATTTTAGACATTAAGGGAAACAAGTTTGAAAAAATTGCTGGTGACTACGAACAATATATTGAAGGTAATTACACGCAAGTTGTAAAAAAGAGTGCAAAAGTTTTATCTGATGAAGACATGACGATTGGTTCAAATTCTAGTTTGTTAGGTAGTTTAAGACTTTCAACTGGTGGTGAAGTTTATGTAACAGCTGATCTTAATGTTGGTGGTGAAATTGTCGCAGATAAAATTGCATCACTCACACGAATTGATGCTGGTACTGGTGTGAATGCTGGACCTTTAGGTTTTGTTACTGTCTTTGGTGGTGTTTCTGTTGGCCTTCCTTTTGCAGCACCAGGTACAGTTACAGCACCAATTGGTAATTTTGGATTGATGACCGCTTTAATTATGACTGATTTTTTAAATGTTGGTTTGCATAACATACATTTTCACATTGCACCTTCAAGTGGTGGTCCAACATCTACTCCAATACCAACAATGTTTTAATGAATTGAGGATATTATGGGAACTATTTTAGGTAGACTAGGGTATAACTTTGAAGATGAAGGTAACACCAGAGTAATAAATTTTTCTGCTGGTGCTACTGAAGCACTTAACAATGCGCCTAGACTTTTGGCTGATTGGCAGTATGAAGATTTAAAAGAAGCAAATGTTGGTGGTTACTATAAAAATCCAGTAGCAAATATCACAAATTCGATCATTACTTTAAGTAATTCAATGGTTGAATTGGCCTGCACTATTTCTTCAGGTGGTTTTACAGATGTAATCGACACAGCAAATAGTGTTGCACTCTTTGTCGCACCACAGTTTAGAGATCACACCTATAGAGTTTCTGGTGTTGTCTCTGTAGCAGACGATGAATTAGCAGAACTTCCTCACTACGATACTGCTATGGCTAGAGGTAGAGCATTGACCTACTTAGCAAACCAGTCCGACAATGTAACAAACTCAGCAGCAATTATGGGAAGTTTCACAAGCATCATAATTGAAGATGATCTTAACGATCTTTACAATATTGCAAACACAGAATATTATATTGTTTTGGCTAGTTTAAGTGATGATGGTATGGGAGGAAATACTTCAAGTTTAAATTCTGGTCAGATTTTAAATGTTAAAAATGCATTTGTCACAATCAATACGACTTTTGAGACTAGAAGAACACATGATGAGAATTTTTATACAAATGCTGGAACTGTTTTAGATGATTTCAATCAAGTTAGAGCTTTCAGTCAATTAGGTGAAACACAGAACAATCTTCTCATAAACTATGTTGGTTCAGATAAATTACTTCAACGCATAGATTCTGCCAACACATAGAATAAATACCCTAATGGCAACCGTTCAAACAAATATCGCTAGAACTTACAGCGATTTAGACCTCAACTTTCAGATTCACCCAGTTCGAAAAGACATAAATCGTCATATTGGTGATCTGGCAGTCATCAATTCTGTCAAAAATCTGATTTTGACAAGTCATTACGAAAGACCATTTCAACCAGACTTGGGTTCAAATATTCGTAGACTTTTGTTTGAAAACATGGATATTGTGACTGCAACAGCAATTGAACGAGAAATTACCCAAACGATAGAGAATTTTGAACCAAGAGTAAGAATAAGTCGAGTAGAAGTTAGAGCAGACTTTGACAACAACGGTTTTAATGTTTATCTTGAATTTTTTGTGCAGAATCGAACTGAACCAATTTCAATACAATTTTTCCTAGAACGAGTAAGATAAATGGCTGAGAACCGATTACAGGTCACCGAACTTGATTTTGATATAATCAAGAATAATTTAAAATCATTTCTTCAACAACAATCACAGTTTCAAGACTATGATTTTGAAGGATCAGGTTTAAGTGTATTGGTTGATCTTCTTGCATACAACACTCACTATAATGCCTACTATTTGAACATGGTGGCCAACGAAGCATTTCTCGATAGTGCTTTGCTTCGTGATTCAGTTGTTTCTCACGCAAAAACTCTTGGTTATACACCCTATTCTGTAACTGCACCAACAGCAACAATTAATGTCACAATGACTAGCACTTCTTCAAATACTGGAGAATTGACATTACCAAAAGGTTATATTTTTCTTTCAAATCAAATTGACAATCGTTCATATGATTTTGTTGTTATGGAAGATACGACTGTTACGAAATCAAATTCCGAATATCTCTTTGAAGACTTGTCAGTAAAACAAGGTGAGCTCATCACTTTTAATTTTACACATAACGAATCTTCAAATCCTAAATCTATTTTTGAAATACCAGATGCGAATGTAGATATTTCAACTGTTACTGTATCTGTTCGACCATCAGCATCAAACACAGATTCAACAACTTATGTTCGTTCTACAGAAATTGTTGATGTTGGTCCTACTTCAGAAATCTTCTTTTTACAAGAGGCTCGAAATCTAAGATACCAACTTTATTTTGGAAATGACATTGTAGGTAAAAAACTACCAGATGGTGCAATCGTTTCTGTTACATATCTTTCAACAAATGGTGAAACTGCAAATAAAGCAAACTTCTTTAGTGCAAGTGGTTCACTCACAGATAGTTTAGGCGAATTGTTTACAGAAATAAATGTGCAAACAGTTTCAAATGCTTCTGGTGGTTCACAAAGAGAATCAATTGACGAAATTAAATATTCTGCACCACTACAATTTGCTACGCAAGATCGATTGGTCACAAAAACTGACTATGAATCTTACATTCGTAGAAATTACCCAAGTGTCGATTCACTTTCTGTTTGGGGTGGTGAAGATGAAGATCCACCAGTTTATGGTAAAGTGTTTGTTTCACTTAAACCAAAAGAAAACTTTTTTATTTCAGAGACAGAAAAACAAAGAATTATTGATGAAATCATAAAACCAAAAGCCATACTTTCAGTTTCTACAGAGATTCGTGATCCAGAGTTCTTGTATATTCTTTTGAATAATACTGTTACATATGATCCAAATAAGATAACAATTACTGAAGCTGCTTTAAGAACACAAATTCGAAATGTAATATTAGGTTATAAAACAACCAATCTTGATAAGTTTGATAGTGTGTTTTCTCTTTCAAAATTTCAAGATGCGATTGATAATGTTAATTTAAAAGCCATTGTGGGTACAGAAACTTTTGTTCGTTTGCAGAAAAGATTTAGACCAACTTTAGGCACAAGATCAAATTACACAATCGATTTTGATACACCACTTATTCGTGGCACACTTACAGATAAACTTGAATCGACTTCTTTCTCAACACCAGATGCTTCAGGTACAACAAGAACTGCATTTATTGAAGAAGTACCGCAATCATTTACTGGTATTTCTTCAATTGAAATTACAAATGCAGGTTATGGATACACTTCAACACCAACCGTAACAATTAGTGGTGATGGTGTTGGTGCAACGGCTACTGCAACAATTGATCAAGGTCGAGTAACATCAATTCAAATTGTCAATCGAGGTTTCGATTATAGTCGAGCAACAGTAACAATTTCTGGTGGCGGTGGTTTTAGTGCAACTGCAACGGCCACGATTGATTCAAGTACCGGCACACTCAGAACAGTTTACTTTGATGCTGATGCAAATCGTCAAGTTATTAATCCAAGTATTGGTCAAATTAACTATGTAACTGGTCGAATCACAATAAGTGACTTAAACATTTCTGCTGTTTCTACAACTGATGGTCTTGTTCGTTTGACTGTTGGTTCTGAAGAAGGTATTATTGAATCTTCAAGAAGCACAATTGTCACAATCGATCAAACAGATCCGGCTTCAATTACAACCGAACTCGTTAAAATCGCAGTATAATGGCAACAGATTTAAGAACCTCTCTACTTGTCAATCGTCAAGTTCCTGAGTTTGTAAGGGAAGAATACCCACTTTTCATTCAGTTTCTTGAAGCGTATTATGAATTTCTTGAAACAGAACAGAACTCTCAAAACAATGACTTAATTGCAAAAGGCAAAGACCTTCGATATGTTTCTGATGTTGATGCATCAATTAGTGAATTTGAACAATATTTTTTAAATACATTTGCATCTCTTATACCACAAGATGCTGTAGTTGACAAAGCTTTCCTCGTTAAAAATGTTTTGCCTCTTTATCTGTCAAGAGGTAGTCAAAAATCATTTGAGTTTCTTTTTCGTCTTCTCTACGGTGAAGAAGTTCAAGTTACTTTTCCAAAAGATAACATTCTTCGTGCATCAGATGGTAAGTACCTAATTGAAAATGTTCTTCGTATTGCCGACAACATCTATACGTTTTATACGGGTGACGGTGAAGAAACTGTTTTTCTTTTGGCGCAACAGGCTGGGCCAGATGAAATTTCTGTGTTTATCGATGATGTAGAGACAACGTCTGGTTTTTATGTAAGAAAAGAAGACAAAAAATTAATCTTTACATCAGCACCAGCTGATGGTGCCGACATAAAAGTTTATTATGATAATTTTGATGAAACACTTTTAAATAATCGTAGAGTAACTGGTTCATCATCTGGTGTTACAGCTCTCATTGAAAGGTCGGTGCCACGTTTAATTGGTGTTCAAACATCGACTGAACTTTACATTAATACAAATACACTTTCTGGTGCTTTTTTAAATGCTGAAGATGTTACGATTGATATTGTCGCAGATGATGGTGTCACACTTATTCATGTTGGATCTTTTACTGTTGCACCACTTAGCATCATTAATGTTGTAGATGGTGGTTCAGGATACAATGTTGGTGACCCAGTTTTAATTTCTGGTGGCCTGCCAGTTATACCAGGTGAAGCGATTGTTGGTACAGTTGAATCTGGTTTTCCTGATTCTGCAAATGTAATATTAGGTGGTGCAGGTTTTCAGCTTGGTGGTATTATTCCCGCATCGAATGTTGATGGTACAATTGTTCTTTCTATTCTTGGTGTTGATAGTTCTGGTGCAAACTCACCAAACTCATATACAATTTTCACAGATGTTATTTCTGACTATCTGACAGTCAATATTTCAGATGCAGATTTTGGTTTTCCTGCGAATGTAATTCCTGCTGGTGAAAACGTAGAAACAAGATTAGCTGATGCACTTTCAAGAGGAACAGTAACAGACATTGGGCCAATTACAAATGTTGGTGTTTTAATTGCAACCGTTTCTTCAAATGGTGCGATCTTTGATGCAGAAGGTGCCAAGATTGAAACTCTTGCGAATACCTTTGTTGATATTAAAACTTTTGGTTCTGTTGGTCGAATTCAAATCAATGATGGTGGTTTAAATTATGAAATTGGTGATGAAATAGTATTTGGTGCCAACCCAGCAGGAACATATGGTGTTGGTGCTGCGGCCGTTGTGACAAATGTAAATTCGTCTGGTACAATTACAAGCACAGAGATTCAACCTTCAAGAATCACAGGAACAGCAAATACAGAATCAAGTAATGTTACAATTGTTGGCAACGGCACTTCTTTTGATACAGAATTAGTTATTGGTGATCGTATTGTTGTAAATTCAGAAGTTCGTTTTGTTAATGCCATTGCTTCAGCAACATCTTTGAATGTCAATGTTGCATTTACGAGAACTTCAACTGAAAGACCTGTTGGATTGTATTTTAAGAATTTACTTGGTGGACAAAATTATGTTCAAGGTAATTTTCCAACACTTACTGTTTCAACGTCATCTGGCTCTGGTGCAAATCTAGAGATCATTGCTTTGATGGGTGATGGCGAGTCAGTCAATTCAAACACCTCAACTGTTGCAGGACGAATCAGTTCAATATCAATTACGAACCCTGGTCGTGGTTATGAGTTTCTTCCTGCAATCGACCTCTCACAATCTGGTGATGGTAATGCAACGGCTGAAGCGCAGATTGAACGATCCTACGTTTCTTTGCCTGGTCGTTGGACTACATCTGATAGTATTCTTTCGTCACTTGAGAGAAGAATTCAAGGTCTTGATTACTATATCGATTTCACTTATCTTACATCGGTGGCTACAGAATTTGCCAAATATAAAGAAGTGGTCAAGGGTCTTCTGCACCCAGCAGGTTACAAGAATTATGCAGAGTATCCAATCACTAAAACATTGGATGTGGGTTCGACAATCAATTCATCTAAGTCTGCAACTGTTTCTGGCCGAGTTGAAATCGTTAATGGGTCTATCACCGTAACAGGTACAGATACACGATTTAATACTGCAAATACACTTGGCATACTTACAATTGGTACACAAATTGTCGTCAATAATGAAATTCGAACTGTGAATGCAATTGCAAACGATACTTCCTTGACTGTTTCTTCTGCATTTACAACAAACGCATCGTCACAGACTGTCATTTTACTCGCATAAATAAAACCTATGGCAACATCTTATACATCTGAAAAACTATCTCTAAACAATGCTGACTTGTTCAAGGACTCGTTTTCTGCGACTTCTCCTGCAATTCAGTATGTTTATATTGGAAATAGTGTTCCTTACGCAAATGAAGCTGCACCAGATGCAATTGTAGAAACGATTGCAACAGAAAAAGATGTATGGGACAATATGTTTGCTGCAAAAAAAGTTACGGCCAACGATATTGAACTGGTCATTCCAAGAGTTTATTGGACTGCAAACACAAAATATCGTCAGTATGATAACACAATTGCACTTACAGATTTAATTTCTGGTAATACTGATCAAAATCTCAAGGCATTCTATGCAGTCACTTCGGATCGAAATGTCTATAAGTGCCTATCAAATGCGGCCGCTTCAAATTCTACAATCGAACCTTCAGGTGATTATACAACATCAAATGGTGTGATTGCAACTGCGGATGGTTATATTTGGAAATACATGTATAACATTCGCCCGGCAAATAAGTTTCTTACGACTGATTGGATGCCAGTACCTCAACGGTCCGCAGTTGCAACCACATTAACAGACTACAATCTTGATGATACGGGTGTAGTAGAAGGCGAATTAACCACAGTTGTCGTTGAAGACGGTGGTTCTGGATATGCTCACAGTAGCGTTACGGTGTCTTCATTTATAGCTGGATGCACAATTCTTACACTTGCAAACACAACAAATGTGGCTGCAAATATGTCTGTCTCAGGTACAGGTGTGCCATCTGGTGCATTCATTTCGACACTTGATACACCAAACAATAAGATTACTCTTTCTTCTGCTGTAACTTCAAACGGTGGTGGTTCAGGAAACAATCTTTCAATTGTCACAAGAATATTCTTTGATGGTGATGGAACAAGTGCAGCTGCAACAGCAACATTAAATAACGATTCAATTTCTGCAATTACACTTTCTACAATTGGTACTGGTTATACAAGAGCCAATGCTTTTGTTTATGGTTCTGGTACTGGCGCAAATACACGATGCATCATTGCACCTAAGTTTGGTCATGCATTTAACTTAGCAAAAGACCTTCTTGGTCGAAATGTCATGGTCACTTCGAGAATCGGCGACATTGATTCGACAGAGGGTGGTTTGATTTCAGTAGATACTTCGTTTAGACAGTTTGGTCTTCTTCGCAATCCCCATAAATACGGTGAAACAAGAAGGGTAAGTAACGCAAATGCAAACTCTGTCATTTCACAGACGACAACATTAACACTTACTTCTGGCACGACTTACACACTTGACGAATATGTTTATCAAGGAAGTTCAGCAAATAATGCAACAGCTTACGGCTACATTCATTCTCAAACAGCCACACAAACAAAAATAACGAGAGTTGTAGGATCATTCTCTGTTGGTGTTGCATTGGTAGGAGCTTCTTCTGGTGTTTCAAGAACAGTTGTGGCTGTTGCAAATCCAGAATTTGAACCATATACAGGCGATATATTATACGCAGAGAATGAGATTAAAACGGACCGAGAAGATGGTCAAGCTGAGAATATTCGATTTGTAATACAATTTTAAAGGTACAAAATGGCACTCAATTTTAATGTAAATCCTTACTACGATGATTTCGATGAAGATAAGAATTTTCATCGAATTTTATTTCGTCCAGGCCGTGCGGTTCAAGCAAGAGAGCTGACGCAAGCACAAACAATACTACAAAATCAAATTGATCGTTTTGGTTCACACATCTTTAAAGAAGGTTCAAAAGTTACTGGTGCCGAAACTTTTGACGAAATTGGATATTCTGTAAAATTACAACCAACATTTGATGGAAATGCAATTGATATTAGTAGTTACTCAAATTATTATGTTAGAGCAAACACATCAAATAATGTATATCAAGTTAAACAAGTAGCTGTAGCAGATGATGTTGATCCTGATACTTTGTTTCTTTCTTTCATCAAAAACATTGGCGTTACTTCAGGTTCTATTGGTCGAGTTTTTGGTGCTAACACATCAAACGCTTCAATTTCAAATTCAGAAAATCTTATCGTATATTCAACGCCAGATTTGTCTGATTCAAATATTATTGCTACAGTTATCACCACAGATGAATATCCTACATTTAGAACAAGACTTTACTCAGTAGCTAACGGTGTGTTTTTTACGAATGGTCTTTTTGTTCGTAATGACTCACAGACTGTTGTTGCATCAAAATATACCGAATTTGCAAACGTAAGTGTTGGTTTTGATGTAAATGAAACATTGATCGATTCTGGTGATGACACTTCACTTCTTGATCCGGCTGTTGGTGCATCAAACTATTTTGCTCCTGGCGCAGACCGTTACAAAGTTTCTTTAACACTCACAACAAAAGAATTGATTGATGATTCTATTCCAGATTTAACTACAGAAAAATACATTGAAGTCGCAAGATATAGAAATGGTAATTTAGTAAAAGATACTCGAGCAGCCAATTATGCTGATCTTTTAGAAACTCTTGCGAGAAGAACTTTTGATGAATCAGGTAATTATAGAGTTGATGGCCTTGATCCAAGAATTAAACCAGAAGGATTTTCTGGTGCCAATTCACAATTCGCACTTCAAGTAAGTCCAGGAAAAGCTTATGTTTTTGGATTTGAAAATGAATTAATTTCACGGCGAGAACTTGCGATAAACAAAGCGAGAGATTTCGAATCTGTTGAGGGATATGATGTACCAACTTATTATGGCAATTACTTCTTTGTAACAAATGCAAATGGTGCCGTATTTAATTTTTCAACGGCAGAAAAACTTGAATTGCACAGTAGTAATACAGCTATTTCCGCAAACACAAAACTTGGCGAAGTGTATGCGAGAAATCTTGAGTATGTGAGTGGTAATGGTGATTCTGCTGTCTATAAATTATCTTTGTTTGATGTAAAACAAACAAGTAACAATCCAATTAAACTGACGAAAACAATCATCAATGGCAATGCAGCAACATACACAGCAAATGTAAACATTGCTTCGGATTCTGTTTTCACAAGAACAACAACAGGTACAGTTTCAAATACATCTAATATCATAACCATTTCTACTTTAACTGGTATTACAAATGGTATGGAAATTTTTGGGCCTAATGTTCCTGTTGGAACTTTTATCACTTCAATTGATGGTTCTCAAGTAACAATGAGTAATGCAGCAGTTGGTAATAATAGTTCTGAAATATATTTGTTTAGAGAATCATTTTTAACAGATCGAACATATGATTGTTCCGTTTTTGAAGCTTCGTATGATGTAATTAAACAATTTAGTAATGTTGATTATGATGCAAAAAGAGTATTTAAATCTGTATCATTTACGGCTGGTGTTGCATCTATTCAAACAAATGATGGTACAGAAAGATTTAATCCTATTGATGGTGCAAACTTACAGAGAAACTATGCAATCTGTATTCGAACCGGTGGTACAGGATCGTTTCCTAACTTCACATGGGTCGATTTAAGTGCTGGTTCTTATCTGGCCATACCAACACCATCAGTTGGTTCTCCTGCAACACT
>Ga0099850_1000786_pt1 | contig 14723 bp, 18 predicted proteins | sample CB_VirMetaG_5_FD_79182 | JGI IMG/M metagenome (GOLD analysis project Ga0099850, IMG submission 79182) | Freshwater to marine saline gradient viral communities from Chesapeake Bay - CB_1508_1D Viral MetaG | ecosystem: Environmental > Aquatic > Marine > Coastal | place: USA: Chesapeake Bay... | reverse complement strand
ATATACAGCATCAACTGGATTTTCGATTGCAGGTTGGAGTCTAGATTCTGCTGCCAGGTGAAAGACATAATCCACCCCGTCAAACAGAGGACGCATCCTCTCATAGTCTGTGATGTCAACTACCTTTGAGGTTCCCTTATCATTCCAATAAAACTTTTCATTATTGGCAGACATATTGTCTACAATGATAACTTCGTTTCCCTGCTCAATAAGATAATCTACAAGATTTGAACCAATGAAACCAGCTCCACCAGTGACTAAACATTTACTCATAACTTAACCTATTGTAGATTGATTCAAAAATTTTTGTTTTCAATTTCGTAGTTGAATACCCATGATCTCTGTTAATAAATTGAATGGGAATACTCAAATCTTTTCCAGTATAAGAACCGTCGGCATAGTCATCGCCAATAAATCTAATGTCATAGTCATCAAGATAGGAGAGGAAGGTTTCTTCTGCTTGATAGACAACAATATCATCGATATATTTTATTGTCCGTAGAATTTCTTTTCTATCTTCCAATGACTGTGAGGGTTTAATCTTATTTGCCCTTGCCATTGAGGGATCTTCATGAAGAGCTACCGTAAGATGATTACAATACTTTTTACAGTCCTTGAACATCCTTATGTATCCAGGATGAATCAAATCAAATGCGCCAGCAACGATACCTTTTTTAAGAGGTTGTGTCTTTATCCATTGATTTACTTCAATTCCTTTGTCATCGATGAATAAATCAGCGGTTGGTTTATGGAACATTGGTTCAAGATGGTGATACATGTATCCCCATTCATCCAATTGCTTACGTGTTAATTCTGTATGATCAATACCTGAACCTCTACCACGAGCAGTCATCATGATAATGTGATGACCTTCGTGATAAAGGCGATTGACAGTTTCTACCATCAGTGGAATTGGAGTGGCATTAATGTAATCTGGTTTTCCTTTTTCATTATTGGGAGTATCACATAGTGTCCCATCAATATCAAAACAATACCTCATACAACTCCATGAAGGAAAATCTGATGCACACATTCTACCACACCATAGTCCTCACTTGCAATGTAATAGTTCCACAATGCATTGGTTGCTCTGGTTCTAATAGTATTGTCTGGAGAGAATCCAGTCAGAACACCATAATCAACTTTATTCTCCTCACACCATGTCAGACAATTCAAAATGTTCTTTGATTCACCACCAGAACTCATTAAAACAACGAGTGTCTCATTCTCAACATAGTATTCCAAAAACTTTTGATATGCATTCTCATAACCAAAGTCATTGGTAAGCATGGTAAGCATGGAGGGATCTGAAAGAATAGAAACTTTCTTTCCTCTGAACTTCATATAATCTTGGGATATGTGTGAGGCAACAGAACTGCTACCTCCATTACCTAAAATTATAATGCGTCGATGATTGTCAAATGCTTCTTGAAACTTTTCAAACTCATTGCCCATGTGAGCACATTCAAGAGTTTCAATATATTCTCTAAATGGATTCATAATTCAATTCCAGTTTGAAGGAATACGCTTTTCATGATGCTGCTTTTTGCGGACACAGAAGTAAATATTTGCACCTTTATTATCATGATTACTGAACTGAGCGTCACCAAAGAGATACCCAAAGTAAAGTCCATTTTCAGTTCCAACCACACCAGCAGCTTCGTGATTACACTGTGGTTGAACACTAGAAGGATAATTTCTACCTACAGGATAAGAATGCCAATTATTTTCAACACAAAGTTCAAATCCATTATCAAAGAAAATGTTTACCCATTCTGCGGAGTTAAACATCGAACGATGACGAATAATTAATTCACCATCTTTATATTCATAATCTGGAATTGTAGAAAGTACACAACAAAACACGCCATCATCGGCAAGATGATTTTTTACATTATCGAACCAAATACCCAAATCATCTGGATGAATATGTTCGATTACATCCCAACTATGAATATAATCAAATTTTAAATCTTCACCATCTTCCTTCAGTTGAAATGGTTTAGACAAATCTACATTGAATAAATTCTTGTTGTGGTATTTGTCCCAGTTGTGAGATCCTGCTCCAGTAAGAACATGAGTCGAACCTTCCAATCCTACGGCAACATATCCTTCCTCTACAAAATCCGTAATCATTTGTGCTCCAGCACATCCCATATCCAATACTTTAATTTTTCTACCAAAGTGATTCTTAATTGCATTCACATACTCTACATTTGTTCTATTATCTACAACAACTCCTGCAGGTGCAATGTGATCTGGCGAATCAATAGCAACTGGATAATCAGTTTCTAATGTAATCAAAGACATTTACCTATAACTCCGTTTGGTGATACTTCTATTCTAACAGATTCGTATGGGATTTTCAAGTTATTCGCCTTGGAAAATACCAGGAAAAATCCCCCATTACCTGCTCCACATAATTTATGCGCGATAACAGATTCGTTTTCTTCAAGTGCTTTATCCATGATTCTAATAGTTTCATTTTCTGTAACTGCACTAGTTGTAGATTTTTTCTGCTCCCAACTTTTATTCAGATAGAAAAGAAATCTCTCAGAATCATTCTTCATCAATGAATCATATGCTTCATCAACTGTTTTCAAAAGAGGTTTAATCTTATGAAGATTGTCTGTAACGGACTTCAATACATTTTTAGAATTTCTAGTAACACCAGTAAAAACTAAATGCATATCATAAGTATCAAAAAGATTAGTGGATAGAAAATCATATCTTACTGTTCCACCTTTTTCAAAATCAATTCTTTTAAAACCACCGATACCACACCCATACGGATCTTGATATCCACAGTAAGGATTCATTTCAAGTTCAAGTTCATATGCCAATTTACATATTTCAATATCAGTCATACGGACATCATTGATTATCGAAATACCTTTTATAAAACTAATAATGTAAGATGAAGAAGACGCCAGTCCACTTCCCTGAGAATAAGCATCACTAGTCATCGATACTGTCAATGGAGGCAGTCCAAAATAATTTAATACTATCCTTACCAATTCATTCTGTATGTCAGCAATGTAACTGGTTTCTTCTCGTTTTGAATAGTTGATGATATATTTTTTACCTTTCATATTGTAACCCAACTTATCTTCGTGCAAGGTTACATAGGTTTTAAGATTAGAAGTAAAACTAATTACAGATCCTTTTCCATACTTCTCAACAAAATATGGATTATCAGTAGAACCACCAAATAGAGATATTCTTAATGGGCAAGAAGAGATAATCATTTATACTTTTGTAGATATTTTTGCTTGGAATAATAAGATTTCAATTCATCTTTATTCATCTTTTGTAGAGATTCCCACAATTGGAAGTTCTCGCTCATATAAGGGTTACCTTGGACAGACGCAGGCCATGAGTTTCTTCCTCTACTATGTTCCAAATGATAGATGAAGTTGTCTATTCTGGCAACTCTGTATCCAAGAGTTGTGAATCTAAAATATCTTTCTTTATCTTCTGGAGATGAACCTCTAAAGTTTTCATTCTCCATTCCACCTTCATAGTATACATCTCTATTAAAGAACTGAACCCAACCAAAATCAGAAGACCAGATATTCGATTTGTTTTCCAGAATAGAAAAGTCGCAATCAGAATTTAAAAATTCGGATACTAACTCATCATCGGCAAATACCTGCTTCTGCCAATTACCATTACCATAAGGATATACAACATCCGCTTCACCATCCATAATCATCCGATAGGATTCTAGGTATGACTCGACGGGAAGAAGAATGTCACAATCGCAGTTGACAACCACCTTTGTAGTTGTCATGGAAAGCATTTCATTTAGGATGTGCATCCTGTAAAACACAGGATCTTCCGACTTCTCAAATACGTGCTTGAGAGAACTCAAATCATCATAGAACTCTTTCAACTGAGGAAGAATATCCTCCTCAAAAACAGAGTTTGTATCAACTTCCTTGATGATTATATTAGCATCAAAATTTTCAAGTAAGAATACAATGCTAGTAAGGACATTACGCATCCTGTCCTCACTTTCAATCCTGACAGGAATGATGAAAGTAGCTTCTTTTAAATCGTGTTTCATTTAGTACAGCAGAAATATGCAGACTCATCCCATCCTTTATACCCAGGAATGTTACCAGAGTATCCAGCACCTCTCACAATGTGATTAAACAGATAACCAAAGTGATTATCATCATGAAGTCCTTCCTCAAAAATTTTGAATCCAGCAGCTTCAATCTTTTCTTTCCACCAGGTAGCAGGAAAAACTGATTGATGAAGAGTGAAGAGTTTACCAGTGTATCCAATAGTTCTGTCTACTTTTGAAAATGGGGGAACCATATCTTCACCCTTTTCATTCCTCACATCAGGAACAAGAGAGATTCCAAACACACAGAGCCCACCTTCCTTCAAATGCTTGAAGATATTGTTGAGCATCGGTTCAATGTCTTCTGGAGCAATGTGTTCAAAGACTTCTTCAGAGTGAATGAAGTCGAACTGCATAGGTTCACCATCCTGATACAGTTGATAGTCCTTAGTGATGTCGCACAAGAACAAGTTTTTATTGTAATACTTATCCCAGTTCTCCTTACCAACACCAGACAGGGAATTGCTACTTCCTTCCAATCCTACACCAATGTCTCCTCTGTTAATGAAATCAACTACAAACTGTCCGCCAGCACATCCAAGATCGAGCATGGTAATTTGCTCATTATCAAAACCATCCTTGACTTCATCAATCAGTCCAGGAGACGTGAAGTTATCACGAATAGCACCGACTGGACAAATATGATCGGGAGAGTCGTCTGCGATTTGTTTCGTTGCTTCTAATGTAATCATTTTTTTACGTAAATTAAATTGTGCAAATGTTCATCAAATTTTTGCGGTTTTGGTATGATAACTTTTGATTTGCATCCACTCATCCACCAAGCAACCTCATCAAAAGAACTGGCATATGTTCCAATAATCTTATCACACTTTGACAATAATAACAACTCAATGAAAGCATCGGTTGTTATTTGAATGTCATCATGATGTCCAGATTCAGCCAACCTATAATCATTAAACATTTGCCTTTCATAAGTAATTATTCTATCACCGTATTTGTCGATAAAGTATTGTTGAACATCACTATTATCAGAGCAAAAAAAGAACTTTTGATTGCTTGGAAGTTTATCAATTTCTTCTTCAAAAATTTGATTGCTATGGAGTTTTCTTCTTTCACAATACCAAGATCTTATATGAACCCCAACCATACTATTCCACGACTCAGTAAAATCATTTACATAGTCGATGATTTGAGAATTAATTTCTAGTTTAGAAATTACCTTTAAATACTTATCTACAAAATACTGTGGTGTTTTTTCATACAAAAGATCTATAGTTTTGTAGTCATCTATGTATTCATATTCATCAGGTGAGACATGTAACCTCCAGTCTTCTGGATATTCATTTACGATATTATCAACCTTAGATATTGATGGAAAAATGTAATTAATTGTATCGTGTAAAGTAGAAACATCTTCATGCTGAGATAGGGCACTCATAATGTTTTTGATTCTATTCGATATACCAGCATGACTTACAACTGTGACTAACATGAAATTTTCTCCCAACTATTTGGATACAAGTCATCAGTGTCAACAAAAGATAATCCAGAACCGTACCATGGAGTTGGAGCAATAACTCTACCACCAATAGGCATTGTATTATCGGGATGTCTTCCTCTATTACCTAACCAGGCACCCCACCAGGAGAAAGTGCTATTCGAAATAATAAAATCATCACATCTCGATATTACACATAAATCAACGAATGCTTTTTCAACCTTTGTATTCTCTTCGATAAAGATAAAATTGTCTCCTTTAAAATGTTTCTTATAGAGTTCTGTATTGTTTGAACAAATTAAATACAATCTATCTTTACCAAGTTTTTCAATTGCTTGCTGATAATAATCGATAGGAATGTTTCTGTGATTAGTATCGCATCCGGGATAATCAAAAGAATCGTTATAGTGTCTTGCACAGATTGACACTGGATTTTCTTTTAAGTATTTTCCGTAGAGTCTTTCAACCTCTTCTTGAATTTCTTTTTTGAATCTAAAATCAAGTCTGATTAATTTTTCCGCATTTTTGAAATACTTTTCAGTTTGAAAATATCCAGTGAGTGTCACATGATTTGGACACTCATCAAATAACTCTTGACAAAATTCATGAGATTCGTGCAACTGAACTTCATCTCCATCAATAATCCCATATCTGTCTCCACAGTGCAGCATCTCAAAACATTTTGTTAAATCACAATCCTCAGGTATTCTGAAATCATATCCTTTGTTTTTGGCAATGCCAACAAGAGCGGCATACTGAAACATTTGATTTCCTAGTCTACCGTTCTTACCAAGATTATTCATCCCAATCGTCATAACTCAATCCCCATGTTCTGCTCTTTCAATCTATTATCTATTATATCACCAACATCTAAGGAATAGTAGGCGTGCCATCCACGGGTATTTCCCGTATACCAATAGTTGCAATCACCACGATGCATCTTTACAGTTTCCCAATACTCCCTCGATTGAAGTTGATAATGATTCAATAGAAGAGTCGGATCATTTTCATCTGTCTTATAGGAAAGGTTGATACTCGGACCGTCATTTATAGCATCATGGACAGTGAATGCTCGGATTCCAAAGTCTGTATTTACAATACATTTTGGAGCATCAAGGTTCTGCCATTCGGGTTCATTTTGTCCACCTGGAGCAGCATGACTATAAAGTGTGCAAAGAACTCTTACATTATACTCAGCTCTTTTATTAAAGTTTTTGACGATGCCACCTTCTGGATGTTCAATAAAATCATTTGAATTAAACCACACCCAGTTAGTAATCACTCTACCATAGTTCTCATAGTTTACAAGTATATCCTTTATGTTGATTGCTTTTGGACTATACATGAACTCATCCAAATCAACCTGAGCAATCCATTTAGATTCTTTTGCCACAGGAAGAAGATACTTATTAGTTACGTCCAACTGCCTACCAATATATCTTTCAGATATATCACTCTTAAAAAGAGTCACATATCCAGAATCAATATATGGTTGAAGTATTGGTAAGTAATCATCATCACTGAAATCATCAACCAAATAAATGTGATCTGCACCATGAAACTTATAATGTTCAATCCATTCTTTTAAGCTCCAACTTTCATTCTTGAACATTGCAGCGACGGAAAAATAATATTTGTGTTTCATTTTACAATCCCATGTTTTTGATGACAGTATTTAAATTCTTCCAATGTTTCTTCTTCACTGACTTCTGACATTAACGTATCACTATCCCGAACTCTGTTGGCAATCAGAACATCATGATGAAGTATTGGCATTCCATATTTTACTTTTGCATCATAATAAAAATCAACGTCAAGACACATTCTAACATTTGGATCGAATCTAGTCTTCACTTCTTTTTTTATAGACAGAACAGAGACACCACCGATAAAATTGAATCCTGGATCTAAAATCATTCTGTCATGCCAGTTTGGATACATTTCATTGAAGAAAGAGTATCCATCGTCCCTAGTATGAATACATCCACAAGCATACCATTTTGCATTAGATTCTGTCATTATGGTATACATCTTTTCTAATGCTTCGGTGTCATATAAAAAATCATCTTGCTGAAAAACTTTGATGATTTCACCTGTGCAGTTGTCTATGGCATTATTTGTATTGATGGCAGGATTTCCCCTACCATCTTCATTGCGAATATATTTGATATTCAAACCATATTCATTTTTCTGACAATAATTTTCTATATCATTATTGATACTATGATCAGAAATTACAACCTCCACTTCCTTTAATGTTTGAATGGATATTGTTCTGAGCATATCATCCAGAACTTCAACTCCACGCCCATAATATTCAAAGACTGGTACGGCAACAGATACTTTCATTTTATCATCTAGTAACAATCATTTCTCCATGGAGTCCATTTCTTAAAAGTTCAAACTTGTAATTGTTTTTGTCCAACCATTCTTTACACGCCAATCTTTCATGTGCATCATAATCTGGTTCGTGTCCATGCCAATCATCAAATCTCATATAGATTTTATCCCACTCACATTTATCAACAAAGTTAAGTGATGATACTGTTGGTTCGTAAATATCAACGTCAATATGAACGGCACATATCTTGCCAATATCATAGTCTTCTGGTTCGGTAAGATTATGAACGTCCTCAACTATCAAACCAATATTGTCAAATTGTGAAAGATCGTCAATTACAGTTTCATAAGTTTGGCGATATTCAGATCCACCCAACTTAAATGCTCCCTCATGCCAACCAGCATACTCTGGAATAAACTGATTGGTTTGCTCTAATCCTTGGAAATGATCAAATCCATGAATTCTTTTACTTGGATTAATGCGGGCAATATCACGAATAGTTCCGCCACATGCAACACCAAACTCCAAAACATCTCCATCCATTTTCATACTATCAAGTATGCTTGCCCACTCAATGTGAGTCATTGGATTCACTGGAGCATCTGAGGGAAATATTCCATCGTCTTTAGACCAAGAAGGCGGATTATATCCATTTGAACCTTGATTCAAAAGGTAATGGTTTTTCTTAAAATAGACTGGTAAATGTTCTAAAATTTTTGCTTCACCAATCATTTCATTTTCACTAATATTTCGAAATATATTTTGAAAATATGGCGTAGAATGATCAAGATCGTATTTCATACAATGAATCCTAAATTAGTAAACTTCTATTCCGTGAGGTAGATTTCCATGAAATCCAAATGGAACTATACCTCTATTAATATCTAGGGGACTTTCATAAGAGAAGAATTTTGCAACCTCAACTGGAGCAAACTTACATCCCTGTGCTTCAAATATGTGTCTGTTATGGACACATATGTTCCCATCTTCATTCCAATTAACACCACCAAACATTTTGTAAAAATCATTCATGGCAACAACATCAAATGGAACTTCAACTTTTGATGGAACGTCTAAAAGTTTTTTACTTCTAAAAGAAAATCCACCATTACCAACAGCAATATGTTCTCCAAAAGGAGTAACAAATCCCTGCTCACGCCAAGGCCATGGAGCACCAATATAATCGTATTGATAAAACTCATCCATCCATGCATCAGGATTAATAATAAATCCATCATGCTGAATGGTAAGTGTATACTCAGTATCAATATGCTCAGTTAAATGATAAATCATTAGTCTAGCATAGTCTTTCATGTTTGAAACAGAAATACTAGGTTCTTCACAAACAATACCATCTTTCAGAAGTTCTTCACCATAAGCATCAATAACTTCTTTTGAGGTTATAAATTTTACCGCATCAAACTTTGCAAAATTTAAACAAGTGTGTAAAGCTTTAATAGTTTGCTCTACACCATTACTGATAGTTTTGCTAAATTCACCATCTTGCAAATCTTGTTTAGATATTTTATTTTTATCCCACGGAACATATACCGTAGACAGTGTTACACCTTTTAAATTTAACATCTTAAACTCCAACGTAGTGTGCTCGATACCTATCTTCCGCAGTTTTGGTTATGTCAGTCATGTAGTAAACTGCAAAACTTTTTCTCATCTTACCTTGCGGAGTTCTAATTTTATCAGGAAATCCGTGCCATGAGTGTTGTGTGGTATCAAATAGTATTGCTCTATTAAATAAAGGTTCAACTTCTTTTATTTTTTTAAGAGGTTTATTGTTCTCAAAATCATGAGACCAAAGTTGAAGACTACCACCCCAAGAAGGATCATAATCCTCTTCAAGGTAGAGAATCAAATTTAGTTTCCTTTGCAAGTCTAACTTAGGATGTATAGAATAGTCAAGATGCACCGCAAGACTACCGCCAGTTTTGCTCATATGCATTCCACCACCATGCAATCCAATATCAGGATATATTGATTCTATTCCCGTTATAGATGATATTGTAGATACAAAATCTAATGACAATAAATTAGAAAAGGTTTTATATGTCAATGGTGGAAACCTGTTCCAGATATTGCACGTTCTTTTTTCACCAATCCATCCACTATACCTTACAACATCTTCGTTATCATAGTCTATGAATTCATCACTCAGTTTTTTTGCATCTTCAATATCTAAAAAATCATCGATAATCCAGTGATCAAATGGTACATTGTCATACTCTATATTTTCAATGTTGAACATCAAACAACCTCTGGTTTATCATTGTAGAATTCATGCTGTTTTCTATATTCTCTGTATTCTTCTTTACAATCAACTCCATTCATCATTATACCAGAAGTATCAATATACATCCAGTCATCTACAATATTATCATCACCTCTCCAATAACCATTAGAACGTTTATAATCATTCCAATACTTTGGTGCGATTACGGTTTTTGCTTTTGTATTAGTCCATGCAGGCCAGAAAGCAAATGTAGATGATGTAATAATAGAATGAACCGCATTGTTTAAAATAGAATAATCAACTGCGATTGGTCCTCCTTGATATACATAGAATCCAGATCCTTGAAGATGTGCTAGAGGATCTTTTTCTTCAGATGCAGAAGATCCAATGATTGGAGCCCATGGAATAAACTTCTGAGCATTCACGGGATCATCTGTAATTACGCCAAACTTCATGTTCGGATTAATCTCTAACATTCTGTCGGCAGCCATACGATAATATTCTGGCGGACACCAAGCAGATGTAATTAGATATTCTCCGCCTCGGAATTGAATAACACAAAAATCATCACTACTATATTCAGTAACTGTGATGTTGGGTTTTAACCATTGAATAATATCACTACGCCTATCATTAATATATCTTAGTCTCTGAAACGTTCCATCCACTTTAGTATTGTCTGGAATTGTATTATAGAGTAAATCGTCATAAATCATTGCATCTTCATTGGGAAGAGAATGAAGTCCTAATGGATATTCATCAACTCTTTCTCTAGCATAATACTCAATGCCATCAGGAAGTTGAGAAGGTTCTTGTCCTTCAATATGCGTGACTCCTCCAGTGACTTCATCTCCCCAATCAATGTTTGTGAGGAATTGGCATCCTTTAAATGTTTTTAATCCAACAGAAGAAATATTAGATCTTCCCTGAGCACTGTTAGTAATGTCTCGTCTTACACCCCAACGAAATCCTCTATGCTCAGCAATGCATCTTGGAGCAACTATATTCCATAATTGATTTCCAAGACCAGAACCATTGTAAATTTCAGATACAATCATTTTTTAATCCAAGAAGAATATTTTTCTTTATTGTCTAGTATATATTCTGGGTATTCATCCTCCGTCATTTCAATAACTTTGAAGGAAACATTTCTACCAAACAAATCATTATTGCTTTCAAGATTTTTAGAAACTCTAGATTTAGTTTGTTGATTATTATGTTCAGTGTGTGAGAAAGATTCGATTTTATGTTTAATCATATCCTCTCCGCCAAAGTAACTAAAATGCCATCCTCCATTATCGATGATTGGACCACTAATTTTAGATTCGTCCTCAGTGGCTTCTCTAATATCATCTATTGTTTTATTTTTCAAATACTTATATGTGGCAACTCTAGTACCATACCAATTTGAAGTCATAAAATTATTCAAATAGTACATGTAAAAATTCATTTGAAAAGTAAAATGTGATTCATCATTTATCCATTCATCAACATGTTTAATTGCTTCTGGATTTGGAATTTCGTCAAGATCACTTGAAATAATTACATCATCGTCTTCAAATATGGGAAGAGTCAGATAATAGTTTCTAGAAAAAATTTCTCTGTCCCAAGGAACATCATAGTCTGGTATGTCGGCAAATTCGTAAATAATTTTTTCTTCCCATTTTTTAAATCTATCTTTGTTTTTAAGATAGTTACTTTCTTTCTTGTTCCCAGAAAAAGTTGTATTACCCTCAACAATAATAAACTTATCAACAACGTCATCTAAGATATTAAGACGCATTTCCAACAAGTCAATTTCATTGTTGAATATAAAACAATCAAATACTCTTCTCATTTTTCAGACAAAACCCTATCTAATGCTTTTGTTTTTTTGGAATTATATTCCTCAGATTGCCATGCATTGCCATTGCTAGCATTTTTATAATGCATCACAAATGCATCCTCCATACTATCATCAGTTTCAAATTTTATCAAGTCAATAAAAGTAGGTTTTGGAAATTCATACTTTTTGGCATAGTTAACCATATAGGTAAAGCAATCATAAACATATTGCCAATAATTATCTCTTTCTTTTTGGTGAGGAAAAGTTTGGGTATTTGAGTGCTGATAATCAAGAATTACAAATTCCTTTTCTTCTAAATTTACGTGCATTGGTGAACACCCATTAAACCCCATCTCAATATATCCATCTGGTGGTGTGTGTTTATCGCCAGAGTCTGCATCTCTCTGCACACTCACCATGTCAATATATTTCACCTTAAGTTCATTTTCATATTGAAGAAGATACTGATGTCCTTCACCACCAACATCACAAGCCTCGCCATTAAAGATGCCAAGTCCCCATTTTAAATCCATAGGATTGGGCATGTTAGGAATGTCTGCAATTACAATTCCATTCCAAGGATATCTGAGAGCGATATTTCCTCTATTATCATCTCCCATATATTTTTGGGAGTATCTGTAAGAAGGACAGTATGCAAAGTTATATCCTTCCATGACAGATTCAATACTTATATCCTTTATAAAGAACATGTCTGAATCAATGATCAGGGATATGCAATTATCTTTGGAGATGTAATGTTTCCATCCCCAAGTAAAGGCATATCCGCATACTTGACTACCATCCCCAGTAAATGATTCTCCATGAAATTGTTTGTATCCATTTATAAATTGAAGTTCTGGATCCAAATCAACCCGTATGCACTTTACACCAATCTCTTCACAAACATCAAAAATTTCTTGAACTCTTTCGGGATAGTATCCACTAAAAGGATTAGAACCAGCTCTTTCGTTATTAAAAACTATAAATTCAAAGTCATCTTTAATATGCTTCTTCAGACTCTCATACTGTGGTTTGATAAGATCTGGTCTGTTGTGAGAGTAAGTATAGATTTTGATCATGATTTTTTAAATAAAACATCTCCACCATCAGCATCATTATAAGGCCAAACTTGTAAGACTTCAAATCCAGGCAACAAAGACTTAATCTCTTCGAGTCCGGGACAACCTTCATACATCTCTTCGTTATAAAACTCAGTGTAGATATAGTCAATATTATTGAGCATATCACCAGCGCCACTCAATACATCACGCTCAGCACCCTGAGTATCCATCCAGAGGAAGTCAATGTGACTAACATTCTGTTCTTCGCAGAAAGTATCAAGACGCTTTGTTTCTACAACTACCTGCTCATCAAACAAGCAACCTGGCCAACGACTACCATAAACAGGACTGCTAATCATCGTGACTGGTTTACGCAGTGAGCCAGAGTAACGACCGACAGTGCGACCTTCTGGACAATCATTCCTAGATCTATGGAATGAAGTGCTACCATTCTCACCAGAAATAGCATATGGGAAGAACGTGTGACGCTCATCAGTAATCAGGATGTCGTTATTATTTCCCCACGCATCCTTAGAACCAAGAGTAGTCATGTACTCTACATTGATTGGTTCTGGATCAAAAGAATAGATCTTCATGTTTGAACCAAAAGTATTGAGGAACTTTTTAGTATCAAGTCCATCAGCACATCCAACTTCAAAGATGACTACCTCATCTCTACCACCCACTAAATCTCTAATATGTTCTTGTGAAATACCCATCAGTTGTTCTCCAGTTTAATTTATGTTTGTAACCATTAATATATTGTAGTTAAGTATAAATTTTAATCATTTTCTTACGACAACCAAACTATCATCAGTTCTATTTTTAATATGACGCAAGTCTAACCATTCATAAGACTTGTAAGATTCTTTATTAGATTCTAAGTAATCTACGAACATTTGTTTAAACTCATCATAAGAAGGTCTTTGTCCTCTCAGATGTCTCTCATCAGACATACTTCCATCAATATCTTCGATTACATAGATTCCACCATCCTTTAAAAGGGGAAGGTAAATGTCAAGTGCTTTAATTTGCATATCAACATAATGAGCACCATCATCAACAATAATGTCAAATTGCGGTAACTTGGAAGTTATGTTTTTATTATAAGCATCTTCAAAATAATAAGTTACACCTTCAATGTCTCTAAATTGTGAGTCAAGTTGTCCGGGACGATTGTCGATGCCAACAATTGCGGTTGAGTTAATAAAATATTCTTTCCATAATTTTATGCTACCACCAACATTTACTCCGATTTCCAAAAGAGAAATTTCTTTTTCTCTATACTCAGCAAATGCATCATCATAAAAAGACTCAACATAGCAATGAGTTGTGCTTTTGTCAGTATAAGGTTCGAGTCCGTATTTTTCTATTACTTCTATAAGTTTCATTTGATTACCCTAATTTGTTGAACAATCCAATCGTATGTTTTACGAATACCTTCTTCCAAGGTTTGTGAATAATCCCATCCTAGTTCTCTGCGAATCACATCATTGTTAGAGTTGCGTCCACGAACACCAAGAGGTCCATCAATGTGATTCTTTTCTACATCCTTACCAGCAACACGAGCAGCAGTATCTACAAGTTGATTGATAGTTACCATTTCTTCAGAGCCAATATTCACAGGACCCATGAAGTCGCTGTCCATCAATCTTCGAGT
>Ga0099850_1000784_pt1 | contig 14726 bp, 10 predicted proteins | sample CB_VirMetaG_5_FD_79182 | JGI IMG/M metagenome (GOLD analysis project Ga0099850, IMG submission 79182) | Freshwater to marine saline gradient viral communities from Chesapeake Bay - CB_1508_1D Viral MetaG | ecosystem: Environmental > Aquatic > Marine > Coastal | place: USA: Chesapeake Bay... | reverse complement strand
GTTCAACTTTGATACTTGGAATTATCCACCAGCCGATGATGACTCGGAATTTTGATTACAATTCGTCCCTATTCTAAACCAAACATTTCATCTAAATTTTTAGGATTTAAGGGTCTGAACAGAACTTTAATCGTAGAATCGCTCACATAAATCGCAATATAATTAACTTGGATTGGAGAGGTCAAGTATTCATCTATGGTTTCCAAAATTTCATTTCGCACTTCTTCTAAGTCCGTATCAGGCATTAATCTTCCAAGTCTAAAACCATCATCATCGTCAGAAGAATTTGAGTCTAAACCCTTAAATTGCATCGCTACTTCACCATTATTCCATTGAGGCACTAATCGTTGTTGTTCTTCATTAACCATGGTGCCGTCTGAATCTATTACTTCAACACTTATGGTTGTGAGTTCTAAACTATCTAACCAAGCATTCGCCAAATTGGATAAAAAATCCTTTACTTCATTAGGACTCATTATTTGTGAATACTCAGTATCTTCTGTGTATCTTCTATTTTCATTATCATAAGCCCTGATTTCCGAATAGGTCATCAACAAATCGTTGGAGGTGCTTCCTCCTCTAATCCAATTTATGGGCTTAGGCAAAGACATACATACTATGGCTCCTTCCCGCTATTTCAATTTAATGAGGGGATGAGTTAAATAGGTAGACCCACAAAGGTTCTATTACGAACCCTCAGAGGAGATATTATGACGGCAGTAGACAACCCAGATTACATGAAGGCAGCAATTAGAAGCATGGCAAAGCGACCATTCCGAGTTTCTCTCGGCGGTCTGAATCCCACAGGTGCAGGTGTGACCCGCACTAACCATTGGGGCGAAGAAGAATACATCGGCAAGTGCCACCGTCAGAATTATTACTCCAAGCGGGGTTATGCTCGCACCAACCCTCCTGACGACCGCAGCATGGTGATTTTTGAAACGGGTCATGCGTGGGAAGCGGCTATGACTGACCACTTCAAGCGTCAAGGTCTGTTGATTGATAACAACATCAAGATTAAGCAAGACATTGCGGCCTTGGCTGGATTTGAGTCCGATGTCCCAGTGATGATTTCGGGTGAAGTAGACCAGTTGATTCGCAAGGCGGAACTGGATGAGGACGGCAATGTGCTTTCAATTTCTCAAACCGAAGCCGTGATTGTGGATGCTAAGACGATTCGTGGCTATGGTGCTCGTGAGGCCATGGGCAACAAGGAATACCGTCATGGTAAGGCCAAGGATGGTTATGTGATGCAGATGGCCGTTTATCTGGCTATGCGTAAGCCCTTTGAGGACTATTATGGCGTCACTATCTCTCATGCAGAACTGCATTATGCGGCAGTGGATTCGGGACTGACCAAGGTGTTCAAGGTGTCGCTGGAGGATGGATATTCTGGGCGGGTCATTGTGACTGACCTTGAAAACAACCCTGTCAAGAGCGACCTTGTGTATTGCATGGAGCAAGAAGCGGCTACGGGGCAACCCTATGCTCCGCTGGGTGATTTCACCGTAGAGGACATTATCCGCAACTACATTGAGATGCAAGAGGAATTGGAGTCGGATGAACTTCCTGAGCGAACCTATCCGCTCCGTTATTCTGATGAACAACTGGAAATTATGTGGCAACGAGGCCAAATCGCCAAGACCAATTGGCCTAAGATTCAAAAGGACCCGCTGGCGGGTTCGGATAAGGTCAATGGTGCTGGTTCGTGGGCTTGCAACTACTGTGATTTCAAGGATGAGTGCTATCCGTTCAACACGCTGACTGAAGCGGTAGAATCTGGTGAGATGACGGCTGAAGAAGCCATGTCGCAACTGGGCTTTGAATCACTGTGAGAGTCCAAAACTCTCACTCAATGCGACCCACTACTACGGCAATATCATCGGGCTTTCCGCCCATAGATAAGGGGTCACGAGCCTCAATTAGACCCGCTTCGTATCGGCGTTGAGCAATGGGTGTCCAAACTTCGGGATTCTCAGATTGAGCCAAAGCATAGTCGCAAAGAAAGTGAGCCATGTCTTGCATGGTTTCAGGGTCTGTGGCAAGGCGAGGAAACTGCGAAACTATCTCAGCAATATGGCTGGGAAAGACATTGCTGAACAATCCATCTGAGGCCATGATAATGGTATCTCCAGATTGCACTGGGACACTATATCGCAAGGCTTCCGACCATGAGTCACCAGAGGCTCCGACCTGATAAGGAGTATTGAGCAAGTGTTCGTGTGGTTCGCTCTGAAATACGATTCGGTTCTGTCTAATAACCAACAAACCAGAATCTCCTATCTGAGCCACATAGAGTCGGTCATCGGCTCTTTGGGCTACGATAACGGTGCTGGAGCCATAATTAGATTTGTCAGTCCAGTCAGATAAGGCCGCTGAAACGGCATCATATGGATTGAGTCCCACCTCCATAAAATTACGAGTATTAGTCATGAGAGAACGAGCAAAACCTCCAGATTGAACTCCTTTGCTTCGCCAAGAACCCACTCCGTCGGCAATTCCCGCAGAATCCGAACTGTTGCAGATAAAAAATGCGTCATCACCAAGGTCATCTGAATTGCGATGAACTCCTGCGGCGACAGAACCAGCCCAGACCATAAAAATAATACTGACTGTCTGCTATTTAAGATTAGGTGTTGTTAAATAGGTAATGCAAAACATAGAAACCATGTTTATCAGCGTAGAGGTTCGTGGTAACACTATGGCTTACCGAGATATTCTGGGAGGCACTTATGACCTCAGGTGGAGCAAGGCGGCTCGTTGCTACCAAGGCTCCATGGTTCTCAATGGCAACAAAATCAAAAATCTGACTCAGTTTTGCGAAGTCATGGGTTTGGCTCTGGCGGTAGATGGAGCCGCAGTGTTGTCGGAGGAAGAAGATGATGAAGCCGAAGAGGTGCAATTGGATATTGAGTATGATGATTCTCAACTTGGGGCAATTGGAAACCGAAAGATTGCCGCCGAAGCAAACCTCTCAGGACCCTACCATCGGAAATTACAGCGGTCGGATGAACCCACAGAATCTGTGCAGGAATTTTTTACGGGAACTCGTTTTGCTGAACCTCGTTTGGAGCAACAGCAAGTGTTACCCGAAGTGGCTCGTTTGGTAGAAGAGGGCTATCGCAACATTGTGATTGAGTGTCCTACTGGCTCAGGAAAATCGGCTATGGCGATGATGATTCCCAAAATGTTCGGCAATCCCAATGCTTATGTGGTGACTCATCTGAAAGGTCTGCAAGAGCAGTATATGAGAGAAATGCCGTTCATGCGAAGCGTGATGGGTAAGGGCAACTATGACTGCCGCTTAGATGTAGAAGCAGGAACCGTCAATGAAAGAACTGCCCAAGAAGCCTTAGACCGAGCCAAGATTGGTGGATTCCAGTGGCAAACCAAAGGCTGCACGGCAAATATGGCTCCTTGTTCTATGATTAAAGGTTTCAAGTGTGATTACAAAACTCCACGCAAGGATTCGGGAGAATACGATTGGGGCGTAAATACTGATTTGCTGTGCGATTACTTTGAGGCATTAGCCAACGCCCAAAATGCTGGATATTTTATCAGCAACATGAGTTATTTGATGGCGATGAACCGAGTGGGTTCTATGCTGCCTCAGCGTGATTTTCTGATTGTGGACGAAGCCCATCAACTAACTGAGGCCATGACGGGATTTTTCTCTTTGGATTTCTCAGTCAAAATCATTGAGCGACTGCTACAACTACCGACTCACCAAGAAGTGCTCAAAGCCTCTGAAGCCGACCAATTTACACTGCAACAAGTTCGCAAGCGAGCCTTAGAGTCGTGGCACCCCAACAATTCTTTTGCATGGGGTTTTCCGCAAGTTCCATCAGTTCGCAGCGATTCCACAGATGAGTTCCGACAAAAAGCCTCGGCAGTGTGGGCCGCTTATTTCTCGGCTTTGATTCGCAAGGTGAATCGCAAGATTAAAGCCAAGGATTTTTCTGCGGACGAACTAAAGTATGTCTACAATACCTTGAGTCGTTTGGAAGCGGTCACACAAATGTTGAAAACTGATTGGAAGAACTGTTTGTGGCAAGCCAATGATGACAGCAATCCTGAATGGGTTTCTTTCAAACCACTGGATATTGGGGCTTACTCCGAAGAACTGATGCTTAATGTCGGGCGAGTCAGGATTTTTCTGAGTGGAACTATCGGTGATATTGACATCTATCAACAAGAGTTGGGTCTAAATCCCGAAACCACGGCTTTCGTGCAAGTGGGTTACTCCTCATTCCCGCTGGCTAACCGACCAGTTTATACACATCATGTTGGCGGAAAAATGGGATACAGAAACAAGACCGAAGACCAAATCCGCAAAACGGCTCAAACAGTGATTGACATTATCAACCAATATCCTCGTGGCAAGGGTTTGATTTTGCCCTATACAGATTCTTTGGAAAAGGAATTGGTAGAGGCGATAGAATGGATTTCTCCTGAAGTTCACTCTCGTCTGGTGCAGCACGACAAAAACTCTCGCAGTCGTAATGAAGTGTTTTCCTCATTTGATTCAGGAGTCAGCAATCAAGTGTTAATTTCTACCTATGCCAATCAAGGATATGATGGCAAGTCAGTAGATTTCTGTATTATCGTCAAGGTGCCATTCCCAGCCATGGGCGATGTGAGGACGGCTATCAAGATGAAAGAAAATCCGGGATGGTATCGCATGATGACGGCTAATGAATTGACTCAGATGCTGGGTCGGGTAGTTCGTTCCCCTACCGATACAGGACACAATTATATTATTGACCCACAATTTGCGTTTCACTATGCCAAAGGAATTGATGGGCGACCACTGCGGGATTATATTCCGCCTTACTTGCAAGAAAGCATTGCTGCTAACCAGCAGTCTTAGAAATCTTAAATAGGTGAAACCCTAATGGATTGCCTATGAGGTGCATTGCTATTTCGGGCAAAATGGGGTCGGGAAAAACCACCTTGACCCAAGAAATCATGCGGCAACTGGACGAGGCTGGGATTCCCGCAGCCCATGTGTCATTGGCTGGACCCGTTAAAGAAGTGGCACACCGTTATTTTGGTATGGAGCAAGGCACTAAAGACCGAGCCTTGTTGCAAGCCATTGGGCAAGGATTTCGTGCCATTCGTCCCGAAGTGTGGATTCAATTACTGCAACAGCGATGCGGAGATTCTCAGACAGTCTATATTTGTGATGATGTCCGATTTCGCAACGAAGTTAAGGCTTTGCAAGCAGACGGTTGGACACTAATTAGACTTCCTGTTTCAGAACAGGAACAACAACGCCGTTTGGAAATGGCCTATGGAACGCAATGGCAGGAACATTGGCGAAACCGTTTTGAAGCCTCAGAAACTGATTTGGATGAGGCTCCAGAAATCCAGTGGTCGGGTCAGTTTTCGGATTTGCCCTTGGAAGAAGTTCCCGTGGTGGCTGCTGAAATCATATCATCAATCTTAAATAGCAAGGAAGTGAATGCTTGAGTATGATGCCAGAGTTGGGTCCGTTGGTGGGCAAAGGCGAATCTGGCTATGTGTTTGAAGTGGACGGTGAACCAGAAAAGGTGCTCAAGATTGTGCAAATCCGTCCCGCTGATGCCGCAGGAAGAATCCGTCCGTTTCGGGAAACATTTCCCCGTCCGACGGCTCGCAGTCGTAAAGTGGCTCGGAATGAGTTGCAAGCCAATCTGTTTGCCCGATTAGTGAACCTGCGGTTTAATCCTCACTTGCCTCACATTTATGATTTTGGGATTCAATCGGCAGGAACGGAATTGCAAGAACAAATCCTGAGTTCCTATCAAAATTATGGTTGGGACAATTCGGCTATGCGAGCCATGATGCGAGAATATACGGCTGATAATCGGGTGGCTTGGTGGGTCATGGAACGGATTCCGTTTATGGTCTATAACGACTGGGGCGGGCAAATGGAAGTTCTCCCTGTGCCGGGTTGGACCAGTAAAAACTATGCCCAGCACTATCCGGCTCAACAAGCGGCTTACGAAGATTTGACTCATGATTTGTTGAGCGAAGCCTCAGTAATTTTACGAGATACCAAAAATCCTGCTAACATGGGTTATCGCAAGGATGGCACTCCAGTTTGGTTTGACCCGACAGTTTCTACTTGGCCGATTACTCGTGCCATGAAAGATTCTAATCGTTTGCTGGACCGTGAAAAATATGATTTGTTTGCGGATGCGTTTGGAGTAGACCAAATCAACAGGTATCAACAAGCCATTGCGGATGGAAGTTATTTCCGTGAGCGACATGGTTTGGGTGCATTGATGGCTGAAACGGAGGTGAAGGCTAATGGCAATTGACCAAAAGTGGTGGCAATCAACCATTGCCAATCTGGGAATGTGGACTGGAATCAACGGTTGGTTAGAAACTGTAATTCCTTATGATGAAATCGTAAAACCCAGCAACAAGCAAGCAGAAACCTTGGCTGCTTTCAAACGCAATCCCAACTATCAAAGCGGATTTGTTCCTGAAACCCTACAAACTGGATTAAATCCAGACAGATTTCCACCAAACGGTGAGGTTGTAAATGGTGGCTCCAGAAATCCAGAAGGAGAGATAGGTAGTTTTGCCGTCCGCCGAACTCAGGAAGCAGATAACAACCGAGCAAACCCATTGTTTCGTGGCTCATGGAGAAGCATGAATACTCGGTCAGGGTGGCAAACGGTTTTGAATGGTTGGAATTGGTGGCCCGTCATCCGACACTCTTATTTCCCTAACAATCATCAGATGTATTACCAAGGTTTCTTAGCCAATACTATGGCATTTTACACGGGTTACTATCAAGAGTGGGCCGGAGGTGAAACGGCTAATTTTCGGAGTGATTTCCGAAACAGAACTAAAAAGGTAATCAAAACTTTGGATTGGAAATTGAATAACCGAGGAGAAATCTATCCGGCTCGTCAAACCAGAGTTACTGCAACGGGAGTAGACAAACCAGAATTGAGCCAGTATGGAGATATTGGAGTTTGGCCTCAATTGGTTTGGGGAGAACTGCCTCGTGCAGAGAGCACCACTCAGGAAACTCTTTTTGAAGACCTACTGGGACGCTCAGATTTAGGTCCGCTTCGTTATTATCAGTTAGACGACCCCAAAACTGCGGACCGGGTATTTGTTCAAAGAACTTACACAAACATAAAAGAGAGCAAGCGACTTTACCAAATCCAGTTTGAAACCTATCAACAGATTTTTGGTTCCGACGCCACGATTGCCGAGGTTGATTGGTATCAATGGCTGATAAGAGCGGCTGGAAGAATCGTGCTGTTTATCAAACCCGCTTACAAACAAAGATATTTACAAGCCATGTGCGATTGGATAAATGCTAACCATAACCTGACGCTGACGACTCGCCAGATTAAGAAAATTATCTCTCTTCAAAGCATAGATTCAGAAACGGGAAGGTCGGCATCCGCAGAGGATTGGTGTATCGCCCCTCCAGCCAGCACGAGTCCACAGTCTATGGGTATCGCTAATGGATTGAGCCAAACAGACACAATTTCCGAATTAGCATTAGCCGAACTCCAGACCGAGCGTGATTTGCTGCAATCCCAAGACTTGCAAGATTGGGTTTTAGAAACCATTGCTGTGGCTAATAACACAGGTGGTGGCAATCTTTTTAAAGGTATGGTTGATACTCGCAGTAGGAAAAGAATGATTCCCGGCCTACAATTCAAAAATAATGCTGGCGAACTCGTCCCAGTAGGGGATTTCACTATGCAAGAGTGGCAAGAATTGTTTTGGGACCGTATGCAAACTGGAAGCAGACCCGCAAACATTGTTGCTGGTGTTTTCAGAAAACCTCTGAATGAAAATCAAAATTTCCGTGATTCACTCATACTTCAATCTAATCCAAAGTGGGAACAAAACGATATAGCCGATGTGGATGAAAACAAAGTATTATTGCTCTGTTCTGAACCTCTGCCTTTCGGAGCCGTAGGCCGTTCAAATCAACAACGAACTGACCGATTAGGAACCAGTAATTTGATTACTCCCAATCAGTATGGCGATGATGCGTGGTGGGCTTCATTTTTAGGAGAAGATGGCTTTATGAGATATGGTGATTCTCACAACTGGACATCACTAAGTCAATTATACTCGGCTTGGCCTCGCATGAGAACCTTAGCCCAAGCGGAAACAGAAGCCATACCGCTCTGGTTGCAAGTTACAGCCGAAGAAGCATGGGAAAAGGTCTATCAAGGACAAGAGATTACTCTTTCGGTTAATGAAGGAAGTAAAACTTTGCTGGAATTGGTGGCCCGTTATTTTGGTCTAACAGATAATGAATTTTTCTGGGAGGAAACCAGAACCATTGCGGTGCCAGAAACAGAAATTTATGGTGAAGAACACAACAGCCGATACATTTTGACCCAGTTAGAACAGGATGAAATAAGTCAGGCAATCGGAATCTTGTGGACGGATGATGTGGGCGAAATAAATGAATACTACAACTCAGTGGTCCCGCAGTATTGGCGTCAGAGCGATACGACTTTTACCCAAACAGGAACTATCAGTAATTGGCCCATTATCAATTCGTTAGATAGTAGAGGTCGGCTGACCCAGCGTATTACGGGCAGCAGTCAAGGTATAAATGGAAAGGGTTATTGGGTCGCTGTTGTGGGTCCCAGTCCAGATGCAGAATGGCAATCCGTAATAGAAGAAAACCAAGAATTTTTTAATCCCGAAGAACCTCTTAATGAGTATTTCATGTTTGATTTACCCGAAAGATGGAACTTCCCTGTGAACCGAAATATGGAATCTCGTGTCAGACCCAAATTTGGATTTATTATCAACTGGAGTCGGATTTTGAGTTATCGTATCAAAACCATGCTCGCCCCTGATAACTGAATTAGTTGAATTAATTTCGCCAGAAATGGAAACCTTCGGGAGTATCGGGATGACCATCCACAGTTTCTACGGTTTCAGAAGCAAGGGCTTGTCGGATTTGACGGTTATACTTGATGACGCCCCAAACCACTGCGGCCACCGCAGTTAATCCTACGACATTAACCATACGAGGCGATAAAATTCCATCAGCGTGATATTCTTCCGCACCCATAGCAGGTCCTTCAAGGTCTACAATACCCATATAGCCCATTTGACCCAAGACTTCTTGGAAAGCAAACCAATCGGCTCCCGCATCGTTAGCCAGAGTGGAACCTCCAGCACCATCAGGGACATTTTTGTTCTGACCTGATTCTCGGTTGATAGCGTAAGGGTCACATCCGGGAGAGGCTTGCTTCATAGCGGCTACCACAGTGGCAGAATCTGGGAATACCAAAATGCGAACACGGTTGTGCATGACTCGCTTGCCAGTGTTATCATCAATTTGTTGGTGTGGGAATACAATATATTGCACGATATACTCATCGTTGTCACGAGATTTGATAAACTCATCTACAATATCAGTAGAAGAAAAGTATTGGCGTCCAGTGTAGATTTTTCCGTCTTTGAGTGGATGGCCGTGAATGGTCCACTTGCGGTTAGTGAGTCCATCAGTTAGTGCATCTTGGTGAGCCTTGGCTTGAGGATTGACTTCAATACGAGATTCATCACCATAAGTCACATTTCCGAGATAATACTTTCCGTCACGCTCATAGACATAACACATCCACTCTCGCTCTTCGTGAGTTTTGTCAGAGTATTTCTTCATATCAGCAATGGCTTCATCAGAAAACCGTTCCCATTCAGGCATCCACTTTGTCATTTTATCACCCATATCTAATTGCTTGACCCGATTCTACTACGGGAGCGGCAGTCGCTAAAATCGCTGCCCGAACTGCGACATCAGGAATTTCTAACCCAACAGTTCTTCCAGAGGCGGAAGCAATGCGTTCCACTGCTACGCCTTGAGATTGCAACAGGTCTGCCAAAGCATCCAAAGTTGAAGCCGTGGTTTGACCCTGATAAATAATTTCGGGAGCCTCTACCCAAATACTTCCGGGACAATCGTTAGCCGTTTTTGTCTTACCAGACTTGACATTGACCCAGATTCTTTCTGAAATAGAGGAATCCACACGAGTGGGACGGACTGTGAGCACAGGACCCGACCGAGTTACTACTTCTGGAGTTACTACGAAAGTTTCGGGAGTCAGAGGCTTTCCAGCCAGAGTGGTCAGATTTTCTGGGAGCAAGTTGATATACCAATCGGTTCTACCATATCCATTGGGGCGGTCGTTAGTAAATCGCACCGAACCTGCAATCACTGGGTCGGCGGAAATGGTGCCAATAGAACCGATACCAAATCCGGGTGGCACGAAACGATTGTTGATGTGGTCTTCTACATATTCGGCTACCACACGAGTTCGGTCGCCTGATTCTTTAAGCAACCACTGAGAAAACTGTCCATCAAAGTTGTTGATACGATATTCACCCTCAGTTACTTGAACTTCATCAAAGATATTCAGATTGGATTCCAACAAGAAACAATACCAATCAGATTTTTCTGTGCGGCTGTAATTAGCCACAGAGGTTTGTCCCGTGTCCGAAGTAACTTGCATGGTAGCAGGAGGGGCTGGTCCAACCACAATTACTCCGGGCGGAAGTGGCACTGGATTTCCGTCGCTGTCCAACCAATCTGCCAGCATAACTTGTGAGCCGACATAAACTGGTGGCATTAACTCTGCCTCCGCACCAATTCCTTGGTTTTTTACAATGGTCATGAAATTACCTCCAGTCCATTCTCGGAAATACCATTGAACATAATCATCAACCGTCATGTTGGGTGTAACACGGATGCCTTGATAGTTAGCCGGATAGCGAATGGTTTCAATCCCAGTAAATCCTAATTCGGGGAGGTTGAGCATTCCAGTAAGATTTTGCACCGTAGCAATATCGCCGGGACGAGGTTCGGGCATAGATTGATTCTCAATGGCTTCCTCAAAACCTTGATATGCCTCTTGGAATCCATCATTGAAACTGGCTTCAAGGTCAGGGTCCATACCAGTGTCAGCAAAAGCCGATTCTTGTCCGGGTCGGTATTGTCGCACTTCGTAGGTCATCAGTTATCCCTCCTTGATACGGGTTGAGGATTCTGAGCCATCCAATTCTCTGGCAAACGAGCAATCACACGAGAGTCAGTAATAAGTTGGTTCTTGACAGCCCAAATCAAAGCCGACTCAGAATCAGAGAAAATGAGGATTTTACCTGTGGCATCACGATACCAACAAGAGTTACCGGCTTCCCAGACGCCGCAAATGGCGTTTTTACGAGATTCATATTCTGATTGGGCTTGCGTCAGTTGTTCGGCAGCCTCCTCTACATCAGCACCCCACTGTGAACTGGCATTATCCAGAGTTTGATTGGCTTGCTGGTTAATATAATCAATGGTAGCGTCTTCTACTGGGTCCGCAGGATTGGCTTGTTGCATGGCTTCAATGGCATTACGAACTGCTTCCTCAGCCACGGCTTGCATATCTTCAGCCACTGATTCGTTAGCAGCATCAGCAAACTCTCCCGGCATAGTATCACGATTACGAGCCTCAGCATTAGCAGCGGCCTCAGATAAATCTGTGCTGGGTTGTTGCTCCAGTAATTGTTCCCATGCTCCTGCCTCTTCCCATCCGGCTTCGGCAGCCGATTCAATAGCGGCACGAGCAGAAGCATCGGCTTCGGCTACGGCATTTCGGTCATCAATATCGCCCATAATGGCTTCCTGACGAGCCTCCATAGCGGCAGAAATGGCTTCTTGTGCGGCCATAATTGCATCAGTCATATTTCCGGCTTCCGCAGATTGAGCCGCCATCTCAGCCGCCTCCGCAGCGGCTTTCGCAGCCTCTTGTGCAGGAGATTGTCCTTGTCCCAATTCCATTGCTTCTAAATCCTCAGCAATTTCACGGGCTAAGGCTTCCATATCAGGATTAGAGGTTGCCATAGTTTCTAAAGCACGATTAGCAGCATCCTTAGCGGCTTGCACTGCGGCAGCATCGGCTTCAGAGGTGGGATTAGCATTAGCATTGGCTCTCATGGCTTCTTCTACGGCTCGGACGGCAGATTCAGCCGCCGTATCTGCATCACCAGCATTAGCGGCTCTTTCGGCAGCATTGGCAGCGGATTGTGCGGCTTGTCGTGCCGAAGCAGCATTGTTAGAACGGTCAGTAGCATCTTGCTGGGCTTGAGATTGTCCCGCAGTAGCACCAGCATCACGAGCCGAGGCTTGGCGGTCAGCATTGGATTCAACTCCTGCGGATTCAACATATTCGTTAGAGGAGGCTTCACCATATCCAGAGGGGATTCCCGCATCACGGGCTGCTTGTGAATCTCGTTGCATTTGTTCTACCATGTCAGCCATTTCGTTACGGGCTGCATCACCAGAAGTGTCTTGCACTTCTTGATTAAGGTCAGGAACCCAACGATTTTCTGGGCCATCTTCGGTAACAAGAGAGTAGGTGTAAATAATAGAATTAGTAGAGTCATCTAATTCAAACAACAGATATTGGTCACAAACGGTTTGAGTAATAGAAATAGCAGCCGAATAAGATTGGAAATCTGGGAACTCTAAGTAGGCTTCAGCGGGTGTGGGTCGGAAGGCAGTAAAGTTAATCCCATTAGCAGTCATAACATCTTGAATGCCTCCAAAAGTCATAATATCTGAGCCAATAGCGTTAGGCATCCACAACATATGAACAGATTCCGCATTGGGTCGGGTCGGGGAGTTAGAATAACTACCGTCGCCCAAATTGAGCCACATCCATGATTGAGTTCGCTCTAAGTCAGGGCTGGGCGTGGGGCTGGGAGGCATTCCGGGTGTGGGTTCTCCTCCTTGTCCCGTGTTTGGTTGTGTTCCACCGCCACCATTCTGCCCCGGACCGGGTTCATCAGTAGGCTCACCGGGTTCATCACTTGGTTCATCTCCGGGTTGTGGAGGGCCAACGGGTTCATCTGGTTCATCCTGATTGAGCATTTTCTTGATTTCTTCAATCAATCGCTCCAGTTCTTCGTCAGTTAAATCTGAGTAAGGTCCCGGAGGAGAATCTGAGGGTTCATCCGAAGGCTGTGAGTCATCTGCGGGTTCATTCGTTGGTTGAGGAGGCATCATATCATCATTTGTAGTTTCTCCCGGCCCATCACTGGGTTGCCGAGAATCTAATTCTTGTTGCAGTTGCTCCAACATTTCTTCCAAAGAATCTTGTGGCTGCCCTCCAGTTTCTGGGCCGCCTGAGGCTTGATTTCCAGAATCAATTGGGCCGGGCTGTTGTCCCTGAGGTGCTGTATTTCCACCGGCTCCAGAGGGAGAAGGTCCGCCTTGTTGGGGCTGCCCAGATTCTCCCATTGGGCCTTGCATACCAGAATCTCCTGAATCACCTTGCCCTTCACCTTGTCCTTGACCAGAACCAGAGCCTTCGCCCTGTCCCTGTCCTTGTCCTGAGCCACTTCCACTACCAGAGCCTGAGCCAGAACCTTGACCTTGACCGCTTCCTTGTCCAGAACCAGAACCTTCGCCCTGCCCTGAACCACTACCGCTTCCAGAACCTTGTCCTTGGCCTGAACCACTTCCTTGTCCAGCAGTGTTTCCTCCAGCACCTGAAGGGCCACCTTGTCCTTGACCTTGGCCTCCACCTTCGCCTTCACCAGAGCCTTCGCCAGAACCTTCACCTTGTCCCTGACCCTGACCTTGGCTTTGTCCCTGCCCTTGACCCTGACCTGAACCAGAGCCTTGACCAGAATTTGAACCTTGCATTCCGGGAGGTCCTTGTAGGTTTGAAAGGGGGTCGCCTTCTCGGTCACCTTCGCCTTCACCAGAACCTTCTCCTTCCTGACCACGCTCTCCGCCACTTCCGGTGCGACCACCGCCGCCTCCTCCGCCACGACCGCCAGCACCAGTTCCTCCGAGGTTAGAGGTGCTTCCAACTGTTCGCACAGCGTCTGCGTCCTCAGATGATTGCACTACTACATAATCAAGGCTGGGGTCAAACTCGTTAGTAGCGACATAGACCAAAGTATCGGCATCACCCTCCATATAATCTAAATAAGGAACACGAGCAATGGCTTCAGCCATGACTTGCGTAGCGGCTTCCACATAAATCTGAATGGGTGATTCCTGAAGCATTCCGTCAAAACTGCTTAGGTTGGCAATAGTCATTTGACCAAATTGAGGGTCGGTAACGATGGGACGAATAGAAGGGTTAGTAGGAGGAACCGTAATGACGCTGGTAGCCCCCGTAGAAACATTTACTGCCAGAACACGGTCACCGTTTTGGACAGGCATAGTATCTATTTACCCTGCTTGCTATTTAAGATTGTTGGTAAGGATTATTCCATGCAGGGCGGGGAGTTGGGCAGAAACACTGAAAAATTACTTGCTGCCGTCCAGATGTGTCCAGATTTTCTGTGCCAATCATTCGTCCCAACAATCCGCACTCACAGTTGATTTCCAATCTTTTAATCATCAGATTCACCTAATCGTTCTTGATTTCAATTTTGTTGGTCATAATGCAACACACTTCACCATCGGATTCGGTGGAAAATCGGGTTTCAAGATTCCAAAGACCCTCTCCGAGATTCTTCCAATCGCTATGTGCAAAAGTGATTCGGTATTCACCCGTTCCCGAAACGGTGAAAACAGGTAAGACTCCGTAATCAACGGTGCTTTGATAAGTGTTGTTGTGATAGAGGCTAAACATGAAATCTATGTCGTCTTCACAATCGTTGTTGGATTGAATAATCATGGCGACTTCTAATTCGTTGCCGTTAATCAAAGACAATTCAGCATCTTTGTGAATCAAGTC
>Ga0099850_1000783_pt1 | contig 14750 bp, 33 predicted proteins | sample CB_VirMetaG_5_FD_79182 | JGI IMG/M metagenome (GOLD analysis project Ga0099850, IMG submission 79182) | Freshwater to marine saline gradient viral communities from Chesapeake Bay - CB_1508_1D Viral MetaG | ecosystem: Environmental > Aquatic > Marine > Coastal | place: USA: Chesapeake Bay... | reverse complement strand
CCAGTTGCTTTACGCTTTTGTAATAACTTACCCCATTTTCTTCTTGCAACTTTATCTCCGTCAAGAAGTTTACGCATAAACTTATCTCCGACGATTGCGCATTGGTGTAAGTTAAGAGATTGACGATTAACGTCACCTTTAGGTTCTCTAATTTCTAACCAATCCTCAAAATCTTTATGTTCTATATTAAGATTTACACTTGCGGCGCCGCGACGTACTGATCCTTGGTTTGTCGCTAATATAGAAGAATCATATATTTTACAAAAAGGTACAACGCCATCAGAAGTACCGTTGCCTTTTATATTAGCTCCGGCAGGTCTTATTTGGTTAATGCCAACACCTACACCGCCACCGTGTTTAGCGAGTAGCATCATTTCTAGATTTTTACCTCCAATATCTGATATTGAATCCGCAACATCAATGCCAAAACAACTAATTGGTAAACCTCGTGTTGTACCTGTATTAGATAGCACAGGAGAGGCCAAACAAAGCCAGCCTTTCCATATGTACTCAAAGAATATTTCAGCCATCTCAGGGCGCTCTAAATGCATCGCTACAGCTCTTGACACACGCATGTAAGCATCGCGTGGAGTTTCACCTTTTAATAAATATCCACCATTGATTGTTTTTTTGTAAACTTCAGATTCTGCCCATTCAGGGTAATCTTCTCCTTTTATCCATCTATTACTGTTCATAAAGTTGTGTATAGCATTTTACCAAATATCGTCAAAGTCTTCTCCTTCACCAGCCTTACTATAATCAGTAGGTCTTATTGCAAAAAAGTCCGTATGTGTATGTCCACCGGTCAGGTGGTAGAACCAATCAAGTTTGCGAGCTGAATCAGCATCGTAGTCAAAACCATAATCATAGTTAAGTTCATGAAGCTTTTCGTTAGTCCTTTTAATAATAAAGTTTTTAAGATCTTCAGCTTTTAAATTTTCAAGATCTCCCATCTCAAACATTTTGTCAATGTACTTGTGCTCAAGCTCTATCATTGTTTCAGCTGCGAGTATTACATCATCCATAACTTTTGATCGTAGTGTTGGATCTTCAGAACACATTTGATTGAATAATCTACAACCCATGCGACTATGGAGCGATTCATCTCGCACACTCCACTTCATTTGCTGCCCGATACCTTTAAGTAAATTTCGTAGCTGAAAACTATACAGAACGGCAAAAGCAGAGTATAAGCTAACACCTTCGGCAAAGGCACTAAATATTGCGAGTGATTTAGCCACGTCAGTATGACTAGAGCTATCCACATCCATGAGGTTGTTAAAACGGTTGGCAGTAGCACTTTCGTGCAGAAATCCTTTAAAGTCATTTAATCCTAATGTTTCGTTTAAGTATGAGTAGGCTACAGCATGGATGGTTTCCTGTGATCCAAACATCATAGCCATTTGTTGTATTTCGTGTTTTGGAAACCAAGACACAACCTTCTGTGTCCAGTAATCAGATACAGCACATTCAGTTTGTGCAAACCCTAGTAGTATATTACCAACTAAGTTTTTTTCTGACATCGTTAGTTTTTCATTCCAGTCTTTAACATCGCCAGACATGCTTATTTCGGTATGCAACCAAAAAGCCTGCGCTTGCTTAAGCCAACCCTCTGTGTAATATTCTGGATATTCAAAAGGTTTGTATTCTATTCTTGGATCAAATAATCCCATATTAATTATTGTTTTATAAGTTTATTAATTGTTAAACACTGTTAGCGCAATGTCTATAAATGGCATATACAACACATGAGTCGCAAAGTCTTTTTCATTGTAAGTTCTAAATCCTATTAACAGTCCGGGATATAATCCTAAGCTTAATTCCCAATTTATTTTATCTTGCATTTTGTTTTTGTTTTATTAATTTAATTACTTCGTCGCATTCTTTTTTATTTTGCGGCTTATATAAAGTTACATGTTTCATTTTGTGATTTACATACTTTTTAAACATCTTCCATCTCATGGGAAAACTTTCGTTTGCCCTTCCTTTAGTTTCTATTATAAAATCAGAACCTACAAAATCAGGCGTATATTTAATAGGTAGTATTTTTTTACAACCTCTATTTATCATATCACCTTTACCATTGCTTTGTCTTTCATAACTTTCAACTTCAAACATAAATCCTTCTTGTAAAGTAAACGTGCAACCTTCGTATTCAGCTTTTATGTTAGCTTCTTTTAATAACTGATACATGTGACGTTCTAGTCCAGAAGCAAAGGTTATACCATCACATACTACTTTTTTAGATCTTACAGGACCTCTGACACCTTTTTTTCTTCTTTTAATCATTAGAATATAGGAAAATCAGTATCAATATTATCTATTTTTTTTATTAATGCTTCTTCTTTTAAGTCTTGTATTTCTTCTTTAACAGCCTGTAAATACAATATCGCGTCCATTAATTCTTCTTGCACATCGTTAACATACTTAAACAAGCCTTTTACATCTTGAGTGCGTTCATCATGTAATGTCTGCCCGTATTTTTTAAAACCCGCATCTGATCTTTGAATAAAAGAATCTACAACGCGTTCTACTACAGGATCTCTAAATGTTATTTCTTTTTTATTCATAACTTGTCTTTTACAAAAGTTCCATTGTGCATTTTACCTGTTCTGTTTTTAATAACATCGTAAGCTGATGTAACACAATCTTCAAGTTTATGACCTCTCATATGTGCTAGGTTTGTTAAAACAACAACCATATCGCCAATAGCATCTATAATTTCAGGTTGATCGTTCTTAAGTAATGCCTCAGCTAATTCACCGGCTTCCTCCATCAATTTAACATACTGCGTACGGTCATCGCCCTTATTGTAAATACCTTTTTCTGAAGCCCAATTTCTAATTAAGTCAAAAATATTTTCCTTATTGTCTTTGTACAAGTCGTTTTTAAAAATATCTTCAGCAAGTGCTTTGTTATATATAAAACATCTGTGTTTGTTAAATTGCGATGTTTGAGCATTATTAATTATCCAGTTTATAGACTTTTGATTTAACTCAAAAGTTCCATAGTTTGTTTCCCAAACAAAATCTTCGTTATCCATTAATCTAGCGGATAATTCGCGTACGCTACATGGAAATGTAGTTGTTTGTTCTGTTACGTTTATGTTCATACTTTTCTTGTTTTTAATTGTTTCACTATATTTATTTAAATCTACTTTATATCCCATTTGCTTTTGAAGAGTAAGCTCTCTTTCAGATATATAATCTATATCTCCAGAAACTTCTATTATCTCGTACTCACCAGGTTTATAACCTTGTTGTTTAGATATTCTAATACTTGGGTTAGTGGTAACACCTATTTTTTTACCAGGTATGTGATAAAGATAATAAATCATTGCTTTGCGTTTAAGTTTCGATTGTACAAATGTATATTATTTACAAAATGAAAATACGTCCCTGGATCAATATTAACGCATCCTGCGATATATTTTTGTAATAATGAAAAACAATACTGATCGTTGCAAAAGCCGAACCACAGATCATTAGATCGCATCATAACAGACATATTGAGCTTTTCGTTTAATACTGTAAAGTTTATAGCATAAGTGCAAGGTGTATCGTTGTAATACTTTTCAATTTCTTTACCATCGTATATTGATATACAAGCTTGCCTTGTTGTTGGTTCAGTTCTTAGTTTAGTTATAATAGCATTAAGCTGATCGTTACGATTCCATTGGTAACCGTAGTTGGAATTAACCTGCCCTTTAATATTAGCCATACGCTTCCATATCTTAGGTACTTTACCGTATATGTCGCCTAACTTTTCGATATTGGGATCGCCAGATAAATACCATAACCACTCACTGTGTGCGTATTTGGCATTCCATTTTCTGTAGCTAGTTTTTATCTCGTTATCTAACGGATTAAGTATAGTAAAGCCTACATTAAATAAAGCTTTTGTATCAGAAAAATCTACACCATGTATTGGTATCATATCGTAATAATACTCAAATGCTTCTTGAGCATTATTAAATGTTTTGTTGTACATGTTATTTATATTTATTATAGTAGTATAAGCAGTATTCATATTTTTTTTGCCAAACTTCTACTGGTTTAAATTGTTCTTTACTTTTTGTTTTTTTATTATTTATCTCTATTTCAATATACCATAATGATACGCCGTTTTTAACTTGTAATGGATTTATATATATTTTATTTTTTAAACACCACTCAGCAGCGTCTAGCTCTCTATTGGTAGGTAAATAATAACCCATTACTTTTTTAGTTTCTTTACTACCCATCCTCCCAAGGCATTGGATCATCATTGCTTACATCAGCAATCGGTACAAAACTGCCAGATCTACGCTCCCAAGTAAAGTGTGCTTCAGCTCCATTTTCACCAAGGTTTTGAAACTTAACTTTTAATACTTTAGCTTTAACAGTTCCGGCATCATAATCTCTATGGACTAATAGACCGTGGTAGCTAGCGTCATACCATTCACCGCCTCCTTTTATATTATACATAGTAGGTTCTTCAATTTTACCATCAGAGCCTTTGTACATTTTAGTTGGATGAGCAACCACGATAACTAATACATCATATTTTTTAGCAAAAATTTCTATTTTACTTAAATACTCTAGCGTGTATACATTAACGTCACCAGACTCGTTGCCGTTTATATCCCTTACTTTGTTGAATGGATCTATAACCAAGCACTTAATACCTTTTCTTTTTACAAGCTCTGCACCTTTACGAAGGACAGCATCTAGTGTATACTTATCCATGTCAATAAAAAAGAAGTTATCATTAACATGATCTGCGACTTGATTCCATTTTTCACTGTATACATCAGAGGCGTTAGGCATATCCATCCATACTTTACGCATTAGCTTATGAGCATGTAAATATGTTGGCTGATTTTCAGGCGAAGCAAAAGCCGTTTTCCATTGATAGTTTTTATTGTAGCCTACGCACATTTGATCTACAAAATCTGATTTGCCTGAGCTAGGTATACCTGTTACTGTTATAAACTGTCCTGTATAAGTGGAAAATATTTTATCAAAGTTTTCTAAACCAATTTGGAAACCTGGTTTAAAACCATTCTTAACAAAGTCAACTAACTCATCTTCAATGTCTTTAAGTGTAGAAACACCTTCAAGGGGCACTGGTTTAGCTTTATCAACAATAGCTCTAAGTTTTTCAGGGCCACATTCAATTAAACACTCGTTAGCATCTTTGCATCCTTCGAGATCAATTAAGAAACAAGCTTCAGCGCCTAATCTTCTTATAAACTCTTGCTTTAAAGCTTGACCAGGTTCGTCTGCGTCTAGAGCTAATATTATTTTCTTGTCATCTAAATAATCAATACAGTTATCTAAATAATCTAAGTTATTAGACGTTAATGTAGCTCCATTAGGTACTGATATAACGTTTTTAACACCAGCTTCATGGAAAGCTAAAACATCCATTTCACCTTCAACGATTATAACAGAATCATATCCTATAACGCTATCAATATTATAAAATATTTTTTCTGCCCCTTTAAATAATTTAAAGTTTTTTCTTGCGTCTCTATATTTAATATTAATTAACTGATCACCCATCCAGTAATTAAACCTTATTGTGTTTTCTGATTTACCAGTTTGAGGCATCCATTCCATACCCTCACTAACTTTTAAATCAATTAAAGTTTGTTTAGATATACCTCGTGACGCGAACCAATCTTCAACCTTAGTAGAGTTGATTTTCATTATTGTATCTAAACCAGGTCTTACATAAACTTTTTCACTAGCACCTTTACGCTGATAAGTATGCATCTGAAAAGTTGTATTACAATTGTGACATGTACCTAAACCTCTTTCCCAGTCGTAACTAGCACATTGAGCTTTTTTATTAGATTCTTTACGATTTTCAGAACACAAAGGACAAGTGCCTTGTTTTGCACCTTCCTTTAGATTGTACTGATTGTAATTATCTATTTGAAACCCATTTATTTCTTCCTTATTCATATTTAGTTTTCTAAAAAGTTTGTTGTATTAAAAAGCCCCCACCAATGCAGGGGCTTAATCGAACTAATATAAACAACAATTAAAAAGGGAGATCGTCTGGCATAACAGCGGCCTCTTGTTTTTGTGGCTGTGCCTGTTGTTGTCTGTCTTCACGAGGTGGCGGTGATGGAAACTCACCGTTTGTCCAAGCAACCTTGACATTACCAAGATATGTTTTTGGAGCTTTAGCTTCTCTTTCTTCTTTAGACTGAGAAACTATCACTGGACCTTGATTACCGAAGTTGTCAAGATCATCGTTAATTGTAATTGTTATAGGTAAATACTTACCTTTTTTACCTTGAACAATTTTGTCCTTAGGTATTGCGTTCAAGTTAATACTTGTGTTAATTATTCCTGCCATATTTATTTAAATTAAAGTGTACTGTTTATAAAGTATTGATTTTTATCAAAGTTATCATTATTATAGAATAGATCATATATTTCACATGCTTTAGCAACCTTATCTTCGCCTCGTTGGTAAAACTCTGTTGAGCAATCAAATAAACCTATTTTGTAAGTATTTTTATCTATTACTATAAATAAAAACTCATAGCCAAACATTTTACTATAAATATAAGCTTGAGAATCATAGTTATATTTCTTAGCTGAATATTTAAAATTGTCTATATCATTAGTTGTTTTCAAATCTATAATCAACTTATCATCATGGTTAAGTATATCTGATTTTCCTTTCCACATTAAATTGTTTAGCTTTATAAGACCTGGCTTTTCATATTCATTATTAGAGTTTTGAATTAAGTCTTTAATAACGTTATTAGCTAATAGTTTTTCTGACATTACATTTATCATATCAACTTCGCTTTGAAGCAAGCACATTTCACCACCAGATATTTCTTTGTATTTCTTAGTGTTACGCGTTGATGCTTCAATTATCTTGAATTGATGTAATTTATCTGGTTCAAGAACAGCTGTATGAAAATACCCACCAATAAGCATAGGTATAGTTTTAGTTTTACTAACACCTAGTGATAAGGGATCTTTTAATAATGTACTTATATCAGAGTTAGATAAATACTGTTTACCAAATTCACCATAATAATTTTCATCATTACGAAGGAGACTTATTATTTCAGTTTCTGTCATTATGCTTTTAATTGAGCCTCAACAGCTGGAGTTATACTGTATTTAGATTTAATAGTGTTTATATCACCGCCATTTTTGACATACTCCTTAGCTTTATTTAAAGCTTCGCCTGATAAACTAGGCTTTGTTGTTTTATCGTGAGTATTAGTAGCATCGCTGTCTTGCGTGTCGTCTATAAGTAGAAGATTACCAAGAGCATACTTTTTACCATAAGATGATGCTGAACCAAATTGTTGTGGTACTTGCATACCCTTTTGATTTAAGTCAACACCAACAATAGCTTGCGAAGATATTTCATCTGTACCATCACTGATAATAGCTTTTGATTTAATAACTGGAACTGTGCCATCAATAAATTCTTCTTCAATACGAACAGTAACATTATGTTCGTCTAGAAAAGGTTTAATGGCTTCAAGTATATCTTCAGCACTTCTGAAGTAATACTTACCGAAACTGTTGTATCGGCTTTTCTTTGACTTGAACCTGCTTTGCATGTGGTTAAGCACGCTGGTTAAATTAACTGGTTTACTCATGGTATTTGGTATTTATTGTTGTTTGATTTACAAATATAATTATTTAATTTAAAGAAAATCAATCACTTGCGAAATATTTACAAAGTGTATTAATTTGTCTATTGCTTGTCTTTTTAATTGAGATACTCTTATATGTGCGCTGCTACCATTTATATCGATTTCTTTAGCTATGTCATTTGCCGACATTTTTCTACCTTCTAATCCGTAGCTTGCTTTTAATATAAAAGCTTCTTTTTGTTTTAAGTTTTTATTTATAATGTTGATTAATAAAGAGTTCAACATTTCTACTCTATATTCTTTATTTAAGTCTGGTATGTTATAGTAAAAATTGTTTTCATCGTAATCATGTTCATCTATGCTTTTAAATATTGAATTAAAGAACATTGATACTTTTTCTATATCATTATCGTTGTTTCTTATATCAGTTAATTTATGTTCTGGTATTCTCATTGAACCTCTGTTTATATCAATCGCTCTTCTTATAGATCCTTTTATTCTTTTAGATAAAAAAGATTTTATAGATTTTTCAGGATCAATTTTAGATAAAGAAAATTCAATGTCTATTTTATCTACAGCCTTTATCAAACCTATACTACCTTCTTGTATCAAGTCGCATATATTAGATACACCTGACGCCTTATCGTCTGTAGAAAAACTTCTTGCTATGCTTTCTACTAACGGTAAAAACTTAACAATGAGTTCTTCTCTACTGTATTCGTCCCAAAACTTACCATCAGGCATTGAATTTTTTAAATCATCCTTGTACCTTACATAATTAACTACGTGATAATTTTTCATAAACTCTCGTTTAATATTTTTTTCTCTTCAATCAATTCATTAGTTATGTTTCTATAAATCGTTTTTGTAGAACAACATAGTAATCTAGATAATAAAGCAACAGTTATTTTTTTACCTGCAGCGTTAATATCTAACATGCACTCATAAATATCTTGATCAGATATTTTTTTTGATTTACCTATAAGCTTTCCAACTATAGATAACTTTTCATGAACTTCAAGACCTGAACCTACTTTGAATATAACTTTTCTAAGTTTATTTTTAGGCGCAAACTTTATTTCTTTACCATGCATTTCAACAATTAATTTATCGAGTAAAGATACAGATAAATCTATATTAACAAAATTATTTTCTTTTTTAGCTAAAAAATAAACTAAATCTTTAAACTTATCGAATAACATGTCATCGTTAATATATAAAAGAACGTATAGATGCCACTTAAAAGATTTTAAAGAATTTATTTTAGCTTTAGATCTAAATAACTCGTAACATTGGTATGTGCCACACTCGTAATACCAACCCCAAGAATAAACCTCTGTTGGTTCATCTGTTGTAGGATATTGCACGTAGCATATACGCTTATTATTTAGCCAACTTAAATTCTTTTTATCTGACATCAAATAAAAATGTGGGACAATAGCCCCTTATTATAAGGATCTTAAAGGCCTAATGTCCCAGTTTTTAAAACTAACCTTGTAAATCGCTTTCAAAAAGTTCTTCAAACTCTATAAGAGTTTCATGATATATTTTATGTAACTCTTCAAGCTTATCATTGTTTCTTTGCATTTCATCTAAAGCTATATCCTTAGTTCTTTTCATTTCTTTTTATTTTTTTTTAACGTTTAAACGCTTAGCCAAACGGCTTTCCTCTATAACAGAAGTGTCGTGTATAGCAACTTCGCGGTTTATAAAACGCAAAATTAATTTATATAATTGAAGTTTTTTCATATTAAATGTGTGTCTAGTATTGTTTCCTCATCTGAGATGTTGATAACGTCTACACCATCGATAATAAAAGGATCCATATCAGATTTTTCAATTAGCTTTCTATTGATTATTTTATGATGTTTAATTTTGTCTTTAGAAAGATAAGTTTGCACTAATGTTCCTGAAAATATGGCATTGAAACCATTTTTAAATTTTACTTGTTTTTTCATTAGCTTATCATTTCAATAAAATCTTCTTGCGCGCTAAGGTAATTTTCAGCGATTTCAGCAATTTCTAACATAGCATAATACTCTGTTTTACTTAGTTTTTCTCCGTACTCATTAACACCATTGTTGTTAATTAACTCTTCAAGCGCATCTAGGCAATCTTGCAAATCTCTAGAAGTATTTTCAAATCTGCAATAACTCATATTACTCATAATTAATTTAATTTAGTTAGTTCTACATTATACCACTTTCCTGTGGTAATATCTTTATTGACAAGGAAGTCTATACGCTTTTCCCATCTTTTATTCATTCGATCTTGAACCGTCCAGACGCCGTCTAACGGACAACAACATTCAACTGCAACATCTGTATCAAATGTAAAACCTAAGGCCTCCAGATCGCGCGAAACCGCAATCCAACGATGCCCTTGTGGATTTGATGCGTTGATTTTTTTCATTGACGCTGTGGTTAAGTAATCAGCGTTACATTGCTTTGGATCAGCATGATATATTGTTGCTGTAACAAGCGTTGCTATTAATATTGCTTTCATTAATTTATTTGTTGTTTATAATGTTATATTATACTTGTCGTATTTATATATCATACTTGTAATCCTATATCTCTTCTTATAATCGAAGGAGCTGCTAAGCCTATAGGACAATGCTGCATGTAAAGGTTGTAAGCACTTTCTCTGTTAGGAAACTTCTTCATAAGGTTAATTATTACTTTATATTGGTCTCGTGCTCTTTTATCTACCGAAGCATCATCACTCATGAATGCGTACCAATCATAGCTTTCTAAAAGCTTTTTTAATTTAGTTTCTATTTTCATATTCATAGTTTTATTAATAGTAATAACGATTAAAACCCTTGTTCACTTCTGCTTCTAACCTCTCAATAGAGTATTCATCTTTAGGAATAGAAACCATTTCTGTACTCCATTGACCTTGACAAGCAAAGGATGTAGATTGAGCCTCAAATCTTGCTATTACAAGTTTCGGGTGATTAAAAGATACTTCTACTTTTCTACCAATCATTTGTGTTGTGAAATCTTCCATTTTGTTTTTTTAGTATTTAAAATATGTGGTTTTCTACGCATGAATAAACGAAGTCCCTGTCTTCATTAATTATGTCTAATTGATCTTCCGTCATTGGATTACCGTCATAGTCTGCGGCACAAATAAACGCGTCGCAGAAATCAGGGTAGTCGGAATAGTCAATGCCGTCTACGTCAACATTAGTGATTAAATTATAGTCCATGTTTTATATTTTTTCTTTGCTGTTTACATGTTAATTTTGTTGAAATCATTTTCTTCTTCTATTTCTTTTATATGTTCTTGTATTTGCTTAGCAGATTTAAGTAATTCAGCCGCTACTTCGTATTCTTCTAGTTTTTCGTGACGCTTTATTATTCTATTAGTTTTTTCAAGCTCATCTTTTAATATAAGATAACCGAAGTAATCTAAATAAGCAACAGGCATTGAGTAATCCTCACTGGTTTCAGCGGCTTCAAACATGCGCTTTAATGATTTAAAATGCTTTATTTCTTTATTAGTCATTTATATTTATTGTTTTCATACTGTTATTATACATTAAGTGTCGTATTTATATATTTTTCATTTGCTTTTGACAAGCATTTTAAACACACGTTTTTAAGTTTTAATAAAATGGGTAGCTTTTTACCACAAACTTTACAATTACTCATAAGTTTACTTTTCTATGTTTAGATATTTCTTTAATTATAAAATCAGGTAACACTTTTACACCAGCGTAATCGAACAATTCACCATCTTCAAATATCAAGTCACCGTCTTCGTAACACTCGTGACCATCTGTCTCTTTATCCCAATATTCAAAAAAACCATACTCAATACCAAAAACTTCTTCTGGTATAGTTATTACATATGACCATTGCTTGAACGTACCTTTTTCTTTGAAATAATACATTAACTTACTACTTGTGTTTTTATTTTATTTACACCAACTAATTCACATATAGTATTTAAACTATTTATTGTGTTAGAACTATCAACGCCTCTTTTTTCGTAAAGCCATATTGCGTCTTTAACTCTTTTTATGTTATTTATTATAGTAGCATGATCTCTATTAAATATTTTACCAATAGAAACTAAGCTTAAACCATATTCTATGTAATATATGTAAGCCAAAGACTGCCTGATAGTTAGAACATCTCTTGATCTTTCTTTAGAACATATACGACTTTTTTCTAAGTCTAGCGCTTCACATATATGATTTAGATTTGCTAAAGCTCTATTTAATTTTTGAGCATTGAGTAATTCAACTTTGTGTTTATGCAACCTCATGCTTCGCCTAAGCTTAGTGTATAGCAAGTCTATTTCATCTTGCTTATCGGATATTTCTTTTAATATACTTTCCATTGTTTCGCCTTATGGTTTATTTTATTAAGTTAAAATTAGTTTCTGAGACAATTTCTTTTAGTTCTGTTTCTAGTTGATATACTGTGTCAGCTTCAATACTGTAAATAAGCTCTTCACCATAAATATACACAAGCACATTAACAATAGATTCGGGATTGATTTCTGTGTGCATTTTCCCGAAGTTATCTACCTCGTATTCTCTCACTGTATCAATAGCTTCAAAAGCACCTATGTCATGCCGTTTGAGCCACTCTAAAGCCATTGAACGATAAAAAATATATAAGTCTTCATTAAAACAGTAGTAGTGCCAATCGCCTTTGTTGCTGTTATCAATTACGCCATCGCTAATTTTGTCTAAAATGTATTGAGCTAGTTCTTTTTTGATTGAAATTTTCATTTGTTTTGGTTTATAGATTTATTATGCTTTACCCGAAGATTACTTCTCCATAGAACACGGTTTGTAAGATGACATCAGCAGTACACGCATCATCGTTCTCATTGATGGCATCCATTAAATGCTCTATCGGTGTCTCTTGCACCTTGTCATGAACGTCTTTCAATGTTATTGACCTGTTATATTCACCATCGTATTCATCGTCAACTAGTTTCAATTCACCACCATCTCTTAGTATCTGCATTAAGACATCTTCGTAGCATGGTGACTCTAGCTTAGATTTAGCCTTTTCGTAATCAGAATTAGAATAATCTAAATCAAGACCATACCCGCATATGTATTCGCCCCCATTGCACAAAGCAATGTAAAACAAATGTTCTGATTCTTTTTTTGTTAATGTAACCTTCATAATTTAATTGATGGTAAGCCATCACCTATTTGATTTGATTATTGGTTTCACCACCAAAACCCCATAGCAGTTACGCTATGAGGTGATTTGATGTGTTACTCGTTCAGCGCATAGCTAAACCGTTGTAGGTAATTACAATAATTCTAAAATCGTAAGTATATCTAAATTGTGAGATTCTCTATAATATTTTGGCTCATCTGCCTTATAGCATTTTAAACCATTATATTGTGAGTAAATTGTAAGTAATTCTTTTAAGGAGATATTACTATAAAACAATTCTACATCGTGTAAATCTCTAAATTGAAAAAACTTACCATCTATATATGTACCAATCGACCTATCTCCTGCGTCAATATTTGACATATCTATTTCAATACATTCTTGTTTTATCTCTTTTATTGTTAGCATAAGTATTTAATTTTAACTGTTTGTTTTAATTGGTTTGAGCGGAGCGGGTGACAAAAGCCACCCGACCTCGGCTTTCACGAGGTTGTCCTTAGCACCTTGTTTGGTTTAGAAATTCTAATATTGAATATTCTATTGTGTTGCCAAACTCCTCAATATCAATATTCATTTCGGTTTGATTCAATAGTTCTTCAATTTCTTTATAAGCATTGGTATCCCACAGTATCATGCTTATTTCAATTAATAATTCTTCTTTACTCATAACTATTTTGATGGTAAGCCATCACCTATTTGGTTTTTAACTTCCTATACTGAATCTTATCATTCCATCAGAGATGCATTTATATCCTCCGTATACAGACATCTCTGTTTCTTCTTCTACTGCATCTATTAACTCAAACGTGCTAACACCTATATCGCGTGGTATTGGATATTTAAAATGTTCAATACCCGCTTTTGCTTTTTGCCCTGCTATCATTATAATAGTCCCAACATGTGTTTTGAAATTAATTGCTTGTTGGTTTTTGTTTATTGTAATTTTCATATTATTTTAGATATTGAATTTTAAATTTAGGTAGGAACACTTTTGAGTAATAATTTGCTGCTTCCATATCAGTTGCTCTTAACATATAACTAGACATTTCTTCGTCAAGCTCGCAATTATAATCCATGTTATATAACAAATGCTCGAATATTGCATTTTGGTAATCTGTTAAATCTTTGGCTTCAAAAAACACGATGTCTTCTTCAATGTTTTGTTGAAGTTTGCTACTAATCCAATAGCTGTCTATTAATACTTGAAGTATTTGAAATTGTGCTTGTTTCTTAACCATTATTAAGTAAGTTATGTACATTTATTTCCATTTTTATTAACTCTTCTCCTAATCTAGCTGCTTGACGACCGTGAGATCCTATATGCCAATGTATAACCTCATCATCATCGAAGTTCCTATGTTGTTTCCAATCATAAAGAGTTATTATGTTTCCTTCAGAAGTTTCAAGTATCCATTCGTATTGCACCTTTTCGCTTTTAGGGCTAGTATAATGTGGTTCACCAAATACTGACACTATATCGTTTATACTACACCAAACGCCTTTACCATGGTATGATGTACCGTTTGCTTTTGATAAATCTTCTTCTTTTATTTTTCTTATTGTTACCATCTTAAGCACTTTTTTCAATATACTCAGCTAATTCTGGGTCATCCCAACCATATTCACCGTCGGCTAAAACTGTTTCAAGATCTTCTCTCTTACCAGTTAGTTTAACCTCAGGCCAGCCTGAAGGACCTCTCATCGTTAGTATCTCCATCTTTACTTTATTCTTCTTAAGTAGTTTGGCTAGACCTTTTGATTTAGGGTCCGTTGTATCCATTGTTACTGTTTCCATTTCTTTTTTCTTTTTTAGTTGTAATAATTTATTGTTTAAGATATTATATACGAGTAATCGTATTTATATATTATACTACACTTGCGTTTATTAAAATTCTGTAAGCTTCTTTTCTTACTTTGATTTGTACTTCATTAGGTAGGCTTCGATACCTACTTGATCTCGTGAGATGTAT